>Ga0123354_10021580_pt1 | contig 10148 bp, 7 predicted proteins | sample TergutLab28metaG_2_FD_97872 | JGI IMG/M metagenome (GOLD analysis project Ga0123354, IMG submission 97872) | Labiotermes labralis P4 segment gut microbial communities from Petit-Saut dam, French Guiana - Lab288 P4 | ecosystem: Host-associated > Arthropoda: Insects > Digestive system > Gut ...
AAGGTTGTTCTTTATCAGTTTTATCCCCTACCTTTCCCCCTCTAAAAAATAAAATATCCCCCTTTTCCCCCCCCCCCCCCCCCCCCAACAAGAGACTTCCTACTAGATCCTTCTGAATGCAAGGCAATACCCACCTGCTTCAAAGTCAATTTAATATTGGTTTCAATAAAAACACAGCCTGTTGTAAAATTTATATTGCCATGTTGGCTAAACTAGACAGCTTTACCCTACTGTTGACTGATTTTCTCTTACAGTAAACACAGTACATTACAAAATATTTAATTTTTTTCTGTGTTACTGTGATGATATTCAGTATGTATTACTACAGGATAGGCAATGATGGTTTTGTATTGCCACTGGTGGGGAGAAGCCCTGGAGCAACCCTGCCATTTGCTTCCCTTTTAATCACGTCTTGTAAGCAGAGATAATACCTCTGCAACACACTGTTAACAGATTAAGTAATACACTTCCATTTCTTTATGTGGGAGCACATCTCTTACTTCAGGCTGATGACAGCACTGGGTTAGGTGAGTTGAACACATTGCATTACATACTGACTGCACAAAAATCTCAAATTCGGCAAAAAAGTATACATGCTCACTACACCATAAAGTCATACTATAGATGAAAGTATTAATATTCTTCCTTGGATTACAGTAATTAATGTAACTATAAGCTGATTCCACAACTCTGAATGTAATGATTTCATAAGCAAAAGCTTGAAGCTTGAGTCTTACCTTTTTATACAGTTTAAATGTTGTATTGGCATATTTCTCAAATGAAAATATGTTCCCAATAGATTTAGGGGGCTGAGCAAGAAGAAGGAAGTCATTCATTAAGAAACCAACCAATTCTTTACCACTTTTGGCCTGAAACACAAAACCAGAAGGATTTACAGATGTATATTATTTATGGCATGATGTTTTTACAGTCTATGATATGGCAGTTGGATCACCATTATCTGTAATTATGGTCATAATGTGTGACTATTTCCATTCTTGCAGCGGCAACTGCAATCGATCTTTGAAACAGGTGTTTGAGAAGAGGTTGCTGTGGAAAATAACATACCCTCCTGTGAACAGAGTATTCTAGGCCCTTAAAATGGTTATTTTCTCATTTCACATTTCCCTCTCCATAGTGGTTCTGAAGACTGTCATTATTACTTCACCACTTCTGCTGGCTCAGGCTGGGCTTCATCTCTTCTGTCTCTCCCATGGGTCTAAATGACCAACTTTCATGGTACCTCCCCATATAACCTGAATGCACCTCACCCACCTCATTTCAAGCCAGAAGACAGATGCAGCACCTTCCTCTGAAACTCTGTCATCCAACCACAATAAAACTACACAGTATCACAACCCAGAAAACCACAATTCTTTAAGCATGCCAAGCGTCCTCACTTGATTTGATTCACTCAAAATATGCACATATATGCAAATTCAAAGAATATGAAAGCTAATATTTATCTGGAACCAACATTATTATACATATTAAGTTTTCACAGTGTACCTTATGGAGAACACCATACTGCAGAAATTTTCGTGGACCAAGGGAGTTTGTCATGGAATTGAACACAAGCTCTTCCCCCAAGCCATCACACTGCACACACCGTTGAAGCCACTCCAATCGATCCGAGTTTTCCTTTTCCCGCACACCTTCATTTACCTTACAAAATTACACATAAAAACGTATGGGTGTGACAAAAAGGACAAAGAGCCTTCTAATTTAACAATACAGTGATACCTCGGCTAACGAAGATAATTCATTCTGGAATCACATTCATTAGCCGAAATCTTCGTTAGCCGAAACATGATTTCCCAATGGTTTCTATAGGGTTGGTGGGTCTCCCCTATGTGATGTGGTCAGCTCATTTCTTTGTCACACTCATACAGATGGAAAAGATAAGCTCCTGGAATGGCCTGACCATTCATGTTTGCTGCTTTATGTTAACGCGTGCATCCACTAAAACATTCATTAGCCGAGTCCAAAAAACAATGAAAAAATCTTCGTTAGCTGAAAAATTCGTTAGCAGGGTCACTCGTTAGCCAAGGTATCACTGTATTCTGAAATGAACAACAGATATATACAAAAAATTAACTTCATCAAACACAATCCTTCTTGAGTTAACTGACAGTAAAAAGGTAAAGCAGTCCCATTACAGGCCTGGACAGGCCCAGAGGGTTCCAGGAAGTTAAGGCTCCCAGATTTCGTAACAATGGCACAGGATGGTGGTAGGTTGTCAGCCTTACGCACCGGCCACCTTTACCCCCAGGAAATACTCCTGGTACTCATTTCTGTTAGAGGCTGAGTCGACCCCAGGGCCATAGAGCGATCGCAAGGATTTTATGTCAAAGAAAAATCCACTGACACTAGCTGAGATCGAACCAGCGACCTTCCGATTTGTAGCACAGCACCTTAACCACTGTGCTACCACATAACTGACAGTTGCTCAGATAATTAAACATTTTCAACATGGTGCAGGGGAGAATATTTCAACATATAAGAGGGAAAGGTGAAAGAGAATGCATAATGACCTATATAATTCTTAACCCTCTCCAAATTTTATTAGGGTGATAATATTAACAGGAACATGATAAGTGAGAAATGTAGCATACGTGGTAAAGATGAGAAATACATAAAAGGTAACACATCACTTTGGAGACTGAGGAATATATTGGAGGACAATATTAACATGCATATGGATGAGATTCATCTGATCCAGAACAAGTCTGGTGGTGGGTTATTGGTAAGAAAACTTCAAGTTTTATAGGAGGTGGGGAATCCCCTGACTAGCCATGTTACTCTTAGTTTCTAAAGAACTCCTCCGCTCCATACTAGTTCCTTGGTTAGAAATAAAGTTTGAAGTAGTTAATAAAAATTCAAGCTTTCCAAGCTCAAACTTCCCAACACAACAATTTAATGGTGTTTAATAGTTTAATGGTGTGTGAGTAGAAAAACTGAAGGCAGAAAGCAAAGCCACTGCAGCAAGCATTACTAACGAAACACTTTCTGCCAAAGGTACTGGATGTGGAGGTTCAATATGTATTTTACATAAATAAAATCTCTTGAGCTTTATTATGGTTTCAAAAACACAACCAGTGTTTTAAGTGCAATATATCAATAATTATAGACACATGAACCTATGACTACTCTTTTTATGATCCTGATGTATCTATGATAATTCATATTTTTTAATTACCTGTGTGCAGAATTCTTCAGCTTTTGCAAGAGCCTCTTGTAAGTTCTGCCTGTCAGGATGGTTATCTGGTGTGTAGTCTAGAATCTAGAATACAAAACAGCAATGAAATATGTGTGTGTTGTGAAGCAAATATATACAAAACACATTACTTCAAAAACAACCATGTAAACTATTGTTTTAATTAAAAATGTAACATATTCATAAAGCATTTAATTTTGCCTTTTTAAGGTACAAAAACATAGTGAAGTTGGCATGTTTCCCCAGAAACTTCTACACAGCACATATAAAATTTGGTGTGAAGATCATGTCACCTCTAGAGAACATCCATATTTTGGTCTTTTGGGTTGATGGGTAACAGTGTCTTGAAGGAGTATACAGTGTCCATCTCCAGGAAATCTTCCATCTAATATATTGCAGATGGAGGCAGTATATTCCTCTGAAACACTGGTACCAACCTACTGGATTACTTACCATCATAACCAAAAATAACATAATCTGCTCTGCATCTCCACTGCAGTACAAGTTTCAGATGTCATCTACAAGTCATGTTTAATTAAATCACACCACTGTCATTATAAATAAGACAACTGAACACTGCAAGTATGCAATGTTATAACTTTCAAAATATGCCACCTTTGTTCTAGAAATCATTACAATGCCATAAAAAATATCAAAAAAGGAGAAACATTTTACCTTTGTCATTTCAGTATAACTATTCTCAAACCACTACCAGCAGGCAGATGTAATTTGATAAGGTGAACATTTCTAACTTGTGGTGTAAGACATCAACTATTTTTAGCAAACTTCGATCATGTGTTCAACACCCACTCAAAGCATATATCTATATACCCATTTTTTTGGTTTGTGTTTCCTACACAGGGAGCGGCAAACTGAGCCTTGAATATTCCACTAACGAAGACACATTTACAACAGCAGAAACATGTGTTGAAATAGAGTAAGCATACTTTCTACATGAATTATTTGCTACTTTGCTTATCTAACTGGTCTTGGTAGTCACAATGTCCTGTTGAAAAGCCAGCTGGATTACAGACAAATTCACTAAATATTTACCATACCAAAATATTTTTCAAAATGGCAATACTAGGTCATCATAAGACATATATTATACTTTATGTAAAGTATCAATTATTTTTATGTTAAGCCATTTTTTTATAAAATGAAAAATGTTCAATGTGGGATTCACATGATGTACAAACACACGAAATCAATATAGAATAAAATTAAATAAACATAGTAACTTTTAATGCATCCCCCCAATACCAAATTTCACAGAAATCAATGCACTTATGACATGAAATGTGTGAAAAAAACAGGCCAGATGAATACAACTTCACTTACATGCATTTATTTCATGCACTTTGTGTAACTGGCAGATGAAGATAGCTTCAAATATTATATTACTTTCTATAGTGATAATAAATTTGCAATGAATCCATTAGTATCTAAAGGCAAAGATTCCAACATGTTTGCTCCCTACAACTTAAGACAAAGCCGTTTATTTTTTGGAAGCTAAAAAATTAGCAGTCAAGGTATTAAGTATCTGTAGCCTGACTTGCTTGGTATATGTATATGGTATATGAACTTGTTGGCATGTAGGGGATTTAAATCGCATGCTCATATCTGCTGTGGAAGGAGTCTACTAATGGCTGACTAACCGCTGACAATCCTAAAGACAATTTACTTACTGAAAAATCAATAAATCCTGTCAACACAGATACCAAACAAGAGCCCATACTTCTGATTGAAGGGCTTTCCAAGCAGAGTTCATTAAGTTAAAATACTACACATGGGATGGATGCATAAAGTAGAAGGTACCATGTGCATACAGTGCACAACACTCCACAGCACCAGATGATGGCTGTGTAGCATACACTGCATGGTATTCAACAGCTGCAGATTGTGGCTGTTTAGCATATACTGCACAGGATTCCATAGCTGCAATTGTAGCCATGTTCCATACTCTGCATGGCACTTTACACAAACACAATGACTCTTTTGTTATGCAGTACATACTTTTTTAATAAGCAATGGATATTTGGTTATACGCTGCATAGGCTTGATGAGAAAGCTGCTGAGGGGCATGCCATTAATGCGCGGATCACTCTGGCATTGTTTCACTATGTTGAGGAATTCTGGAGATTCTTTTGTCACTTGTTGAAGGAACGTAGCTGCACTCAGCTGCCTGCTGCAGAAACGGATATACGCTGTCATGCATGGTAGCTGCATAAAACAAGAGAAGAAGACCTGTAAAACACTCTGCTTGTGCTGACACTGTCTTACATGGCAAGGCTTTGCAGAAATCTATTCAAAAAACCCAATGTAGCCCACAAAATGTCAGCCATAACTGTAAATCTCATCAATGATTTATATAGAAATGCACCTGATGCAAGAAAAATGTTTAAAATTAGGGGCAGTGTTGTATGTAATACTGCTCATTCTGCACAGTGTCATTATAATTATTTATATACACCAACAAATGTACATAAAATGTGTAAAATTACAAGTTATCTAAAGACATAAACTCTCCTACATGTTTCAGCAAATGTTTGCCATCCTGAGGGAGACAATAATACACAGAAGTTATACAAGTATAATAATAAGTCAAAATTTATAACTATAATGTTAAAAAAATATAACAGCAGCTGTAGACATAATAGTACAAATCAGCCCCATACCCATATTACACAGGGTTGGATGGACCCCACACCTGGTCAGGACACTATGGAGGAAATATGTCCCTTGGCACTGCTGGGAATACCAACCCAATATGTCCCTTGGCACTGCTGGGAATACCAGCCCAATTCCTCAGTCACCCAGCCAACAGTCTGTCCACTATACTGATGTCACTGCACAACTATTGCTGTTGTCAGGGGCATGAACTGCTAACAAAATGGAGTTCTATTCTAGAATTATATGGCTGGGATTTCACTATAGGAAGACAAAACATTCATATCCGAAAATTATACAGCAGTAGCAGGAAATGCTTCATCTTAGAACAGGCAAATTAAATTGCCTAATATCTTGAATGTGTACTTTCATTTGGTGGAATGACTCTGGAAGTGTCACAGTGGGTAAGGTCCACACTTGAAGGGCTTTGTATAAGTAAACCACACTTACATTCTCACACAAGATGTCACCTATCATACGAATGACCCCACCGTCACTCATGTCTCTTCGTACTTGAAGAGCCCTGAAACAATACAATATGAACATAGGTCAGCTATACACCGTGATGAAATCTACTGCATCAGTGATTTGCTACAGATGAAAAGGAAATGGTGTGGCTCCCATGGACAGCAGAGTGCAACAGATGGCAAAATGGTCAGCAGAATGAACAGTTTCAATAAAAAACAAGACACGCAATGCAAGTATAAACGTAACATTGAGGCGCGTTCGTGTAAACATTGTTGCAGTGGAACAGCAATAATAATACATATTGTGAGTGTGTGTGTAGTCTTAGTTATCCAGCACTGCAATGCATATGCGCCATACTGTCATCCCTGGCCTGCCCTGTTTAACAATATATTATCACCTTATCTAAAAAATGGCATGATTTTAGGAAAAAAAAGTTACTGAACACAAAATGTGTGTTCTCACATCCTCTACAATTTTTGTCTGAAACATTTCTCATTCTAAGAAGAACTGAGCGAGATATGATAAAAAATGCGTATTGGTCTTCATGTAAAGAACACATTATTCTTGTCAGATTGTAATAAAACTTGAATCTTCTCTACCATTTTTTGAAAATTCTCAAATTTCATGTAAATCTGTCCAGTGGGAGCCAAGCTGTTCCATGCGGAGGGACGTACAGAGACATGACGAAGCTAACGGTTTCTTTTTGCAACTTTGCAAACGCGCCTAACAACTGACTTTTTCTGTCGAAGAACTTTTAAATTACTCAGCCAAATAAAAGGAAACTTAATAACTGATTGCGATTTTTAATGCACAATTTCTGCTAGCGGTGGCCATCATAATTACACAACACAGGCACCAAAAAGCCTAGTTACACCACCGACCCTAACCACAATTAATATGATGTCACTGTTTGAATCTTACATTAGCAGTGAACTACAATTATGGAGTAATGTTTTCATTGCATCATTAAGGGAAGCCTTGGATGACAAGGGGAAGGCAGTAACACCAACTGCCGATGACCAAAAATCCCACTTCAGAGGCTTATCAAGTAGAAGATTTATCTTATATGGCTTGCGTATGCAGTTAGGAAATTTTTCACCCATAAAGACACACATATTCAGAAATTTGGAAAAATACACTGACAACAATCCATGTCATGATGATGATTTAAGATATTCATAATCAGATGCCATTTATGGGCACTCTGGCCACAGAACATTAGAAAAATAAAACTATTCTTAATAAATATATGATTAATAAACAACCTAATTAGTAAACAGCAGGAAAATCGACAGCCTTCCAATTACAACAAAATCTGAACAGAGTCTGGTACAGTGGCCAGTATCACTTGCAAGCACACAACAACATGCTTCAATTAACAGTCATACAAACACACATATGCTGTTAAGCTCAGGTGTCTAATATGTGATGTGTGCAGTCAAGTGGCAAAAACTTTCCAGACAGATACATCCCACAAGACAGTTACCTTAACATTCACCGCTGTGACCTGTCTCATATATACAAGCTCAACTAACCTGAGAAACATAAAGTTACAGTCAATAATCTCCCTCCAGTTGACAAATATCTTCTGTACATCCTGCGGACTAAGAACCTGGGATTCCAGAAGGGGTTCCTCAAAAACCTGTCATAAAACAGCAGCATCTCAATATAATGTAAATACTGCCTAACACACCACAACAAGGGCTGGATATTCTGCACAAGTAGAAGAAAAGCTACAGCTATAAAATCTGAAGCTGTCACAAGTAAATGAATGCTATGAAGTCCTCTTGGGCATACAGCTGTGTTAAAATGTTATATAAACTGATGTGGTCATCATTGCAAAGGAGTGGAATCTTATATAGTCCACAGCCAGTCATTATACCGACCAAGTCATATCCAGCTCATTCCAAAAACAAAATGAAAATAATATTTTGGAACAGATATAATGATTTACTTGGTACATCATTCACTTTTCAATAGGTACTGGAGGGGGTTCTTTTTCAGAGGTAAAGCTGGCAGAATGTGAAGCTGACCACTCATTAAATGACGAGGTTAAGAATGAGAGGAACTATACCTTTATTCTCTGTATATGCCTTCATGCAATGAAGAGAGGCAACTTTACCTTTGTATGTGATTTAATTGTTATAATTTGCTGAGGTTACATATGGTGTGGGGCAGCAGAAATATATGACAGTAATTAAAAAAAAAAGGAAAGAGATAAAGGGTGCCATTTATTAACAGATACATAGATACATTAATAATTAAAGTGAAGGTTAACTGTTACCACCAGCCTTTCTTCACACAACCGTAAATTTCATCTCTGCGCCCTGCATCTAACCTGGCAGAAAGGCCATCACACATGGCAGCAGTTCTTTACAGATGGCCTCTATACACTGTTGAATTCACAGTTTTAAGTCACGATTGCTTGCAGGGAGGATATCTCTCATACACCTCAGCCTTCTAATAACCCCACAGGAAAACACCAGACAAGCAAGGTGGCAAATTAATGTATTCATAGTGAGATATCAGCTGTTACACAAACACCACTACTGCCTCACTTGGCACTGTCAGTATCCCTATATACTGCTGAATGAAGTTTAGTCAACATGCAGTGTCAAACGAATTCATGCTGTGGTACCGTTTATTCAACAAACTCAAACACAGCAATTCAGCATGTTTTCTGACAAACAGGTACACTCATATGATCTTTCAACAACTGATTCTTTCTTGTGGGGCTACATGTTGGTCAGAGAATATGAGATATGTCCTGCCAGCAACTCTGATTTAAAAGAGTTAAACAGTGTGTTAAAGCCATACAAGATGACTTGCTACAACTTGTGAAGTACTCTACCAGGTTGAAAGTAAGAATTTAAATCAGACACAATTTCTGTGTGCATGTGCATCTTCAATTGTGTTCTGCATAAGTAACATGATGGCATCCCTGGCTTATGCAGTTCCTACTATGCACTGAACACATACAAGTTATGAGATAAGCAAAATATGTATAATATAACATTGAACACTAAGGTGCGTTCATGCAACCATTACTGCTGTGAAAAAGCAACAAGTATAACATATTCAGAGTGTATATCTGTAGCCTTAGTTAGGCAGCAAGCAATGTGCATTTGCCATATTGTCATCTGTGGCCTGGCCACTTCTACATTATTTTTCCACTTTATCTCCTAAACAGTACAATTAAAAAAAATTGCTGAGCATATAATGTGTGTTCTGATTTTCTCCACAACTTTTGTCTGAAACATCTCATTCTACGAAGAATTCAGTGAGATACATAAAAAAATGTATATCGGTCTTCATGTGAAGTACCTGTCATTCTTGTCAGGCTTGAATTAAACTTGCAATTTCTACAGATTTTCGAAAAATAATCAAATATAAAATTTCATGACAATCTGTCCAGAGGGAGACAAGTTGTTCTATATGGACAGATGAAAAGACATGAGGAAACTGAGTCACTTTTCGCAGTTTTGAGAACATGCCTAAAAATAGAAAACTAAGATGACACTTCGTATTACACAAATTATGTGAGAAGATATGAAAATATGGTGTTCAAGATAGTTGTTTTAATCATCTGTAACAGAAACTGGACGTTAAATGCAGCAATGCTGCTAGGATTTGTAGAGCGATAAATGCAACATAATAGCACTGCTAAGTGTACATTTCCCTACTTGTTCAAGACATGTACGAGCTAAGCAGATCATGTGTACATATTACCAGCTGATGTACTTACTTACCTTATGGACAGTTACCATGTCATCAATATAGGCCTGTTCAGTAG
>Ga0123354_10021584_pt1 | contig 10147 bp, 5 predicted proteins | sample TergutLab28metaG_2_FD_97872 | JGI IMG/M metagenome (GOLD analysis project Ga0123354, IMG submission 97872) | Labiotermes labralis P4 segment gut microbial communities from Petit-Saut dam, French Guiana - Lab288 P4 | ecosystem: Host-associated > Arthropoda: Insects > Digestive system > Gut ...
AACTTGATCAACCACCTTGAAAGAATGGACAACACCAGACTCCCGAAACACGCCCTCAACTACAAACCTCGAGGAAGAAGAGATCGTGGACGCCCCAGGAAACGATGGCAATGCGTCGATGCCGGATCAGGTCAAACGACCTAATCCATGGAGGAAGATAATGATGATGAAATTCAGTATTGTTAAATTTATTTCAGTTACGCACACATATGTTTTCATAAAATCATATGACCTTACTAGGAGTCGACAGAGCAGTCTGTAAGGGATTAGGTTACGGGTGCGAGTATCAAGGAGTAATGGTTCGGTTGCTGATAGAGGCAAGAAATTCTTCTTTCCTCGACAGCATCCAGACTGGCTGTTTGGGCCTTTCCAGTGTGCCTAAATTTTTTAGCGGGGGATTAGGCGGCCGGGGCGTGAAGACGACCACTTACCTCCGTCTAGTGCCGAGCTTAGAAGTGTGGAAGTATAATTCCACTCATTCATATACCAGAGGACAATTTAACCGTTTACTCTAAGATCTTAATAAAAAAATGTAGCGTTTCTTCTTTCTCTCCTATGATAAAGTGACTTTAACGAGGTCTTGGAAAAGTGAAACCAACACTGAACCACCTGTGTTTTAAGTTCTAATGGACAAAAAGTCAAAATTCTAAAAAATAAATACTTTAATTATTCACAGCTCTTCTAAAATATGCAATAGAAAATTCTTCTCGCCCTTTCAACTATGAATTTGGGCACTGCTTTTTGAAACACGGTCTTAACAACAAGCACTAATAATAACAGATGATAATGATTATGATCGACTGTCTGGAAACAAAACCCGCAGATAGAACACTGCTGAATTTTTAGTCCCAATGGTTTCTACCCACCTTTGTAAGTGCAGAGGGATGCTGTTGCATCTGATTACACAGTGACACACACACACACACGCACACACACACACACACACTTTTCAGGACTGTCCTGCACAAATGATCAGCCCCTCGCAGAGACGTCCACCTACACAATACACAACAGTCGCAAGCAACAGACGTTCATTCTCCCACGGGATTCGAACTCACAATTCCGACAAACGAGCGACCATAGGCACACGCCTTAGAACGCGCGGCCACTGGGATCGGCACTGCTGGCATCAAAGCCTGTGTTAGCCACGACCATGGCCAGTTGTGTGCACGTCGCGTCCTCACAACATAATTCCACATCCTATCCTAACAAGCAAGCCTCCATAGACTTGTTTCGGAGGAGGGCCGGAGGTTAGGTGTCCAGTTCCATGTAGTCTGTGACGGCATTTCTTAGCTGTCTTTAGTCTCTCCCGGTTAATGGCGGCGTATTACCTTGAAAGTGAAACGACTGTCTTGTGATATATTCTTGCTAATTGAAATGAATCTGCCCATCTGTTTACAGATGTTGGTGAAGTAAAGTCATTAAGAAACCAAGGACTCAATTAGTGAGCACATCAGTACTAATTTTTTACTGTAGCAAGTGACCGATTTTAATGGTTTCCAACTGGTTATAGTATTTCCTGGCTCGTGTACAGTAAATGTCCAACCCACAACAAACCTGGCCTTATTGGGCTTGCCTAATAATATTATGAGACGTGAAAAATTCTCTAAGACCCTTTTTTGTGTTGTCGTTTATCACTTACTCCTTTTCTGGAAAGGTCGTGTTTACTCTTTTCAAATATTTTTTGCGGTTTTTGCCTCAGAGTAAGAGATGGCATTTCAGAGGCACATAAGAAATTGTTGTAATATGTTTATGTTTTCTTTAAAAATAGGCGGTGGAAAATGTTGGTACCATGTCGTCGAGGCGAATACATTTTGGACGGTGGCGCTTAGTATTTGTGGGTCCTCAACACGAAGCTTGGTTTATGTCGCTCTTTTGGCACCTATAATTTCGAGGTGCCTCATAGATTTCTGGAAAACTTATACACCCCTGCTTTAAGTGGTGTAATATTGAGACCTATATACTGATTAATGTGGGCCGGGTAGCTCAGTCGGTATAGCGACTGACTACGGGCTGGACGGTCTGGGATCGAATCCCAGTGGGGACGAGATTTTCTGCCCGTCCAGACCGACGCTGGGGCCCACCCAGCCTCCTGTACAATGGGTACCAGGTCTTTGCCGGGGGTAAAGTGCGGCCGGGGCGTGCTTATGACCCCTCACCCCCTTCTAGTGCCTCGGTCATGGAAGAATAGAGCTATATCTCTACCCACCCTCTGGGCCACACCGGGGCTCTAACGGGATCACTTTACCGTTACCTTTTATATAATGGTTAATGTTCATTTTTTAACGAAGTCTGAACCAAAGACTGTGCTAGTGGTTGGTTCCGAAGCCTCAGTAGAGGAACTTGTGAAGAAAATGAGAGAAATAAGAAAATTTGGGGAAATTCCTCCAAATTAGCTTTGCATTTGTTTAGTTTGGAGTCGTGTTTTTTATTACCAAATGTTTCGCAAGCACAACGAATCCGTTTGTATCATTTACACCATAAATTTGCTACATGTTTCGTCATCGGATGTCTTTATCAGGCGAGTATCCTACTACAAACTGCAATTGTTGCAGTGCATGTGTTTTGCTGAAATGAATGGAATATGTTAATGATATATGAATGATAAAAGCAATAAAATAAGTAAAATATCGCTGATATTACATTTTTATGTAGATCTCTCATCAAAAAGGCTACAGAGAATCCGATAAGTTGTCAAAACCTGCAATGAATGTGTTGTACACTTGAAAAAGACAAGAACATATTATTTTTTGACGTTTTGTTGATTGTGCATCGCAGTATATTTATCTCAGTATTTAACCAACTTGATGTACAAAATTTGTTTCACAATAAGTTTTATTTCATGCCTCTACATGTTTCGAGCACATGTGCTCATTATCAGGAGGTCAAAATTGCATTACACAGCCTCTGGTATCATCACACCTATAGATGTGACGATACCAGAGGCTGTGTAATGCAATTTTGACCTCCTGGTGATGAGCACATGTGCTCGAAACGTGTAGAGGCATGAAATATAACCTATTGTGAAACAAATTTTGTGCATCAAATTGGTTAAATACTGAGATAAATAAACATATTAGTTATATTTGACTGAGATATTTCACAGTTTGTTAAGCTTGGTTTCTCTGTATATTTTTGGCAACATATATAGAATATGGAAAGAAATCCTTCGTTTTGAAAATCCCAGTAATTGAAGTTGGCAAGTTTGAGTTGTTTTTTCAGAAGGTATGTCACGTGACTAAGAAGTCAACCTGTCCGGCCCACTCTCAGGCGTGGGCATCGATTGTGGTCGCTCCGCCTCGAATCGTTCCCTGGGTTCCAATACACCCGTGCGAAGGTTCCCAGGCCTCATTTTAGACATCGATTACCTTGGGATAGTGGGAGAGGAACACGTTAACTCCGTTTTCCAACCTTCTGCTATAGAAGGTACTAGTTACAAATAAATGTAACAAAGTGACGACTGATTTTCAAAAGTGTGATATTTGCTTTTAAATGCACTTTTTATTAGAAGACAGGTTTCTAGTTTCGTCCTAAGACTCTTATGACTATTTGTCTACTTATCCTCCGGAATCTAAGTAGAAAGGCGAAGAGAAAAGCAGAACACAGACCTGCCAGTGAAAGGCTCCTAACATTGCCCTCTTTTCCAAAGCTAGTTAAATAGATGATTATCCCCGTTATCTCGTTATTTGTCACTTAGTTTTTCAGAACTTCCGTGTTGTGTGAGCAAGAACAACTATTAATTAAAAACTTCAGAGAAGCATACTCAGTATTATGACTAGATGGATTGAAGAACTGGGGTTTGAGATACTAGGGTGACGAGGATTTCTCCTTCTTTGCCAAATTTTGCAGATTACTATCTCATCATATTTTCCTGTCCTGGAATTGAAATGGCGGTCCATGACCAGTTGCACCAAAAATCTTGAAGGAATCAATATTAAATAAAAATCCAACTAGACGCAACAGTATGCAGTCCGATTTATTTTACTGCAAAATCACTCTACATGTTTCTGGCCTGATCGGGCCACGTTGGAGGGAAGTAGCTGTACCGATATTATGACATGTACCGGAGGCTGCTGTTACAGTTTTAGTACTCCTGATGATGGGTGCGGTGGACACCCGAAACATGTAGTGATTTTGCAGTAAAATAAATCGGACTGCATACTGTTGCGTCTAGTTGGATTTTTATTTAATATTGAATTATGATGCAGGGAACCATGAGCTTAAAATGTTGAAGAATTTTTTTTACTTAAAAAAATAAGCCCATTGTCTAATTTTTAGTAAGCTGTGCATTTCACATACTGAGAATGGAAGTGGCTTTGGTGATTCCGTGTGATAAAGGAACTGCAAGAACTTTGGAGTAAATTTAAGATAATCACTAAAATTTTCCGTATCGTCAGTTGAAGGATCTAGCCGAGGTTTGAAAAATATGCTGGAAACCTTGTAGAAAGAGGTCAGTTACACGCAGCGGACACGACGTCTTTCAGTTACTTGGAAAAAGATCCTCTCATCTTAGTGTAAACAAAAATAAGTGTCCGTACCTGGCGATGTTTGGCACTGACCCTTCAGTTGTTCTGTCAACATATCTCTTCAAAGTGATTACAAAGCTTGCAAGGGCAGGTGGATCACAGAATATAAACAACGTACAGGAACACAATTTCGCCAAAGAGATCGATGATTTGGGGAAGGTTGGTGAGGATATGTTTGCTTCTGTCAGTCAACGGGAATATCCCACACACAGAAAGCGTTCACGGTGCGACAGTGTCGTCAGTGCAAGCTGTGGAATATTGGATTGAATAAACGACCAAGTCCTTCCAAATTTAACTATGTCAACTCTGATAACGAAGAAACGTGGAGTTCCTAGCATAAATCAAAGCCTACTTTCCTGTCGTATAGATTTCTAATTCCACGTATCTTTTATACATAAATGTATATAGCATATTTTCATTGTTACACCGTGCATATTGTCGAGTTACTCAATTAATACACCAACGAATGTACTTATATAAAAGTTACAAATTAAAACACTAAAACTGCTCCGACATGTTTCGGTCCTAAGACCATCATCAGGGAGCTATATTTTCTTTGCTAAAGTCACATTAAAAATAGTCACTGATTAACTTTGTTGTACTAATAGGATGTTGTGGCAGCATGATATATATATATATATATCAGAGAATTCCTGAGCAAGGAATCTATTTCTTTGTATATCAGATAATTCCTGAGCAAGAAAGCAAGAGAGCAACACGTGTATATATATATATATATATATATATATATATGTATAAAAGATATGTGGAATTAGAAATCTATACGACAGGAAAGTAGGCTTTGATTTATGCTAGGAACTCCACGTTTCTTTGTTATCAGAGTTGACATATTTAAATTTGGAAGGACTTGGTCGTTTATTCAATCCAATATTCCACAGCTTGCACTGACGACACTGTCACACCGTGAACGCTTTCTGTTTGGGATATATATATATATATATAGCTTCTTTTGTTCAGGAATTATCTGGTGCGTGTGTTGACTCGCTTTTCCATCACGTCCCTTAGCAATTCAGTCATCGTCTTTGTCCCCATCTCTCACGATTACATTCCATTTCAGGCCCGCTTATCTGTGTGATTGCTATGAAATGGGTAACGTGTGACAGACGTAATGGAGTTGCAGAGACGACCTATTGTCATGTCCGCTGATCTGTATGAAGAATGTTTCCGGCTGAAAGCAGCGAAAGGGTTACAATGCAGTAATTGACTCCCCTGTTAACAGCCTTGCTAAAGGAAGTCGCTAATGGCTTTAGCAAACCATAGGTATTAAACGATGAGGGTGATGGTGTTTTATTCCACAGTAGGGACAGAAAATGGAGGGTTTGATTTTTCTACGCAGCTTGGAGAGAAGAACTGTGTCTTTGTTATGAATCAATCGGAAGTGAGCATCGCCAAATATTGTTTAGTTATAATTCTAATTGGTGTTATTTACATTGAAAATGAAATGTAAATTTTCTTTAACTGTTATGTAAAGTATATTTTCGTAGCTTATGTTTGTTACATAATTTAGTTATAATATTAATCTCTAAACTTTGGGCGAGTAAGTGGCTTTGGACAAAACGCTTAAACATTCCTGCAATAAAACGCCAACTCACGTCGCCTAGCGAGGATGAGGGAGACACCATTGTTTCTAGTCATCCCCCTTTCGAATACGACCGAAGGTTCGACAACGACTCACAAAATCGCTATTCGGGCAAAGATAGAACCGAACGATTAGCGTTGGGTCTTTCTGCTTCTTTTTTATCTGCTCTTGCTGTGTGATTGAACACAAAATACTTCAGTGCCGACATAAGTAAAGGAGGTTTAGATGAAGAGTACAGCATTTACCTGTTATTAATTGGACCGTTTTATGAAATGTTTTTTGCATTTTTCGAATTTTGCTTTCGCGCATTCTTCTGTTTAACGCCTTCTGTATAAAACAATATTCCTACTCTTGAATTCGTTTATAATAATATGAATTATAGTAACCAAAATACGGTAACTTTTTGGTCGTTTAAATGTGTTTCTACCGAACCAGGAACCGGACATGTTTAGGACACAAGTTTCGTCTGTGTTTTAGTTATGCGGATGGCATTAAACTGGCAGATAGTTGTAATTTTTTTTTACCAAAAGAATTCACTAGTCCACGCATACAGAAACACACTGTTATTTTAATAATTGTACCGTTCATCTTTTACTATATATACAATGAACAAACAAAAATGGACACTTAATTGAGAATTTTGTTATACTGTTCGTTATTATATCGCTTCTACATGAATCAATGCCAACGCTTCAGGTAGTCTGCATGAACACGTTTATGTAACTTAGCAGGCACCGAATGAGAGCTCCCTGAGGACGAAACGTTGGCGTTGAAACGTGTAGGTAAAAAGAAGTTAAATCAGTCCTATTACAGGCCTGGAGTGGCCCAGACGGTTCCAGGAATTTAAGATTCCCAGATTTCGTGACAACGGCACAGGATGGTGGTAGGTTGTCAGCCTTACGCACCGGCCGCCTTTACCCCCAGGAAATGCTCCTGGTACTCATTTATGTTAGAAGCTGAGTCGACCCTAGGGTCATAGTGCGATCGGAAGGAGAACCATGTAGGAGTGGTATAGTAAACGACGGTATAATAAAACTGTCAATTAAGTGTGCGTTTTTTTTATTAAACACATAGAGAAACACTCCTTTATATTTCGGCTGTTATTTCTAGCTATCTTCAGGAAGCAACAATATATACGAAAAACATATACAACGTTAGCGCACAGATTTGTCAAGTGTGAATGACAAAGTACACAATGACAGCATACAACAGCAATTTGTGTTGTTTGCGGTGTTACAGTTATGTTAAAATTATGTATACAAGATTGTTGTTAAAATCTTGTGCATCCAAACATCCTGAAATACTAAATTCTCTCCCAGTTTAGTCGATTAGTAAGTCACTATGTCGTAAAACTGTGTATACTCTGAATGACCGTTGGGATATCTTTTTTTTTTTAACCCGGATTCCATTATTAAGCAAGGAAATTGCTTGACCAGCTGAACAACTTTGAGATTTTCAAAAACAGCCTGTACCGTCGAGACATAACTGTGTTAAATGTGTGATACTCTTGACAGGACTGTTAGTGCTTATGCCTTATTTCAACCGGCAAACATGAATTGAAACCCCACAACAAGCCTTGGCTCCCAGTAACCGTAGTGACTATGTTGAAATGCACTCGAGCAGCACAAGGTAGTCACTACTGTCATGCCACCCCACCCAACAGACTGTTGTTCCCATCGGACAATGGCCATTGTCTCTCCTAGAGTTCTGAACAGTATCCGAACCAAGTTATCTATTTCCGTGGACAATATCGCAACAGCGTTGAAACGTAGCTTTCGAACAGAAATGGAGTAAACAACGAAATACACTTTGTCATTCTTAGGCCAAGTAACGAGGAACTATCAACAAGCGAATGAGATTCGAACAGTTCTGAAAAACGTTTGAAAGATGGGGTTCTTCTTTCTCAAGGCAATTTCTGAATAATTAGGATTATAAAATTATCGGCAGATTAAAAATTTTGTCTCCAGGAAACAATTTTATGGTGTACAGATTCTGGATTAATAATGCTGGTTAACTTTTTGACGCCTAATGTCAACTATAGTGGTCGTACCGCACCGCTAACCTCTAAAGTTGCATTTTATATATTTATTCAACAAATATAGGTACTGAGTGTTTTAAACATGGTATGTACTCTCCGTCTTTTTCTTTTCAAAATGCAGTTTGTTTCATAATTTTAACGTATTTGGTTCCTGTATTATTCACATTTTATATACAGGGTGTGCTAAAATTATGAAAAATAATTCCGGCGCCAAAAGGTTAAAACTGACTTCGGAGAAGATTGTTTTCAATGTGTACACCTACGAATAAGAAATGCTTTTCTTAAATAATTATAAAATGTTCAAAAGACGAAGCTGTACGGATGTATGGGGGGAGTGGATGTATGGCGACACACGTTATTAAGGTTGGAAATGAATGAGAGAGAGAGATCGCCTTTAAGTCCCCGCTATTTGATGCTCGAGAAAACAGCCACCAAATTTCATTCGATAAGATAATTGGAGGATCTTAGAGTCAGTTTAAAAGTTTTGAACAAGCCAGTATTCACTATACTGATTGAGCTATCCTGGCTCCACAACTGCAATATACACTGTTGTTATTCCAGCGCAACGCATTTTTTTTTAACATTTCGAGATTCGGAAATAAGCTGTTTGAAATTTAACCCTTTTACTGATTGAAGAGTATAAGAAATGTTTAGAAAGTACGACTGGAACACAGCTTTGCGACACTGTAAGGAATGCGAGCCACACTTATCTGGCACTTCTCCCATATTTCCCCAGCTTCTGCTGTCTTAGATTTTAGTCCCGGTCTATTCTTTTCCTTTCAGTGGTCCCAGATATCCGAAAGCTCATTGCTTTATGTAGACCGTCCCAGGACTCACCACATTGCGTTTCTGATACGACCATTACTAAGGTGGATATGTGTGCGACGCATTGCTGTAACGGTGACACAAAAAAAACCCGGCCCAGCGCCCTTTCCCACGGGGATGGTCACGGTATCAAACCAGGTCCTCTTAGAAGTATCGTAAACTATTTATTAAGTTTCAGCTCGTATCTCGTAGAAACTACAGTGTGATGCCAATAGACAAATAATTGACTCGACATTGTGTAGGCATATAAGACTTTAATGTTAGGAATCACACAAAACACACAGATACACACAAAATGTATTTTTTTACTGTTAAGTTTGGCGGTACACGTAGCAGACACTAGTTTTCAAAGGGATGAAGAACAGTGATCATCGTATGTACTACCCGCTGTAACAATGTCAGCTTTATCTCTCGACTACAAAGTAATTTGTGACTTGCATGTGATTCTCAGCAAAACTGTAACATTTTTCTTGCCAAGGACGTAGATGTGTATTCTGAGATATATGAACTGGATTTTAAAATTCTATTCAGACGAACTTCGTGATTTTAGGGATCCATTCGTGTCATTTATTCGTTCCGGAACGGCGTAGGCAGCCAACAGTGTCCTGTATCATGATTTTTGTGATAGTGTTTTGTTCAAGTCAGTCTGCTTGTTCTCTGCAGATTAATTGCTGATTTAGTAAGTTATCTATCTTTGTAGTAAGCAGACTTGTTGTTACTTTGTTTCCCTTAATTTGTATAAGTCCCATATTCCAAAAGCCCTGCTGCTTGTCTTCTGAAGGGTTTAGAATGTCTTTTCCTAGTATGAAGCAATAGCTTCAAACGGCCTCTGTTAGAGAAAGGAAGAAAAATGTTAATGAATTGGAATTGTTGAGTGGTACTTTATTCTTAATCTTGTATATTAATTTTGGACGACATTAGCGCCTGTAGTTTTGACCCTGGCTTTGTGAATTGCAGCGTGGAATTATGATTAAAACATGTAGCAATAGCACGGTCATTTATCATCCCTGGTGAGAGAGTTACAACCTGTGAATAGGGTCTTGCAGTTTGTCTGCGTCATATGCCGTGGGCACGCAGAGAGAGAGAGAGAGAGAGAGAGAGAGAGAGAGAGAGAGAGAGAGAGAGAGAGAGAGAGAGAGAGAGGAGAGAGAGAGAGAG
>Ga0123354_10021586_pt1 | contig 10146 bp, 9 predicted proteins | sample TergutLab28metaG_2_FD_97872 | JGI IMG/M metagenome (GOLD analysis project Ga0123354, IMG submission 97872) | Labiotermes labralis P4 segment gut microbial communities from Petit-Saut dam, French Guiana - Lab288 P4 | ecosystem: Host-associated > Arthropoda: Insects > Digestive system > Gut ...
AAAATAGTACTAAGTATGCGTAAAATAGTACTTAGTATGCATAAAATAGTACGAAGTATGCACAAATAGTACGAAGTGTGCATAAAATAGTACTAAGTATGCATAAAATAGTACGAAGTATGCAAAAAATAGTACTAAGTATGCATAAAATATTACGAAGTATGCACACATATTACTAGGTGTGCATAAAATATCTTGAAGTATGCACAACTAGTACTAAGTGTTTATAAAATATTACGAAGTATGCATAAAATAGTACTAATTATGCATAAAATAGTACGAAGTATGCACAAATAGTACTAAGTTTGCATAAAATATTAACGAAGTATGCATAAAATAGTACTAAGTATGCATAAAATAGTACGAAGTATGCATAAAATAGTAATCTTTATGCATATAATATTACTAAATGTTGAAAGGATGAATAAAAAATACACGGTCAAACTCATACAAGACAAAATGTTTGTATGATGACAGGTCTTCTGATTCATGGTCTCCCAGTTATGGTCATCTTACTATTAAAGAAAATGTTCGTCAGTTTCCATGCAAGCATGGCAGGAGAGAAACTTCTGGGGCCCCACTTTGTTCCACGACTTCTGACTGGGGGCCTTTTGCCTCTACTTGCTACGAATTCCTTCCCACAGCAGTTGCAAAATGTCGACCTGCAGACTGCGTTTCGTATGCGGTCCACGAATAATGGTGCTCTAGCACGTTTTTATTTCTGTAGTTTGGGAATTCTTTTACAGCATACTTCAGAAACAATGGACGGGATGAAGTGGACTAACAGCCGGCCTGTCATTCACCCTGATTTTATTCTATTATATTTTTATATATGAGGAAATCTAAAGCTTATTAATTTTGCTGCAGTATTCAGTGACCTCCAAAACTTGTAACACTGAACACAGAATAGCTTCGACATGATTCGTACGAAACGTTGAATTTTCCAGCGAGTCAGACAACTTCTGCACTGACGTGCAGAGCCCATCTCTGGAGCTCAAGATAGACAAGTTGAGACATTTTTCCAGAAGGCCGTAATCTGGACACCGTGCTTCAGAAAGCCTACATTCTTATGACATTATTTACTTGTATTGTGGTGGAGATTCATTTTCTATAACTTTGACCTTGCTTTTTTCTTAATTTTAAGGTGATTCATCCCCGCTGCATTACCAATATAACCAGAATTATAATACACTCAGTCCAAATATAACTTTTATTTATAAAATATAACCAACCACACCATGGGTGTCCAAACATTTATGGCAAATGGCCACAAATCTTAATGTGGGCTGGTTCGCAAACGGCAAGTGGGAACATAACAGTAAGTATATAACTAACCGCCTATATTACAGCGTAATTTTTATAATGTACACATAATTTCAGAATATGGACGCGGGCCGCGTTTTCGAGACTCACGAGCCGCATGTTTCGGTTAACATATGTGATCAGGCTACGTTCAAAAATACAAACATCCAGCAAAGTTAAGAGCGCTTAAATTTTTAAACCAGCATTACTTTATTTTAGTCAAAAACTCCCAAATATAAGTCAATATATTAAAATATTTAAAGCATTTACTTTATTTGATTCCAAATATTTTAATTATAAGTTCGTATGTTAAAATATTAAAATCGCCCCAGTTTTTAACTCTTTACTAACTCACTCCATGGTGCAGAGTCCTTCTTGAGAAGCTAACTGGTTTGCAGCTAGTCAAGAAATTCTCCGCATTCTATGGAACCCGAAGGTTCATTACCGCACTCACATGCGTCCACCACCTATCTCTATCCTGGGCCCACCCAATCCAGTCCATACACCCACATCCCACCTCCTGGAGATCTATCCTAATATTAGCCACCCATCTACGCCTAGGTCTCCCCAGTGGTCTCTTTCCCTCCGGTTTCCCCACCAAGACCCTATACACCCCCCTCTCCGCACCCATACGCTCCACATGCCCAGCCCATCTCATTCTTCTCGATTTTATCACCCGCACAATATTGGGTGAGGAGTACAGATCATTTAGCTCCTCGTTATGCAGTCTCATCCATTCCCCCGTTATCTCGTCCCTCCTAGGTCCAAATATTCTCCTCAACACCATGTTCTCAAACACCCTCAGCTTCCTTTCCTGCCGCAATGTCAAAGACCAAGTTTCACACCCATGCAAAACAGCAGGCAAAATTATAGTTCTATATATCTTGATCTTTAAATTTTTTGATAGCAACCTGGAAGACAAAAGGTTTTAACACATTAAAAAAAACTTAAATTTAATATAATATTCCTAAAGCAGACATCAATGTCCCAACACGCTACTACTGAAAACAACTGAACTAATATACACAGGTCCTGTCCTAAAAACATGCTACATTTCTCCTAACTTAATGCTCACATTTTTTTTGTGGCGCTGCGACCCAACCAGAGCTGTGGCCTCCTCATTCGTGAGGTCTACAGATCACACACAACGACGTACTGTAGTCGGTAGGACTCCCCTGGACGAGTGATCAGCCCGATGCAGAGAGTTTTACATGACCACACAAAACACAACAGAAAAACACCCATGGCTCCGGCGGGATTCGAACCCGCAATCTCAGCAGGCGAGCGGCCGCAGACCTACGCCTTGGACCGCGTGGCCGCAGGGATCAGCAGAATTTACGTGCTGTGATTTATAATTTACTACTATTGCATTACAATTAATATACTTCCACTTTTTAAAACTGTGTATAATATACAATTTTTATAGTTCACAAGCCTTTTTCCTGAGGCTGCATAGATATTATATATATATATATATATGTAACACAATATTATATTTGTAACGGTTCGCATCATTGTCAGTGCATACATTCTGTAGAGTGTAGGATGTGAATCACTGATTGCACTCGCTTCACAGACCTTCACTTACCGCAAGGTAAATTATACGCTGGCCACCAGAAAGAAGAATTCTAAGAAAGAACGCGTAATTATTTTCATTTACTTGGGCAAAATTATCAGACACCTTGAACTGACTACTTGTGCTGATACTTTCTGTTAGTGAGAACTCAGTAAATTCTTTGGTTACTTCAAGGACTTCAGACGCCAATTAGCTCTCACGATTACACGAATCTGCCCAATGGGAACTAATTGCCATGCTGAAACACTAATTTTCAGATCCTGGTTGTGATATGTCTTATATAGGTAGGTTTTCACCCTTTTTATAGGCCACAAAGCCCTTGGGGTGAGTAGAGGTATAGCTCTACTCTTTCTAGGACCTTCGACACTAGATGGGGTGGGGGGGTCAGCCCCACGCTCCGGCCGCCTCTACCCTCGGGAAAGACCCGGTACCCATTGTACAGGAGGCTGGGTTAGCCACAGGACCGGTTTGGACGGGCGGAAATTCTCGTCCCCACCGGGATTCGATCCCGGATCGTCCAGCCCGTAGTCAGTCGCTCTACCGACTGGGCTACCCGGCCCATATTTCCTATATAAATTTACATAATCCCAGTGGCCGTGCTATCCACGGCGTGGGTCTACGATCGCTTGCTTGTTGGGGTGCGGGTTGGAATCCTGCCGGGGTCATGGATGTCTGTTGTGAGTGTCGTGTGTTGTCAGATAGAGGTGTAAAACGCGACTAAAAAAGCACATCGCAATCTGCATTCAAGTATGTCACAATATTTGTAAACTGATCACAAACAAGCCCCTACCGTAAAATGCCACATTAGTTTTCAGAAACTTGTCCCCTTGTCTTCTTTTGTCGCTTATGATCCGAACATGTAGGACGCTTGCTTTACGATTGTACACTGTCGTATCAAACTGTTGTGCAATTGTTGGAATCAACATTGCAAAATAATTTTATTGCACGAAACATGGGTAATGTTCAATTAATACATATTTATTGGTTGAGTATCAAATACGTGTCTTTTGGATGAAGCCAGTAACATCACGCTTTTATCAGTGCACATCCACAATATCGCTAATAACCACAGCTGAGCTGTATTCTTTATTATGATGTAAAAGTTTCATGTCTCACCCGAGTTACTTATAGCCTACCGATTCTACCTACAATCTAGCTCTCTCTCTCTACCCAAAGTCAGTCCTCTTTTCTGGTTCTGGTTTAAAGAGGGGAAAACTGCTTTCCGCTAATGGGAATTAAAACTCCGTTGGGTGCATAGGTAACTGTGAAAGAACGAAGTGGCATGATGACATTCTTCAGATTTGGATTATGGAAACTGAGAGCAGCAGGGGAAGGGGGGAGGGGTTATGAAGAGTGGCAGATGCCTCCTATCCGCAGAGAAGAAGAACAAGTCCCATTTTTTGCTGAAACGCCCAGAAATGCAGACGTGGGGACAGGAACTCCAGGAGAGTGAACGACCGCATTTTGAAAGAGGAAATAGCAATCAGGAAGATGCTCACTTTCAAAATTGCCACTGAAAAGAGAAATTTAAGTGTCCTCGCATACATTTTGAATTAGACACTTTAAGGAACTCATTAAAAATGTGATGTTCGCACATTAAAACTTGGATTAATGACTGGTTACAAAATGTACACATGCTTGACCTTCTCTTCCACAGCTCTCGGTGGTATAGAGTAACATTCCTACCAGTTTTTTTATTTTTTCTTTGAAGTCCCTAGACAAAAATTTACAATTATGCAAAGAGTATATTGTTTTTTATTAAGTTACAATGTTCCAAATCCGACAGGACCATTTAGTATCCATGTCAATTCTATCTGTCCAACAGCCACGGACAAACAAACATAATGGAAGTATTGCCAGTGCTCAGAATGAGTGTTGAAGGTCCACACTAACAATGCAATTCAAATAACATGCAATAATTACAATGAAAGATAGTAATGCAAATTTCGTTCACATTTCTCTTCTAAAATATATTTCACTTTTCTAAAAAATTAAAGGCAGTTCATTCTATACAGATACACGATAAAGGAATAATTTGAATAAAAGCATTTTTTTCTTGATTGAGTTTGAAAAAATAATTTCAAAATGGGTAAAATGCGTACACAAAATACCCAGTACAGGAAAAGTTGCAAGGTTTGTTGCTTTGTAATTCAAGGGTTAACCTTAGATTCGTTCGTAGAAACATGGCTTGGGCGCACCTATCCAACCTACACTGCGTAATAACTCAGAAGAAAGATGGCCTCCACAATACCGTGGTGGACGTCTGAAGTCTCTGATGCAGTGTAGGCGTTCCAGGTGAAATTTATAATAATGTTCAGGGAGACATTACTGTCTTGTACCGCCTAACAATATATGGTACACTTTATGTCACATGTGTCTACCTATCATATTTCACGTGTTCTTCAGCAGCATTCAGCAACATTGTAACAGTATGAATTACGTGTCTTCGTATAGTGCAGTGCATGTTTTTTGACCAGTGGAATATTCAAAGGGTAGGCTAGGAACAATTCGCTGATGGAAAGACAGTGTCAAGTTTGGCCTAGTTCTTCTCTCCACCTTCATAAGTACAGTTGGCCTTGTCACACTGAAGTTCCAAGCAAATAAACACCCACCCCTCGCCACCTCACCACTCTCAGTAGACACGTCTGCCTGTTCCGCTGACTCCTCCACATGCCAAAAACCGTTCACTGCAACATAAGTTCAGTCTTCAAAAAGAGATTCTGGAGAGCCCAAAATCAAAAGTAAAACACCTCACCGTAATTGAGGTCTTACGAGTGTGGAGGTTTTCACAGCAATGTTGCTGAATATTCAAGTCTTCTAGAATATTGCGCCGTGTCGACTGGTAAACAGCGGCTTTCTTAAAGGACCGCAGTGCCTTCATATTCTGTGTTAATCAGTTCTGAACTGTCTGACGTAAAAACTGGAAACACTATAAACTGAAAGGTCAGTATCTTTTTACTGGTAGAGAAGCTGTAGCATCCTAGAAAACTAGAGCCTCCAGCTACGGTATCATTGGATAATCACTCACCTTGTGGAAAGACCTTCAGATTCAAAACATTTGTTGAAAGACGCCACTGACTGCTTACACTAAACTCCCGAAGCTATACTAAAAGAATGATGCCCAATACCCACTAACTCAGGTTTGGGCAGAAGGAACCCTTGCTGCGTGCATAGTGGCACACCTTGTTGAGTCATTCTCGGTACAGAAATCTGAGATGCCTTTGCCTGTTATCTTCGTGTATGGCCTTGGTACTGGCCCTTGTCACAGCTGATGATGGATGATATTGTTCTTTGGCTCATGGCTGGGACCTTAACAGTCGTCTTACGAACGCACACCTCACGGTCGACGGATGGTTCGAGTAACTTCATGGCGGTGTCTACAGTCCAGTAGCTGTATCGGGTTGACTGTGCTACAGATTTCTCGGTTAAGTAGCATAAATGAGACTCAGCCGGGATGATTATAAAACACAGAGTGGTAAATTATTATCTAAAGTCTAACTTAATTTAGACTCAATTTTTATAGTGTACAATATCAATTTTTTCCCCTTTGGCGCAAAACCCCCTAGTGGTCCAGTGACACCTCATTTTCGAGGCCTAATGATCACACTCAGACACACCACACTCGGTAGGAGTCCTCTGGACGAGTGATCACCCGGACGCAGAGACCTCTATTTGACAACACACAACCCTTACAAGAGACAGACATTCATACCCCCAGCGGGATTCGAACCTGCAATCCCAGCAAGCAAGCGGCCGCAGAACCACGTGGACATTGCGATCGGCTATGAAATGAATACATCGCCATTAAATAACTGATGAGCGGAGTTTTTAATAGCTGTGTAAAAGCAAGTAGCACAAGTAAGAGGAGAGAGAGACATTTTGCTTGGAAATACTAATTTGTGCATATACAATAGGTTATTTGCTTTCTCAGACTTCTGCCGCAGTGTAGTAGCGGCCCTTGTTCTTGCGGGGTTTTACGCTCTGTAGGGTGGTAGTTGGTCACTGACGTCCACGAGTGTTTGCCCCTTGAAATTAAACATACAGGTTTTCCCAAAACGTCGGTAACAACCTAGAAACTTACACCGCATACTATATCAGCAGAGTGAAGGCCTCAATAAGTTACATTCAAAATGAATGGTGTATTTTACGTTGAAACGTAAAGGCAGAAAATTTTATTATATAAAAATTGTATTCCATTATTATTTACATTATTTTGGTACTCTTAAGATACACGCAGTACATTTCTGTTTTTTTTAATTGTTTGACTCTATAGCCCCGAGAGAAAAGTGAGTGTGTCTGCATATTTGTGTACTATATAATAAAATATTTAATAATCAGAATACACAGATTTTTTATCATATGGCACTGAGTAAATTCGTTATATTTATATTGTATATTATATTTATTTATTTACTGAAATTGGGTTGTTACCCGGTGGCAGTGGTTATTTTACATGTAAACAAAACATGAAACTGGTTACTACTAGATTTAAGTTGGGAGGGCTACATGAGAAGCATGCAGTGGCAACTTGGAATATAAGGGGTGACCTACTGCAGGTATTTTCGCAGCGTCATAATTTGAAACACCCTTAGGTCATTATTGAAAATGCACTAAAACATCACAACTAATAAGAGAATATTACTTTTGGGATAATATAAGTGACTGCTTATTCACATGCTGAACACTATTGTGAATAACAAAACTGGACGACCATTCGCATGTCACCTGCCCATATTTCGGTTTAAAACTGTCTGATTGTTCCAGACGAGAAACTTAGTTCTGGCATCATCGATGTATTTAATGCTTTGATTTTGATACGCAAATTAAGATAAGCATCATATTCTTTTCTTATCCGATTAACCTTCCGCAGTCCAAGGTGTCACCATGAATTCGAAATTAATTTTCCAGAAAGTCTCTAATTTTTAATTCCAAAAGCCTCCATTACATGGTAGGAAAATTAAAAAAACAACACGAAACATTGTAAAATAACTTGTCGACTTAAGCTCGTCATTGGTTGTGGTAAAACAGAAAACGCTGTCGAGTTTCACTCGACATTACACCATAAATGTCAATGCAGTTAGTTTCCGATGTCCATTTTATTTCTTTATGCTTAACCTTATCCTTCGTCCCTTAACACAAAATTCACCATTTGCCTCTACACGTCTCTTTTTAATGGGTATGGATTTTTACGCCAAAATCTAATTTGACAACTTTACTGCAATTACTAACAATATTACATAATGTGCTAATTACACCGGTCAACACACAAAATGTATCCGTAACCAATATAGTTGATTCCTATTCAATTCAACATGCTGAAACCAAATATGGCCTTAGACTTCAATTCTTGGCTCTAGGTTTCATGAAACATGAAGTGTGGCTTAATGCGTAAAATAGTTACTTGGGAAGGGATACAGGTGTCAGCACTGCGCTACCAGACAGTGAGCAGTTATTTCTATGTATCGTAAAGGCACGAACATCTAGTTCATTTCTTTAAAATGGAAAGGGGCGTTTTTGCTTGCACTGATATTGATGGCCTGTTGCTGACACTCAATATTAATCACAGTCCTCTGGACTGGCGATTGTTTATAGACTCGTCTAAGTTGAGTCTCAAATCAGTTCTCCTTCACAGTGGCAACACCCTACCTTCTATTCCTATGGGTCATTCAATGAATAATTAAGGTGTCGTATGACAACATGAAGATTTTAATGGAAGCCATTAATTACGACAAATCAAATGGAAAATCTGTGGTGACCTAAAAGCGATTGCCTTACTACTTGGACTACAACAAGGATTCAAAAAATATTGCTGCTTCATTTGTGAATGGGACAGCAGAGCTCGGTCTCTTCATTACAAAAGAAAGGATTGACCTGCCAGAAAATATCTGGAACCAGGAATCATGAATGTGGAAAATCAACTATAAGTGGAACCGAGTAAAATTTTGTCGTCATCCATGCATTTTCAGTTCTCCTCGAGCAGCCGATGGGGTAAGACCAATCTAGTGTTGTGTCTAAGTTTGTGCTATACTTACTAACAGTTGTGTGAGTGCAGAGTTTCGATAGTGAAGCCAAGCGAGTACACGTGTACCAAGGACGTCCGCGTCATCATTTCGTGTACTACCAAGCAATGACCAACCGACGAAACAACGACATTGTATTCCAGTGGCGTGAATTCTCATAGACAATTCCATTGATGGGAGCCCCCTACAGAATCAAAGTAAGCTACTAGGCTTAAGTAATCGTTCACAGCGAAAACTAGATGTTCCCCCTTCCACCACAACCTTTAACCCTGGGTAATGTGCCCCTAGGGTACCCACCCAACATCTAAAATCAATTATTTTTTCAGCAGCCAAAACTTGCCCAACCCGATTTTCCACCGCTGCCATCGCCATTTCTACCTCAACAAATTCCGATTCCAACTCAACCACCTAATCACCAGAATTTTAACCCTTTATCCAATCCACCACATCTGCAACATACTACATCACGCGCTCCAAATAGCAAGTATGACAGTGACATCGATCTCTACACTGACACCAGCGACGCGGAAAACGGCACAGAGAATATCGATGAAGGAAAAGGAACACAAAAAGAGCATAGTCACGGGTGGCAACACGTGAAAAAGAGAAAGAGAATACACCAAAGCACAGAATCAAGTACTCGAATTAACTCTGAAATTAGTACCCAAAACCGTTATACTCTGCTCCTCAACAGACAAGAGAACGAAGAAAGTCCGCAAACCAGTACCCACAACGATACACCAAATATCCCACGACCACCTCCCATATTTGTATATGGAGTTAAAAACTTTAAAGCCATGTTGGATGACCTTGCAGACGTGGCCGAACCAGACACTTATCTCACCGCAGCCCTGGCAAACGACACTGTTAAAATAAGTGCGAACACAATAGATACATATAGGAGCCTAGTAAAACATATTAAAGAAGAAAATATCGTCCACTACACCTATCAGATCAAAATCGAACGAGCCTACAGAATCGTTATTAGACACCTTCATCACTCTGTACCCCTAGACGACATCAAAGAAGAGCTACAAAAAGAAGGTCATACGGTCCGAAATATAATGAATATAAAGCACAAACAAACAAAAGACCCTTTATCCCTATTCTTCGTCGACTTAGAACCACAAGCCAACAACAAAGAGATCTTCAATCTCAAATTCTTAGACAACACTAAAATAACTATAGAAGCACCTCATAAAAACCGAAACATAGTCCAGTGCCAGAGATGCCAAGCTTATGGACATT
>Ga0123354_10021587_pt1 | contig 10146 bp, 6 predicted proteins | sample TergutLab28metaG_2_FD_97872 | JGI IMG/M metagenome (GOLD analysis project Ga0123354, IMG submission 97872) | Labiotermes labralis P4 segment gut microbial communities from Petit-Saut dam, French Guiana - Lab288 P4 | ecosystem: Host-associated > Arthropoda: Insects > Digestive system > Gut ...
TAACCCAACATTACCTAACCTAACCCAACCCAACCTAACCAACCCACACACACACACACACACACACACACACACACACACACACACACACACGCACACTAACTGAAGTTAAATCCTACTTCAATTTTTGATGAATTATTGGCCCTTGAAATATTGTGAATAATTACTTTGGACTTAATATTCTATTTTGAATGATATTAATGTTAGTTGACATGATTTTTGCAGGTGGTGATCGATGATGTGAGGAACAATTTCGTGAAAGATTTCATCTGGCCTGCTGTGAGCGCTGGCCTGATCTATGAATCACGTTATCTCTTAGGAACATCCCTGGCCCGGCCCTGTATTTCTCAGGGATTAATCCATGTGGCACAAGAAGAAAAGGCACAATTTATTTCCCATGGTGCAACTGGCAAAGGCAATGATCAAGTTCGTTTTGAGCTGAGTTGCTACGCACTGTGGCCGCAAGTGAAGGTAAGGGCCATGTATTCCGAAGCAATAATCTCATGGGCAGCTCATGTGCCGGGACTACCATCTCTAGTACAAGTGTTTATTGCTTCCATTGTGTGACATTCAAATTTCAGTTTTCTGCATTCCATTCAATGCCTACAAATGTTCTTTACTGGGGAGGAGTGATCAGGGTAAGAAGTTCCACTCACCTCCATCTAGTGCTGAGGTTAAGAATGAATGGAGATATCTCTCTACTCACCATGTATGCCGGCATGTCTCAGACTTGGAAAAACTTATTTTACGTTACCTTTATCTTTTCCTAATAAATTTTAGATACTCTATCATTGCTGTGGGATGTCTATTGAAACTACTTTTCATTTGCTTGTATGCATGTAGGAGCTAGAGACCTGCTAAATGTGTATTCATAAAAACTGTCACTGGACAATTTTATGAAGAACTGGAGCGCCATATGAATATTTATTTTGATCTAAGAGTTTTAATGACAACTTTACATGAAGGTCTAAATGCTTGTACAAGCAACTCCAATCACAATTTGTGAAAGGTCATTCTGTACAGAAATGCAAATTAGTGCCTTACTATGATATGGGGAAGATCTGTACAGATAATTACTAATCACATTCAATTGTAGTTCTGTTGCTATGATATGAGAAAAGCACACACTTCCTGGAGCACCATATTTTTTCTGTTGGTACAGGGACGGTTATACAGTACTATAAGATTATAGTAAAGATCACAGATGTTGATATGCCATTCATTAAATATACTGTTGAATATACCTGTTAAGTGTATGCACTCTGCCTTTACGTTAATGGCTTACTCCACACAGTGAAGACTGGTGATGCCCAAAGCCTGTAACTTCACTGCTCTTCTGGTCCTCATGTCCACAGTTTTACAAAAGATATTATGGTGCTAAGCACAACTGGTACCAACACAGATGTTTAATGTTCCAAGAGTACAAGTGGAAGATATCCTGTGCTGATCTTCTGTGTGTAGTATTCACCTTTCTTACTTCTGTCTCTCAGTATACAGTATTCTACTTGGAACTTTTTATGTTATTCACAGTACCAGAGTAACAGACCAAATTGTACAAATATTTCATAACGTTTCTTTCATGACATACAGGTGTTAGCTCCTTGGAGAATCGAAAATTTCATAAAAAGGTTCCAGGGTCGTCAGGATCTGATCCAATATGCAGCAAGTCACGGTATTCCTGTGCCAGTAACAAAAAAGGAGCCTTGGAGTATGGACGCCAACCTTATGCATATCAGGTCAGGCAGTACCTTCAGCTATACACTGAAAGCAATATTTATCTTGTCCAATATTTACCCCATATTAGTCATTTGTACTTGTGTGTTCCTCACAGTTTTTGGCATTTGTACAAACGAGATGTAAATCCAATACTGTAGAGACCATGACACCACAGTATTAATTTTACAGCAACAACGCATTTCATCGCATATATATTATATATATGTATATGTACAGTGGGGACTGCGGTGGCACAGTGGTTAAGGTGCTGTGCTAAAAATCGGAAGGTCGCTGGTTCGATTCCAGCTGGTGTCCTTGGAATTTTTCATTGACATAAAATCCTTCCAATCGCACTATGGTCGTGGGTTCGACTCAGCCTCTAACATAAATGAGTACCAGGAGTATTTCCTGGGGGTAAGGGTGGCCGGTACATAGGGCTGACAACCTTACCAACATCCTGTGCCATTGTCATGACATCTGGGAACCTTAACTTCCTGGAACCCTCTGGGCCTGTCCAGGCCTGTAATGGGACTGCTTTTATATGTACACTACATAAATTATCTTTTCCAATAAAGGAAAATTACTATACAATAACATTTTGTAAGATGGGCCACTATGAAGCAAACTCTTAAATTCAAGTTGAGCTTCATGCCAAGTAGAGAGTTTTACTGGACTGATACAAACCAAAATTATGTTTATCTGACAACTGTGAACGTAGACAGCAATACAAAATTTCAGTAACATCTGTTGAACAGTTTTGGAGATGAAACATGTGGATGGATAGACAACCATTCTGTTATTTGTTCATTTTATGAATTGTGAAGTTAACGTAAACATGATATGAAATATAGTATTTAGGGCATAAAATTCAACTGACAGATTGAAAATGACGTGTTTCTGCATCCTGTGCAAAATTATACAAAAATATATGACACCTGATGTATTCAGAGCAGTCCATATTCATTGAAATCTTTCTGATGTAACAAAATGCCAAACTTATAAAAATTATATATATATATATGTTTACAGAGGAACTTGATGCTGCCTTCTTGGGGGTAGATTTTAAGGAATTTGCTGTCTCCTTCTTCATGAAGGTAGTTAGTTACTATGACATATTTTTTTTTAACCATTTGGACATGCTCAAATGACCAAAATACTCTACAGTGAATGAACAATTTAAACTCAGGAAGATTCTAAGTAACTCAGTTGAAACTACAAGTAGTTACATCAGTCTATGTGCTGGAAGCTGTTCTGTCTTTACTCAGTCTATGCCATTGCATTATATGTCTACAGTTACGAATCTGGTGTGCTGGAGGATCCAGCTGAACCAACCCCTGCTGAAATATTTCAAATGACTCTTCATCCTCAGTGTGCTCCAGAAACACCTTGCAAGCTGCAGATCAACTTTGAACACGGTATCACTGAATATTCTGTAGAGATTAAAGTTTACAGTTTTCTTAAAATATATAATTTAGTTACAGTATATTTAGCAGGCCTGTCAATATATCAGCATAGCACAGGTTGGTAGGAAAATTAGTATTTAACCCTTTAAACGCCGAGTTAAATCCCATCTGCCATTTGCTGGCATTATTAGGAGCTCACCATATTCTCCACATTAGCAGGATAAGGGTTAATGTACTTAAACTATGTGGAAGGATGCAGTTACTGTATAATTGAAGAACTATCCTGGAATTTGCTTGGAGATGTTTGTAGAAACCATGATTGACCCCATTCAGAATAGTTTATGTCAGACCAGGATATGTCCTTGGTACCTCTTTAACATAACAAGAAGTGCTAACTTGAGCTCATTTGCTTTGTTTTACAATTATGTTGCAGAACATATATGGATGAAACACAGAGGTATTAGCAAAGAAAATGGACAGTAATTTTTGGTATATTCTTTGTTTTGCTGAACAGCTGTTATGTGTTCCCAGGCATACCAATCAGCATACAGAACTTGACAGAGGGTGGACCAGCAGTAACAGATCCTCTGCAGATGATGACTGTTCTGAACCAGCTTGGAGGACAGCACGGTGTCGGTCGGATCGACATTGTTGAGAACCGGTTCATTGGGTTGAAAGTAGGTGTCTGAGTGACTTTGTGATTTTAGAGATGAAGTAGGTTTATTTTTTATCTATAAATTATAAAATCTATGAACAGAAATAGTAAGAACATTAGAAATGAATTAATAAAAATGGAATTCCAAAGCTGCTGTAGCAATATGAGCTACATAACAGAAGAAACACAAGGCTGCCCTACAGAAGGTGAAGGAAACACCTTTAGTTCATGTGAGTGGAACATGCAAAGAACTTGATCTGTTATGATGATGATGATGATGATGATAATGACAATGACGATGACCATATGTCTAGGATTTTGTTACAAGAAACTTGACTCATTAGCTATGTCATAGTAATCTGTCAAGTACATGGTTGAGAAATATGAAATAAAATTCACAATAAGTAAGAATTATGAATCCAGAGACGTGGGAGAATACTGTCATGGCCTACTGCAAATAATATATTAGAACTTGCTTGAAGGGACTGAGAAAACCCATGGGCAACTTGGAACATTCTACCTTTAGCAAGGATTCAAACCAGTGACCTCCTAAATACTTGTGTGAGAATTCTTAACTCCCCATTTATAGACTAAATATTAATTATTGTTTCAGCAAGTTTTCATGTTCCAGTGTTTTTTATTAATAGAAAATTTCCTCAACAAACCCAGTAGCTGAGCATAAATTGATGTATCTAAACCATACTTAAACTGCAGTTTTTGTTCTCTGATTTTCTTTAAAAGCCTTCCACAAAACGAAGCTGTCTATGTAATATTACAGCAACTGTAACATATTTATAATTTATGTGTCCATAACTCTATATCTCATTTGACCTAGTCATATATACAATTGCTTCACCGTGCAACCTTTCACTAAATATAGTCAACTGTACAATGTTGTTTCCTTGTTCATGCTGTTGAAAGTCACGTGGTGTGTATGAGACGCCTGGTGGTACTATCCTACATGCCGCGCACACGGATCTTGAGACTTTCTGCCTCGACCGAGAGGTGCTGCGTGTGAAGACTTTCATCCGTGACAAGATGGCGGACTACGTGTACAACGGTAATGATACGAGTTCAGACATGGTAACTTCTGTGGTCCAAACGAAAGATGAGAACGTTTCCTAACAAAATACTCTTTGGTTATTTGTTACATAGATCAGCAGGGTCTGATACTCCTCAGTCCACATGAATTTACAATTAAAACAAAACATTTGTCAGTAAGTTATCAAGAAATGTTGTAATTTATAAAGCTTGCTCATTGTCTTTAAAATCGGTGCCGTTGTCATGGGCTGGATGAACATCTTGTCTGCAGTAAAACAAGAAATATGTACTGAATTTTAATAAGGAGATTTCTTGTGATATAACCATTTGAAAGGAGAGAATTAGACTGAAAGGGAATATCGGCTGCCTTTATATTAACAGGCATGTTATTACTTTTAATTTTAACATTCAAGAAATAATTTACTGCTATTACGAAATTATGGGTCTGGAATACCATACTCGGTACAATGTCTAAGCTCCGGACTGGACGACCAATGAAACATGGTTCGATTCCTGGCAGGGGTAAGAATTTTTTCTTTTTTCCAAAGTGTCCAGACTTACGTAGCTTCCTAATTAGTGAGTACAAGGTGCTCGGACATGGAGCTGACCACTCACCTCTATCCCGTGCCTAGTTTAACAAGACAGTTACTGTACGCATAACGTAACATTGAGGAGCGTTCGTGCAACCATTCTTGCAGTGGAAAAAAATAACGATGACACAACCTGAGTGTGTGTATTTGTAGCCTTAGGTATCCAGCTTGTAATGCGCATGCGGCATATTGTCATCTGTGGCCTGTTCCGCTCTACAATATTTTTCCACATTATCCCATAAACGGCGTGATTTTCGAAAAGAAAAAACGTTACCGATCGTAATATGTGTGTTTTGATTTTCTCTACAATAATCGTATGAAACATTTCTCATTCTAAGAAGAAATGGGCGAGATATGATAAAAATATACATTGGTCTTCATGTAAAGTATCCGTTTTTCTTGTCAGATTTTAGTGAAACTTGAATTTTGTCAACGGATTTTCGAAAAATCCTCAAATATGAAACTTAATAAAAATCCGTCCAGTGGGAGCCGAGTTGTTCCATGCGGACGGACGGACATGACGAAGCTAGTATTCGCTTTTCGCAATTTTTCCAAAGCGCCTGAAAGTTAATGGAGTTGTAACTCCACGCCCTTGTATGTTGTATGGTGTTCATAGGGATAACTTCACAGTTTTGTTACGAAATTATATTTTTTTCAAGTAGCTGTGTTAGACGGTTGCAACTGTGCTTTGTAGAAGGAATATCATGGTATAGATTATACTGCTACATTAAAACAATTTGGATTAGGCAATAAGGTAAAGGTAAAGGTAAAGCGGTCCCATTACAGGCCTGTTCAGGCCCAGAGGTTTCTAGGAAGTTAAGTTTCCCAGATTTCATGACAATGGCACAGGATGGTGGTAGGTTGTCAGCATTACGCACCGGCCGCCTTTACCCCCAGGAAATACTCCTCGTACTCATTTCTGTTAGAGGCTGATTCGACCCCAGGACCATAGTGCGATCGGAAGGATTTTATGTAAATGAAAAATTCACTGACACCAGCTGGGATCAAACCAACGACCTTCCGATTTGTAGCACAGCACCTTAACCACTGTGCTACCGCGGTTGGATTAGGCAATACTTGATAAATTTCATAACACTACTGTTGTAGTTCACTCAATTCTTGTAACATTGCTACTGATTTTTGTGTTTCTATAGGCTTTTGGTTCAGCCCAGAGTGTGAATTTGTTCGGGAGTGCATTGCTCTCTCACAGCGCTATGTAACAGGTTGGGTCCAAGTGGAGTTATACAAGGGGTCAGGTGAGTTATCGCCAATTATCTGAATTGTCTCCAACGTCTTTAAAAATTACAGGCTACAGTTAATGCCCCCAGAATAATTTATTATATTTTAAGTTCTCTTTGCTGATTATTAATGGGGCTTAATTCTTTAACTGTGATACAGAACAGCGGTTCCAGTTTTCTGTTTTCAGTCCTATTGACTGTATACACAGACTACAGATAACGCAGATTCTTCATTACCAACTATAAAAAGATGGGTCAGAAGGGCTTTAAAACCTTTCATCTTCTTCATGGTTACAACGTGCATCAATGATATCAAATACTTTATTGTCCAACTAGTGCACTCACATATATAAAAAAAAAACCGTTCAATTGTTAAAAACCAATTAAACTTATAAAAGCCGCTCCAACATGTTTCGGTTCACGCAGGAACCATCATCAGGGAGCTACAACCAGAGCTTAGCTAAAATTACAAGTCTTGTTCAACTGTGCGTGTCGATGCAGATGTTGTCAGTGTTATGGGGGCATATTCTGACCTGGTGTGCGTGTGTATGTGTTCTAGTATTTCTTTGTACAGTGAATCATACACACGCACACCAGGTCAGAATATCCCGCCATAACACTGACAACGTCTGCACCGACACGCACAGTTGAACAAGGCTTGTAATTTTAGCTGAGCTCTGGTTGTAGCTCCCTGATGATGGTTCCTGCGTGAACCGAAACATGTTGGAGTGACTTGTATAATTTTAATGGGTTTTAAACAATTTAACGGTTTTATATATTTGAGTGCATTAGTTGGACAATAGAGTATTTGACTTTACATCTTGTTCTAGTTCGAGCAGTGGCCCGAAATTCTCGCGTGGCTCTCTACAACCAGAACCTTGTGTCTATGGATCAGCACGGTGGGTTTCAGCCTCAAGATGCCACAGGATTCATCAATACCCACGCCGTGCGCTTGCGGGAGTTTCAACGATTTAAGTCGCAACTTGCAGACGGTCACATCTGATAAATATTAGCTCCAGTAACTCCTCACACACCGCGCTCTCAGTGTTCGAGACATTTAAAAAAAATGAACTTTTTTTTTGGGGGGGGGGAGTAAAAGCTGAGTATATACATGGACTTCCCCAGGGCGCCTACACAAAATTCTTCTCTAAAGGGCTGACACTGAGGCTACATATGTATATATATTAAGATATACATATATATTATATATATATATATATATATATATATACACACATGCATACATAACACACACAGAGTCGAACCCGGTTATAACGTGATGATTTTATACGACACCTCGTTTATAACGTCAGATACGTGGTACCTATTAATTCCTCACAGTTAACCGTAACAGTACACTGCTCGTTTATAACGACACCTCTTTTATAACGTCAGATACTCCGTGGCATCAATTAATTCCTCACAATTAATCGTAACAGTATATTGCTCGGTTATAACGACACAAAATGTTCAGTCACTTTCATGACGTTATACCCGAGTTCGACTGTGGTTTATTCTTGATTTTAAAAATTATACTATAAAATTATGTTGTAAGTGTAATTGAAACATAACGCTGTTTGCAACTGCATTTATATAAATATATACATAACTCACCATGACTCACTCACCTAATTTAAATCTTTCTTGGTTTACCTAATTTCGTCTAAGACATCCCAAGTTTTTAATTTATTTTTCAAACTTCCAATGTACCAGTCATGAGCCGATTTCAGTGTGGCTGATTTCGGCTGAAGGGTAAATCAAGTACAGCGTTTCACATCATCGTGTCTTCAAAGCCTGTGTTCTTTAAATTTCGATAAGGGGGTGGGGGTGGGGTTGAGGGCTGCAGCCCGGCAGTGCCCCCGCCCTTAGGTGAGCAACTGACTTCATCAGATACGTTTGAACGTATTTGTTTTATTTGTCATGTGTTCTAACTTCAAGAATAGTGCTGTGTTGCCCACAATCATGGAACGTGTCAATTGTTTCTTATGGTTCAAGTACATTTAGACCTTAGTATCATGATTATGAAACAAACCAACAAATGCAAGTTGATAATACGTATACTATCTACCAAAATATTTCGGTCGCTTATGCAGCCATCATCAGGGTTTCTTACAAGAATACAAAAATATACCAATGGTTGCACTAAATGTCTAATTAAAACCACCCGGCCTTTACTTGACGTTCTTAAAAAAACGCAAAGCAATAAACCCAGTCATGATGGCTGGTGTGCGGGCCGAGATTTGAACCCAGGACCTTCCAAACACGCTGCAGAAATACCAACCACTGCATCTTGCTTTACAGCAGACATAAAATTCACTCATAGGTTTCGCGAATATTTCCATTCTTTGAATACTTTTTAAATTTATACAGGAATTTTATTAATTCCTTTGCAGATTCTGTTATAGTGACTTTATTAAGTGAGCAAGCAAGTTATTGCGTCACCTTATTAATCAAGCTTACCCACAAAGTCAATACGCTTCATGTTGCTGCGGCAGTGCATGAAAGAATATGCTCCGGTTTTTTTTTTCAATAGTTCGTAACAATGGCCATTGGAATAGCATCTTATCAGTGTTCATGCTTGGCTGAACATTTTAAGTTCAACAATCGGCTGGTTGAGTAAGTTGTCGGACCGCTGTGACTTCATTTGTACATATCAAGTAACCCTGCCTCAAGGGACGCACATCAAGTCTATTCACAGAATTTACTGAACCTAATGTAATGTTATTTCCTTACATTTTATCTTAGAAGTCTTCCATCCAAGGCCTAAACGTCGGTAGGAAGTAAATATTCGTGTTGTATGAAACAACACCATTTTTCAATTGTTACACTGCTTACTTACAGTCACAAGGATATCAAAGAAAGGACAATCACAAGTTAATTAAAAATATCGGTTTTCTTCCAGCAGAAAATTAAATGATTTAAACTTGACATAAAATGTGACAGTCTCGGTAGATGTACGAATATGAAGGACATTTTAACAGGGTTGCAGTACATTTATCGTAACATGCTACTCTACAAAGAATGGTGACGGATACAGCAGAAGGGTTCTTCACAGTTTATACACACACACACACACAAACACACACACACACACACAAAAGAATGAGATGGGCTGTGCATGTGCCGCGTATGGGTGAGGAGAGGGGGGTGTATAGGGTCTTGGTGGGGAAACCGGATGGAAAGAGACCACTGCGGAGACCTAGGCGTAGATAGGTGAATAATATTAGGATGGATCTCCAGAAGGTGGGATGTGGGTATATGGACTGGATTGGGCTGGCCCAGGATAGAGAGAGTTGGCGAACCCTTGTGAGTGCGGTAATGAACCTTCGGGTTCCGTGAAATGCGGGGAATTTCTCGACTAGATGCAAACCAGTTAGCTGCTCAAGAAGGACTCTGCACCATAGAGTGAGTGAGTGAGTAAGTAAGTATATATATATATATATATATATATATATATATATATATATATACACACACACACACACACACACACACACACAGAA
>Ga0123354_10021589_pt1 | contig 10146 bp, 7 predicted proteins | sample TergutLab28metaG_2_FD_97872 | JGI IMG/M metagenome (GOLD analysis project Ga0123354, IMG submission 97872) | Labiotermes labralis P4 segment gut microbial communities from Petit-Saut dam, French Guiana - Lab288 P4 | ecosystem: Host-associated > Arthropoda: Insects > Digestive system > Gut ...
CCACATACCGGAAATCGCCCCGTATATGGTTTTCACGCAACGATGGATAACGGCTTAGTAAATCCACCTCTCCATTTCTCTCCATTTTATCCGTAATTTTTCGCAAATAATCATCCACATGAAATCCCAATTTAAAACCGGAAGTAATATCAATACGGAAAATTTTCTCTTTTTCAAAAGTAGTTACCTCATAATCGAAATCATAAGGCTCATCATTACGCATTAAATAAACGAACCAATAAGTATCCGCTCTTTTAGGTTGCCTGTTGATGAGCGAATAAATAATTTTACTTTCAATATCGGTTTTATATTTAGCCCGCGTAACATAAACCAAGTGAGTGGCATATTTAGGAATCTCCTTATCTTGACTTAATTGGCTCAGCACAGGGATGACCGGAGCAATTTTTTCGTAGGTTACGCACCGGTTTTTAATGTGGTATCCGTTAGACCAGATGTACATAATAAGGAATAAGAACCCTGCAATCAGAATAGTTATAAAACCTCCGTGAGAAAATTTCATGCTATTTGCGATTAAAAATCCGGATTCTATAAACAGAAAACACAATGTAATCGGAATAGAATACCATATCTTCATTCCTTTTACCCTCATGTATAAAAATAAAAGGAGCGTAGTCATTAACATGGTGATAGTAATCGAAAGCCCGTAAGCAGCCTCCATGTTGGTAGAAGATTTGAATATATAGATGATCATTAAACACAGAACCATTAAAACATAATTAATACCCGGTATAAACATTTGACCTTTTAATTCAGTCGGATATTTTATATTGATGTTAGGCCACAAACCTAAAGAAATCGCTTCGGTGATTACTGTGAAAGAGCCGCTGATTAACGCCTGACTGGCTATAATAGCGGCAAGAGTTGCCATAATTACTCCCGGCAATGAAAACCACGATGGAATGATTTGAAAGAAAGGATTTATGTCGGGAACAATCATGTCGGGATGGGTGATTATCCAAGCTCCCTGTCCCAAATAATTCAGAATTAAAGTAATCTTTACAAAAACCCATGAAGCCTGAATATTATGCAATCCGCAGTGTCCCAAGTCTGAATACAGCGCTTCTGCTCCCGTTGTACAAAGAAAAATAGCTCCCAGAATAACCAATATCTGCGGGGAAGATTTTAGAAACATGATGGCGCTGAGGGGATTGAAAGCTTTTAAAATAGGCAGATATTCTACAAAATTGATTATTCCAACCGCTCCGAGCATGATAAACCATCCCAGCATAATCGGTCCGAAATATCGCCCAAGAGAAGCTGTTCCAAAAGGTTGCAGAGCAAATAACACAAGGATGACTCCGATAGCTATGCCTACAACCGGAGTAGAAGGATAAACATTATGTAACCCTTCGATAGCGGAAACCACAGTAATTGACGGGGTAATCACTCCGTCGGCAAGCAGGGTTGCAGCTCCGATCGCTGCGATAATATACGCCCAGCGGTATTTTTTACGGATAAGCGCAAAAAGCGAGAGAATTCCACCCTCGCCTTTGTTATCGGCTCGTAACGTAATCAACACATATTTGACAGATGTTTGCAACGTTAGCGTCCAAATCACACAGGAAACCGCTCCGATAATGTATTCGGGGTGATTATGCGGGAGAGCGTTCATCACTGCTTTCATCACATAAAGAGGAGAAGTGCCTATATCGCCGTAAACAATTCCAATAGCGATAATTATCCCCATTGCCCGAAAAGCGGGTACGCCATGCAAGTGGTTGTGGTTAGCCGAAATATTATTTTTCATTTTTTTGTTGACTATGCCATCAGTATTGTTTTTTTGATTTTATCTACGTAGTCAAGTTTTTCCCACGTAAACAACTCCACTTCAATTTGTTTTTCCGATTGATACCGGGAAGTGAACGTTTTTACAACTTTTTGAGGCTGGCGTCCCATGTGACCGTAAGCCGCTGTTTCTAAATAAATCGGAAAACGAAGTTTGAGTCTGTTTTCAATTGCTTTTGGGCGCATATCGAAAATAGCCGCTACCTTTTCTGCAATTTCGCTGTCGCTTAATTTCGCTTTACTTTTTCCAAATGTATTAACGAAAATATTCATCGGTTGCGCAACGCCAATCGCATAAGCCACTTGAACTAAAACTTCATCGGACACGCCTGCCGCTACCAGATTTTTTGCAATATGACGGGCGGCATAAGCAGCCGAACGGTCAACCTTTGATGGGTCTTTTCCTGAGAAAGCGCCTCCCCCGTGCGCGCCTTTTCCTCCATACGTGTCAACGATGATTTTCCGTCCGGTCAGTCCCGTATCTCCGTGCGGTCCGCCAATTACAAACTTTCCGGTCGGATTGACATGATATTTGATATCGTCTTTAAATAAGGCTTGGACGGATTTCGGATACTCTGCTTTTACTCTCGGAATCAGAATATTTATAACGTCAGCCTTAATTTTTTTCTGCATGGCTTCATCGGAATCAAACGGGTCGTGTTGAGTTGAAATAACGATGGCGTCGATACATTCCGGCGTTCCGTTGTCGTTGTAGCGGATGGTCACTTGCGATTTTGCGTCGGGGCGCAAGTAGGGCATCAAATGAAGTTCATTTTTACGGATATTCGCTAATTCAATTAATAAGCTGTGTGAAAGATCTAAAGCTAAAGGCATAAAATTCTCGGTTTCGTTAGTTGCATAACCAAACATCATGCCTTGATCGCCGGCGCCCTGATTGAGCGGATCTTCCCGTTCCACGCCTCTGTTAATGTCGTCGGATTGTTCGTGAATAGCGCTAAAAACGCCGCAAGATTCCGCTTCAAACTGATATTCGCTTTTGGTGTATCCGATTTGTCTAATCACGCGACGCGCCACTTCCGGAGCGTCAACATACGTTTTGGATCTAACTTCGCCGGCTAAAACAACTTGTCCGGTAGTAACCAAAGTTTCGCAAGCAACTTTTGAATTTGGATCGTAAGCTAAAAATTGATCCAGTAATGCATCTGAAATCTGATCGGCAACTTTGTCGGGATGTCCTTCCGAAACCGATTCAGAGGTAAATAAATAACTCATAATCTCTAATGTTTTAAAAAATTAAAATTCTCTTATAAAAACTTATCGGGAAGAAGGAAAAAGTTGTTTTGCTGAATAGAACCTGTTTTTAGCATTTTTTACTGTGGTTGCAAGCATACAAATCTTTCCACTTACCAATATGCCGGCAAAGGTAAAAAATAATTATGAATTATGAATAATAAATGATGAAATTTTTTTAGGAATTGTAATTAACTTACTTAATATCAATAGGATTCTTTATTTTTTCATTCAGCAGAGCGACGTCAAGCGCTTCTTGAATATCATCGACATAATGAAATTGAAGTCCCTTCAGGTATAAGGCGTTAATTTCTTCAATATTTCTTTTATTCTCCTTACTTAAAATAATATCTTTTATTCCAGCCCGCTTGGCGGCTAAAATTTTCTCTTTGACGCCTCCTACGGGAAGCACTTTGCCGCGAAGAGTCATTTCGCCGGTCATGGCTACGTTGGCTTTGACTTTTCGTTGCGTAAAAGCGGAAACTAACGAAGTAGTCATCGTAATTCCGGCGCTTGGACCATCTTTGGGAATAGCCCCTTCGGGAACGTGAATGTGAACGTTCCAATTTTCAAAGACGTCTTCAGGGAGGCCAAAGCGCGAAGCGTGCGCTTTAATATATTCTAATGCCAAAACGGCAGATTCTTTCATAACGTCTCCCAGATTTCCTGTCAGCGTTAATTTAGCTCCTTTGCCTTTACTTATACTGGTTTCAATGAAAAGGATTTCTCCTCCGGTGGCTGTCCATGCCAAACCGGTTACTACTCCGGCGTATTCGTTTCCCTGATACCTGTCTTTTGTATATTCGACAGCTCCTAAATATTCATACAAATCATTTGCTTCCAATCGTTTGGGATATTTTTTCTTTTCTGCGATCGCTCTTGCAATTTTCCGCATGATTTTGGCTATTCGCTTATTTAATTCTCTGACGCCCGATTCGCGCGTGTATGATTCGATGATTGCCTCAAGCGCTTTTCTGGAAATATCGAATTTTTCTTTGGGAATACCGTGAACTTCCAATTGGTTGGGAACCAAGTGCCGCAGAGCAATATCCACTTTTTCTTCCAGAATGTAACCGCTGACTTCAATCAGCTCCATCCTGTCTAACAAAGGCTGGGAAACCGTATTCAAAGCGTTAGCCGTTGCAATGAAAAGAACTTTTGATAAATCAAAATCAATATCCAAATAATTATCGTGAAAAGCGGAATTTTGTTCAGGGTCGAGTACTTCCAACAAAGCGGCGGCGGGATCTCCATTGTAATCTTTTCCTATTTTGTCAATTTCATCCAAGATAACAACAGGATTTGAAGAGCCGGCTTTCTGGATATTGTACATGATTCGTCCGGGCATCGCGCCGATATACGTTCGCCGGTGTCCGCGAATTTCAGCTTCATCGTGCAATCCGCCTAACGACATTCTGACGTATTTTCGATTCAAAGCCTCTGCAATAGATTTTCCTAAAGACGTTTTGCCGACTCCCGGAGGACCATAGAGGCAAATAATCGGCGATTTCATGTCGCCTTTCAGTTTCAATACGGCTAAATGCTCGATAATCCGTTCTTTCACCTTTTCCAGTCCGAAATGGTCTTTGTCCAAGATTTTTCTTGCGCGCGTCAGGTTGAAATTATCTTTGGTATAACTGTTCCAAGGAAGAGAAATAAGAACCTGAATATATGACATTTGCGTAGAATAATCCGGAGAATGCGGATGCAATCGTTCTAATTTTTGCAATTCATTCTCAAACAATTTCCGCTGCTCGGCAGTAAAATTTATCTTTGCCGCCTTATCCTTAATTTCTTTTATTTCAATATCATGAATGTTTCCGCCCAGCGCTTCCTGAATGTTTTTCATTTCCTGCTGCAGGAAATATTCGCGTTGCTGCTTGTCAATATCGACCTGCGTTTTGCGGCGGATGGAAGCCTTGATATCCAGCAATTGAACCTCGTGGTCGATTAAGGTCAGGAGTTTATTGAGCCGTTCTTTCACGTCGTCGGTAGCAATGACGTCCTGCTTTTGTTCGGCAGTCGCTTCTACGGTTGAAAAGGCAAGATTAATCAAGTAAACCTGATCTTTTGATTTGCGTAGCGAATCAAGTACAAATTCAGGCAAACCCATCTTTTCGGAAAGCATTTTCAGCGTCATATCCTTGACCGACTTCAATTGTTCTTTCAATTCCTTGTCCGATTTATTGGGAAAAACATCGGTTAAAACGCTAAACCACCCTTTCAGATAAGGCTCTTTGACTGAAATCTCGTCTAAGTGAATTCGGCTGACGCCCATCAGTAAAACCGTAGTATTGTCTTCATTTTCCTGCATCAAGTTAAGCACTCGCGCTAAAACGCCTACCGGAAATAAATCGTCGAAACCCGGATCGTTTTCGGTTGCGTCTTTTTGGCAGAAAACCCCGATAAGTCCGTCAAGTTTATGAATTTCCTGAATTAATTTCAAGGACTTTGAGCGTCCGACATTGATTGGAGTAGGTATTCCCGGAAGGAACATCATATTTTTCAAAGGAAGAATAGCCTGTTCCTTTAAAAATTCATCCGGACTAATCGGCTTATTCTCAATTACTAATTCCATCGGCGACGTTAAATTATCCTCCATTCGGCTTTTATTTATCAAATATGTTTTCTACCTTTGTTGTCAATTTCCATGCCAAAGATAAAAACAATTCTTCGGCTTTCAACGTTTTATTATACAACCATAAAAAAACAGCATCATGAACACGGAATTGACAGATGTAGCCGTTTTTGACTTTCCCAATGATTCCAGCATATTGGAAAGCATTTTACTCGCCGAAAATATTCCTTATTTTTTGACGCGACAGTCTAATTCTTACACTTTTCGCGGAGGTGGAGGAATCCTTTCGGTTAATGAAAACGACAAGGAAAAAGTTGTCCGGCTTATAAGAGAAGCCGGATTTGATAGATTTTTGATTGAATAGGTTTACAGTTTGATCTGATATGATTTATTTTTTCCGATTTCCGTAGCGGCTCATGAACTTATCTACGCGCCCTGCGGTATCAACCAGCTTTTGTTTGCCGGTGTAGAACGGATGCGAAGTATTTGAAATTTCTATCTTAACCAATGGATAAGTAACGCCGTCAATATCAATAGTTTCTCTTGCATTAATCGTTGAGCGGGTAATGAATGTGTCGTCGTTCGACATGTCTTTAAAAACGACCGGACGGTAATTTGCCGGATGAAGTCCCTGTTTCATTGCTGTATATTATTATTTTATTTTTCAAAACCAATCGGGGTGCAAAGGTAGTAAAAAATTATGAATTACGAAATACGAGTTATGAAATTTTTAAAAAAGTTTGTGGCGAGCAATAACTGCTTAACTAATTGCTCTAATGTTTCGCACTTTCTTTTAACAGACGCTATTGTAATCTTCCTTGCTATCTTATGTTGTTGAAAATTAATTCCGTAGGAATTTAATATTAGTAGAAAACTGCTATGGTGCGAAACATTAACAAATAATGGAAAATCCATGCCATATTTTGTAGATTTTTTTATAAAAAAATATAAATATTATTTTTGTTTCATAAAATAAGTTACTATCTTTATGCCATATTTTGAAACGACAGCATTTTGAAACTTATTTTGACAATAAAGCCGCGAGATTGGGTGTAATTCGGCTTCCGCTTACTTATAGCGGAAGCCGGCAAATTAACGCGCATTTTTATAAAAAACACAATCAATCATTAATATTATAAAATTATGAAAAAGATATTATTAATTTTCTACATTATCACGTTGCCACTCCTTGTCAGAGCTCAGCGTGAAGATTCAACAAAGCAAAACAAGGATTGGAAGTTTGCGGCAGGGGTAACTATATATACAAATAATAATTATATAATGAAAGAAAAAATTTTGGAAAGGCAACCGATAGAAGTGAATTTCAGATATAAATTTAAACAACATCACGTGTTACGATTACAATTCCCATTTTCTTTCAAAGTGAATATGCACGGGATACCCTCTATTGAAAGACCATATTTAAATCAAGTAATGAGTGGAAAGGAAGAAAACAAAGCGTATGAAATATGGAAAGGGATGAAAGCAGATAACTTTGACTTTACAAAGACGAATCAATATTATTACAGTCTATTTGGGGCTTCATTAGGTTATGATTATGATTTAAAATTGAAGTATGGTATCTCTGTTTTGGGAGGATTTGAATTTTCATTTACTCATTGGAAATGTTATTTTGATTATATTGGAGGTACTTTTTCTGAATTAGATGAAGATAATCAGTCACAACTGATCAATCTTGATTACACGACACAAAAATATCAAATAAATTGTTTATCCATTAAGCCTTTATTGGGATGCAGGTATCTTTTTCAGAAAAAACTTTTGATAGAATGTTCTATAGGCTACGGATTTGCTTTTTTTAATAAAGTGAATGGAACAATGACTGACCTATCTTATGCCTCAAACGAAATTGGCGCTTTTCCTTTTTGGCAAAGAAGGGATTATAAGCAAGTGATTACTCAATTATCCATCAATTATTCATTTTAAAAAACAGATATGAAAAAGATAATTTTTACAATTTTATTATTTGCGTTTGTTTTATCGTCGGCTAAAGCAAACAAATATACGTGTTGGTTAGCTGTTGCAGATGCCGATACTTCGTTTTTATACATAAAAGACTTTAACAAAGCAAACTGGGCATACCCTCTATTTGAATATTCGTATGTTGTCAAGACTAATAGCAATGCAATAGGAAGTGGAGTTGGCAAATACACAATTAAATTAACGAATGGAACGTTTTCAGACAACGGAACAACACAATTAGATGTTTTCGAAAATATTTCATTCAAGGTAAAATGGAATGATATGAGTGGAAGTGGGGTAATTAACATTAGCAATGCAGATCCATTTTTTCCAAACGCCGATTCTATTACAATGGGGACTCCCATAAGTTTTACTTATAAAATCGCAACACAAAAAGGTCAAACACCAAATATAATCCTCTCAAACAGTAACCAATCAATGGGAGATACGCAACCCATAACAGCGCAATTATGGAGTGATATGACATATCCGGGCATATATGTAAGCAACGGATTAGGAGGATATAAAGATTTATTGGTAAGTTATTATGAGTGGACAATTCCTTCGGGATGGAAAGCCGTTGCCTCCGGAACCAAAACGGGAACATTTACGCTCTCAGCCGCTGCCAGTGAAAACGGGATAAGCATCACTCCCGACAATTTCACGGCAGGAGAAGTTAAAGTCAGGGCAATGAATGCACTTGGTTCGGCAGGCAGCGAATATAAAACTTTCCCGATAGACAGGGGATTCTCGTTCACCGCTTATCCGGCTTCGATTGCTTATGGCGACAATACCCCCCGCACTTTTTCGGTTTCGTCGTTTCCGGGAGTAACCTACGAATGGAGCGCGCCTTCAGACTGGCAAATTAACGGACAGGGAAATACGCTTGAAGGGCTTAACCTTAACAGTGTAAGCATGACGCCGTCTATTTGTTCTTATGATAATACTATTAATGTAAGGCTTAAAAAAGATAACGACATTTCTCAATGGTACGGTTTCCTTACGCAAATGACAAATCTTCCGGACATTTCAAGCAATCCTTCTACAATATATCAATATGAACCTTTTACATTTTCATGACGGAGTAAACGATAAATCGGAGGTTCAACAAATTGTTGTGAAACATTAAAACATTTGTTTTTAAGGCTGAAATATTTTTATATTTCATATCTTTGTCGAATCATTTACAACGAAAATGAAAACGCTGTTTGTCTATTCAACTCAAAAAACAATTCTTCCCCGTAAGCCCTTATTGGGGCAGGAAGGAATTTATCACGGCATGTCGTCTGTGGCGGGAATGCTTCGCCGGCATGGACACGAGTGTGAATTGGTTGTTCTCGACCGCGCCAACGGCAAACGGAATCTGCGTCTATTAAAAGAAAAAATATTGGCGTTTAATCCTGCAATCGTGGCTTTTACTGCCGTTTTTTCCGAATTTTCTTTTATCCTGCAAATTGCAGAATGGGTGAAAACGACGTATCCAAATCTTTTCCTGATAGCCGGAGGCGTTCATATCACACTTAATCCCAGCGAAAGTTATTTATCGTTCTTCGACGCTATTTGCATAGGCGAAGGCGAATATCCGATGTTGGAACTTGTCGAGAATCTGGAACGACAAAAACCTGTTGACAATATTCAAAACCTTTGGATAAAAACTTCTTTGGGCGTTAAAAAGAATCCTCCCCGTCCATTTATTCAAAATTTAGACGAATTGAGTTTTTCCTATCGCGATATGTGGCAAAAATGGATTCTCAAGCCGGTAACAAAACCTGCTGTTTTATTGGGACGCGGTTGTCCGTTTGGTTGCACCTATTGTTCCAATCACAAATTGCGAAATATCAGCGAAGGAAAATACGTTAGAATGAGAAGTCCGGAAAATATTCTAAAAGAAATTTGGAGTTTATATCGAAGTTTGCCCGGTATCACGGAAATATATCTTGAAGTTGAAACAATGGTAACCGATAAACAATGGTTTGTGAAATTTTGCGACGCTTTGGAAGCTTTCGGTAAAGACGCCGGTTTCAGCATAAAATTCGGTACAAATTTGCGTATATTTCCCAATATGGACATTGAATTTGTCTTTGATCAATTCAAAAGAGCCGGAATAACTTCGACAACCGTCGGTTTGGAGTCGGGAAATTACCGGATTCGTAAAGAAATTCTTCATCGCGATTACAGTAATGAATTGATGCTCAAGGTAGCGGCAATTGCCAAAGAACGGGGAGTCGATGTTGCCCTGTTCAATATGGTTGGCTTGCCTACGGAGACGCCTGTTGAATTTGCCGAAACCGTATTGATGAATCAGTTAATCCAACCGGCTTTTCATGCGACGTCCATATTCTTTCCTTATCCGGGTACCGAATTGGCGGATTTATGCAACCGGATGAATATTATGCCGAAGAAAATCAATACAAGCGACGAACGTAAATTGTCAGTATTGAATTTGCCGGAGTTTTCAAAAAAACAGATACAAAAAAGTTTCGATTCGTTTCATTATCAAGTTTACAAAAAGCGAAAAAACAGATCGA
>Ga0123354_10021592_pt1 | contig 10145 bp, 11 predicted proteins | sample TergutLab28metaG_2_FD_97872 | JGI IMG/M metagenome (GOLD analysis project Ga0123354, IMG submission 97872) | Labiotermes labralis P4 segment gut microbial communities from Petit-Saut dam, French Guiana - Lab288 P4 | ecosystem: Host-associated > Arthropoda: Insects > Digestive system > Gut ...
GGTAATCAATAAGTGTGTAACAGCTGTCAAAGTTTCAAACTTCTCTGGCCATTATCTCCGTAACCATTCAACTTTGGACATAGGTGTTTTGGGTTATATCGGTATACTTTAACATAAGGAACATCCTCCCGAAGTCTGGCACATTCCTCCTGGGATACCCTGTATATATAGTCAGTCAGTAAAGTGGAATTTAGCTACAAGCTAGGTAGATGTGCTGATATTAAAACAAGGGTGTTGGGAATATTCTGTTCACTATCACATTCAGGGTGGCATTGGGACACAGTCTGTCATACTCCTATTCTCGAGGTGAAGCGACAATAGACGTGATTACTTGTCCAACTATTCTTAAGTTCTTGAATAATGAAGTATTAATTTGTCAGCTCTATTACATGCTCAGCTGCAGGGAATTGCATATATTGCAAGTATTTTCACAGGTTCAATAAGTTGTCTGGAAACAGGTTGGCTGTACAGTTGACTGGAAAACCTGGGAACAAAGGTAGTAGTTGTCTGCTTAAAAAATGTTACTTTTGCCAGGAAAGACTGGGCAAAGCTCCTATTCAGGTTAACTAGTACATTACCTGAGATTTGAACAGGGTACATTCTGCATATGTCATGCTCATTCATGACAAACATGTAGACATTTGTGTTAACTTCATTCTAGAAATTGGTATTTGCATGTCATGCTGTCAGCTTACCATTGGGAGCAGACATGGCCTTGCTAGTGTCATGGTGAAGGAACTCATGATGACTGGGTGGAAGTCCAAAATCTTGGGGTACATGTCAAGTGGTGACAAAGTGCCAGATGTGATTACCACAGTCTGAAACCGGTCAAACACTGGCTTGATAGCAATAGAGGAGTCCAGACAACTGCAACAGGGGTTAACAAATGTTTGCTGAATGTCAGCCTCTAAGTGAACCAATCTCATGTTTCACATCATCCACTGACTGATGTATATTTTATGCACACATTTCAGAAGAGGTTCTATTCCAACTTCAGGTGATGGGCTATAAGTATAATGATGGAATTTTATTCTGCGGTTTGTGGTGATGGCTGAAAACAAATTCAGATCTGCAATTACTAGGCTAGTACACTGATCATTAAACAAAAGAAATGTCACTATAATGACACCCAACCACCTGAAGACCAACTGCCAAAATGTTAATGGTATAAAATGGGCAAACCACAGAGGTCAGTAACTAGTGTAGTGGGCAAGTATTCAAAGAGTTCCAGGATCAATCCCAAATGATCCTTTCATTCATTCCATTGGCATGTGCAAAATGCGATGTTTCCTTGCTGTTCTTAGGAGCTTCTTCCATTCCTGTGTTATATATCCTTTCCCTCCACCCTTTTTCACCAACCAGTCTTCCATCCTCCCTCACTACATCTTGCCATCTGTTTCTTGGTCTACCTCTCAGCCTTGTTGCTTCCAAATTCATATATAACACTTTCAGGAATTCTATTTTCTTCCATTCTCCGTACATGGCCAAACCAGCATAACGTAGTTAACCTTACTGTCTCTGTTATAGTGAGTTTTTTAACCACTGCATAAATTTCTTTACTGGTTCATATTCTCCAATTTTCTTTTTCATTGTCATATATTGGACCTAAAATTCTACTATAAACTTTCCTTTCAAAAATGTTTATTTGCTTTCTCTCTCTCTCTATAAGTATCCAGGTGTCTGATGCATAAGTTAAAGTTTTGTTTATTATTATGTTCTTTAGTCTTAATTTTAGTTTTTTAGATATATCTTTATTTCCAAAAAATGTTTGTAGCATGAAGTATGTTTTGTTAGCATTTTTTATTCTTTCTTTTAAATCTATTTGGTGATTGTTATCTTCATAGTATAACACCTAGTTATTTAAAATTTTCATCTCTTTCAAATGTATAATTTTTTATCAGTAATTGCCCTATTTTGTTTTGAACTGTTTTTCCATTCCACTATCATATATTTTGTTTTTCCTTGGTTTATGTGTAGTACTAACTCTCTGGCAATGTTTTCTATTTATACAAAAATTGTCTTATTTCTATTCCACTTTTTCCCAGTTAATACAATGTCATCTGCATATACTAATACATTCATTTGTTATTTACCAATCTTTATGCTACTAGGAACCATTTTTATACTTTGTATCAATTTTCATAATGCTAAATTGAATAATACTGGTGATATTGTATACCATTTCCCAATTGTGTTTCTTAAAGTGCTACAATGTCAAAATCTAACTTTGACAGCTCATTATGGGGTACTTTTAGTGCTCCTGACCAGAATAAGCTTCTCACATTCTGTGTTCCAATATTCATGTTCCTTTTCCACATCCATGTTTCATCATCATTTATCTCTTTCTTCCAACGCTCCTTTGAGAAATTCGTAACCATGGATTCTTTTACTTAGATGGGGAGTTTAGCCTGTCATAAAACCTTCAACCTGAAGGGCCAGGATTTTTAATCAGGGTGTACTCCCTTATACGACTTGCTTTCACCACAGCTTCCAGAGTGTCATCTACCCTTGCTTTTATTTTGGAGTGTCCTCCTAGAAGGGTTGCAACCAAGCTCAAGGGTCCCTCCTAACCTATCTGATAGACCCTTATGATTGGGCCCTGATACCTCTAATCAAAAAATAATAAAAAAGATGTCAGCATAATGTACAACACACATCAAGATGGAAGTGAGCCAATTAAGTGCAATGTTTTATATACCCCAGACAGGACACAACATCCAGCACAACACTGGTATGAAAAATTAACCCATATCATGATGCTTGACAGCTGCCTGCATATTTCACTTGAAAACACTAAACTAGTACGTAATGCACGTAGCATACAAGAGTTCTTCATACGTCAACCCGAACTTTTATTGCTCATCATGGACAGACAAGCATATTTCTTGAGTCATGTGTATCCTCAGAATTACGTTCACCTCTTCTGTACCAACCTGAAGTGGAGGATTGGATTAGATACAGTTGGAGTTTTGTCATCAAATGGTTCCACAATAATGGTGAATCCTTTTGTGTATGTTGCCACCAATGTTGCCAAATGTGTAATAAGTATCAGTGGTGAAAAGTCTGTAAGATCAGCAATTTCCAATGTACGCAACAGTGATGCCAATCTTTCATGACAAAACCTGTGACAATAAAAACGCATATTATTCCTTTAACATTTGGTGATATACAACTGCAAATAAATGTTACCTTATGATATAAGACTGAAATGAGTAAGGAAACAAATATCAGTCCAGTAAGGAAAAACACTTCAGAGTGTCTGAAAATAGAAAAATTATAGTATGGGACATCAGAGTTTGTACTCCTTGCCTCACTGATAGATTAAATGAAAGATATGATGGGCTGGACACATAGCACACACGGGATGAAACAAGAAACGCATTCCACATTTTGTTTAGGATGTCTTTAGGGAGACCTATACATATCTGGGAGGATAATATTAAACTGACTCCTAGTGAACTCTCTGTGGAAAGAATGGAGAGAAATGTGTGTTCCAATCATCCCATATTGTATGATATAAAAGATAACATAAGAGGTTGCTTCATTCAACACAACACATTTATTAAAAATACACTGCAACTGTGCAGGCTGTATATGGTTAAATATAAGACCGTGGCTGTGCACACAGCACAGTTCCAACTCATCCCAAATTGTACACCCCCCACAAAAGTATAATTCAATGCTGCAAGACAAACACCCTTCTTGCACTATACACTGTAATGCCATAGTGACACAATTAATATAGAGGTAAAAAAAAAAACTTCAGGCTGCTAAAAAACAAAAATCTGACTTAAGAATTAAACAAAAAATTCCTCTACAACGATGAGGACGATGAAGACAAACATTTAATTCAACTGAATTACTATCCTTTATAAAACTGACTCATATATACATAAATAACAACTAGCATCTTTCTACTCTACACATAAGCTAATGGTGTATGGATGTTGGTCTTAATTGGTATTTCATGTAATATGTAACATCAACGATACCGATATGTTACGATATTTAGGGAGGTTGTTTCGAACAGCAGGTTATTCCTGAAGGTCCACACAATACAATGCTGCTTTAAACATTCTGAACATGAACTGGGTTCCACTTAAGGCTCTTCAAAAAATGACATAAAAGAGGCTTGGAAAGGACTGACAGTTCCTTTTGAAAATTAATAACAGGTGTTGGGAAATGGGTTTACTGGTATGACCCAGAAACCAAGCTACAGTTGTCCCTGTGAAGGCCATCATAACCCGGCCCCCAGCATCCCCTCGCCCCAACAGAAAGCAAGACAAGTTCAAATTGGCATGCTCACTGTTTTGACATTCACAGAATTGTGTATTATTAATTTTTCCACAAGAAAAAAACTGTGAACCAACACAACTACATGGCCACCTTATGGTGTCTGTAGGAAAATGTGTGGTAAAAACAGCTGAAAAGTGGAATTTAGGGGGAATGTTTTCTCCAGCATCACAATGCACCTGCTCACTCTGCTTTGGTGTGTGTGTGTGGGGGTGTGTGAATTCTGGGTGAAAATAAAATGTCATTCAGCACTCTCCATACTCACCAGATTTAGCACCATTTGAGTTCTTAGTGTCCCAAAATTCAAGTGGTGTTGGAGATTGAATGATATTACCATATTTCAAGCAACATCTTGGGACACTTGCTGAGTTACTTACTCCATGACATGCTTCAAACAGTGATGTTATCACTGGATTTGTTATATAAAGACCAACACAGACTACCTTGAAAGGGGGACAGCAATGATGGAAGGTAAGCATTGTTATGGAGAAATAAAATCAGTTCAGAAACTATACGATCACACCGAGTATTTCACGTTTGGTTTCCTAATGGTTTTAAAAAAATTGAAATATGCAACCCATAAAAGTGTCTTTGGTAAAAGCAGAAACATTCTGAGAGCTTAAAAAATATGAAGTGGTCAAGAAAGACCCTGCATAAAGGAGCTAATTTAACTAACTCCATGGAGCAAAGTCTCTCTTAGGAAGCCCAAATAGTCAAGAAATTCCCAATCATTTTATTGAACCTAAGGGATCATTACCACATTCACAACATCCTGCCACTTGTCCCTACCTGAGCCAAATTAATCCAGTAGCTTAAACATGCACCAAGACACTGTGTCATGCTGCGGGAAATGCACAAGAGGAATTTGGTGGCAGCACAGTCAGAAAGAGAAATCTTTTCCTACCATACATTTCCACAGATTAACACTGATTTACTTAACTACATCTCTAATCTGTAGTAGCAGCAACTTTCGGGAATAATCTTTAGGAACTAAGAGGATGATTTCACTTCTGTATGTTGGTAACAAAGAGAATAAAAGGGAAACTGTTAATGACCTTGATGTGACATTGCATTAAATAGGTGAAAAATTTGTTTCAATATGAATTTTTTATGCTCCATAGGAAGGAAATCCTTTCCAGTGGGAAATGTTTCAAGAGGAATGTATATGTTTATCACACGGGAAACTTCTGGTACTAAATTATTCTTCTGTCTTAGGTGGGGGTCAACTTAACCAGGTTTCATTGTACTTGAAAAATGGAGAATATAAGTTTAGTGGTTGGTCTGTTTCATCAAAATTTATGTTGTTCTTCAGCAGTAACTTTCTATATTTCACATTAGTGTTGACAGAAGGATTTAAGATACAACTTTGTTCATAACTGATACAGTGACAGGACTCAATACTTACTAATATCACTTTCACCTCTATTCTTACAAATGGTTATAATAAGTACATCCACTGCAGGGGCAAGTCTTCCTTATAGCAAACTTAAATATGCTTATGGATCTCAGAATGCATTGCTACACCTCCTGCTTGGATCAATTTTGGTGGAATTTTATCAGTACCTTGCAATTTGAATCTTACTGAGAAATTATTAGAGTTTAAAGAAAAGGAAAAACAATAAACATAGGTTCTAGACACAGATGAAAATATTCTGTTACAAAATTTGGCTGTGCTAAGTATATGTATGTATTTCTTTTTCAAACAGTACATGACGATATCAAATCCATAAAAGTATTTCTCTTTACCTAAGGGGTTTACGCTCAATGCACACTTTCTGGTACACATCTTTGAGGAAACTGGCTGGGGATTCTAGTACCACATGTTGCACACGTAAACGTGTCTTCAGGTATTCCACAAACCTCTTCAGAAATCCAACAAAGTGTTCTGCTGTTCGAATGTTACCTGGGACAACCTCTGGAAAAATAAATAAAAAATACAATACATTCAGATGTACAGACTGGTGTTCTTTATGACAGGTCTTAAATTATAATTCTGCCTATTAGACTAGCCATACAATTTAAGGTATACAAAATATCATGCCAAGTGAATGACTGTATCACTGGTTTCAATCCTACCAGGACAGGGATATATGTATACCTTTCATCATCATGCACATCAAAATACCCCCCCCCCCCTCACCCAATCTTAAGTACTACCATCTCCAGTACTTGCAAGCAGACAGAATAGCAGTCAAGCTACCTACAGGAGTCTGGATAAAAGTACTGAGGAAAAGGGTTACAGTTTCACAGACCCTAAGAATACTAATCTGTGGGTTAATGCAGCAATTTACCTACAAATGTGTTTTTTCCACATCCCATGCTGATAAAACATGACTTAAATTGTGATGAATTCATCTCAAGGTCTGGGACGGTCCAGGACATCTGACAAAAAACACTTACAGGAAAATAAGGTACTGTTCCAAGTACTATGATGTTGAGATGGGGGAGAGTACGAGAGAGATGAGAACGGCATACCAAATTACAGTTGGAAAAACTACAGTAAAAAGCACTACTCAGGAGTCCTAGGCATAGATGGCATATTATTAAAATGCATATAAAGAACTAAGATGTGAGGATGTGCAATGAATTCATCTCAGAATTGAGTCCCAGTGAATACATTAATGACATTTTGGAATCCACGAAAGACAGGATGACAGTGCTCAATACTTCACCCTCTCTTCCTATGGCTGTATTTCCCTTTAGGCCCTTGCACACTATGTCAACAAGCCCAACATGCTGGTCACTAGCAAACATTACCAGCGCCTACATTTTTGTGAACAGGATGACAGACCTGCCTGGACAAGAATACAGGAAGCATAACAACTCCAGGGAGATATGGAGGCCGTTGAATCATCCATCTTCATTCTATGGCCTCTGAATAGCGGACAGACCACTTCTCAAGAAGGACACTGTTTCAGAGAGCTATTTAATGAGTTTTCATAGACTGCCTACAGACAATAATCTAAACTAAAAACAAAAACAGAAAATGTTAACCCAGTACCTTTCAGGACTTCATCTGGCAGCACAGGGTTGGATAACACAATATCAGTCTCTCTGGCAACACTTGCATCTCTCAAGCCCTCCACTAACCTCTGATACTCCTCCTTTAATTTCTTTGCATCATCTTCTTTCATTCTGAAAAACAGTTCAAATGTACAACTAGCAATGTTCATCCTTCAGAACATCTCATACTGCTGCAGTAAGGAAGCAGTATCAATGAGGAATTCTGCACTCTGTATTCCAGCCTGCCAGATGAGCCAGGACAGGGCAGTTGGTATTTGTGGCTACACTGTGTGCTGGAAAATCAAGGAATGATGGTACAATTGCCAGCCACACCAAATGATTTTTCTCTTGTCCCAACCATCCAGAACAGCTCTGGGACCCATACAGCCTCCTATTCAACTTGTATGAGGAAATTTTACCCTACCAACACCACACATATTCTTACAATCAAAGGATTAACCAACAAATGCATTTAGTAAAACACAATAAAATACATGTTGAGCAACTTGTAAAGGAGAAATAAAGGATAACACAAAGTGGCATCTAGTTGGTTTCTTTTCCATACACAATAAAATACAATCCATGACAAGTATGAAACTCTTTCATGTTTTGGCACAGGGGCACCATCTGCAGGGAGTTTTCTAGCATACTACACCAACCAACACTTCACACACTTCATCTGGATGAGATCCCTTTGGATCACATACATAGAGACAGATGTTTATATACATACTCCAGACAGAATAAAAATGGCGACAATCTTGTACTTGAAGCGGTTCATTATCATGCAGTTTTAATATCAGAACACTGTAATTTTATGCTTGTCAAATTTAGGTATTTTAGAATTTTAACATTTTAATCACTCCAATGCGGGAATCAACACAGTCCTGCATTGCTTGACGGGGATAGGTTCTGAGAAATGCGTCGTTAGGTAATTGCATCGTTGTGTGAACATCACAGAGTGTACTTACACAAACCTAGATAGTATAGCCTACTACATATCTAAGCTGCATGGTTTAGCCTGCTCCTAGGCTACAAACATGTACAGCATGTGACTGTACTGAATACTGTAGGCAAATGTAACACGTTAAGTATTATAATATTATAATCTTATGGGACCACTGCTGTATATGCGGTCCATCGACTGAAATGTAGTTATGTGGCACGACTGTACCTAGGTCAGCATGTTGAACTTGTATTCCTTTGTTCTAGAAGACTCCCTGAGGATGGAACCCTGGTGCCAAAACGTGTAGGAATTTCATTCGTGTCATGAATAGTATTTTATTAAATATATGTGTTGGTTAGTACATTGATTATATGAGGGGGATCTTATGCCAAGGGTAAGGTGACAGGGGAGTGAACCTGACCAATCACCTCCATCTAGTGCCAAGGTCAAGAATACACTATACTTTTACAAATTTATCTTCACTGTACAGGAGCCAACAGCATCAGTTTGTTAGCTGAATGATGAACTCTCCTTATATCTGCACTTGCAATATACAGGCCTGAATGACTAGCCAATGTCCCGAACTAAATCTTATGTGTTCATTCACGCTGGTTAGAACGAACAGTGATCTGGCTTCCACAAAGACTTACAAATGCCAGGAAAGACCAAAGTGTCATGTATCGAGTGCTAGGCCTAGAAAGCAATGAGACTCAACAGTGTGTATTAAATTGCAGATTTTCAACGTTGCTGCATGGACATACCGTGTATGTCAAAATGCCAGTAGTGTAAGCACTTCACAAACATACATGTGTATGTCAAACTGGACTAAACAGTTTTGTGATTATGTTTTAATAGTATAGGATTTCTGAGATGGACAACTTACTCATTAACTGTCTGCTCCAGCAACTGTATGTTGGCTGTGCTCCTGTCTATGATTCTCCTGTTTATTTTCACACTCATTGAGTCAATACACACATTGTCTGCAACACAGCATTAAATCTTCTGTTCACTATAAACACGTTATAAATCAGTAAATTGGATATCAAAATACAGGAGAACCTGAAAAGGTCGAAGTTGGGTGGACTGACAAACAACAGGTCATGTTGACAGTCATTACAATCATCACCACCACCACTACAACCACCATCATCACCAGAAAATAAAGAATAGGGGGCATAAAGTAAATTCTTCCTACCTCAATAACAATTTCACCTTCATATTCTTCCCCTGATTTTCCCACACACAGACACAATCTTTTTTTTTTACATAGCTCCTACATGTTTCAGCACTATTATCTTGCTATGTTAAAAGACAGTAGAGTTATAGAATAGTGCATTTGCTGGTGCTACATTGGTTATTTATTTCACCATAATGCACAGAATAAACAATTTAAAGTAACGTATACTGTAGCACGCAGCTGTTAGAAAACATCTGACTTACACACGACCTAAGTCCTACTACATAAGCACTACCGCTGTAGTTAACAAAAGCCACTAACTAATTCTAGAAAATAAATTAATGCACATATTACCATTATGTCTGAGGCATGGTCAAAACAACTACCAAAATTACATGTTCATCTCAGTTCATATATTAGTTTGGATTTAATATAATTTAGCAACTAAAATAACTAGTGTTACTGAGATCAGTTTGAACTAATTAATCAGTCATTATCATTTTAAATATGCCTATTAACAATAAAAGAATTGTGATACTTTATGGAAGATCCAGGAAGTGTTTCAAAACTGTGGGAGTTTTATCTGCAGTTACACTTGCAATATGACTCACTTACTGCAATCCACAGTGGGGGGGGGGGGGGGGGAAAAAAAAAAAAAAAAAAAAAAAAAAAAAAAAAAAAGAAAAATGGTGAAAAATAAAATTTTTTTTAATTCAAAAAAAGAAA
>Ga0123354_10021594_pt1 | contig 10145 bp, 5 predicted proteins | sample TergutLab28metaG_2_FD_97872 | JGI IMG/M metagenome (GOLD analysis project Ga0123354, IMG submission 97872) | Labiotermes labralis P4 segment gut microbial communities from Petit-Saut dam, French Guiana - Lab288 P4 | ecosystem: Host-associated > Arthropoda: Insects > Digestive system > Gut ...
ACACATGCAAATTGCACTATATTTAGAATAGCACCTGTCTGTTCTACTTTAATAATTGATTTCTTCAAAATCTACAATATATAGCCACAGCATAGTGTTATTTGTACAGTCCTCATCTTCTTTTTTACAGTAACGTGAGCTAATCTAACTTGACTATTTTTGGGCAGTTTGTTGCAGTCTAATATGCAGAAGCCCTTACAAAGAAACTTAGTAACTTGAAGAAAATCATGTCAAGGAAATTAAACTCCCTTCCACCCCTCTAATGTGGTTGAAAAGAAGAAGAAGGGTTTATTTTTTTTTTAATGAATTTTATTTTCCAAAATGGATAATGATAATAAAATTTATGTGATTCATCTAACCTCATTTGGGCAATGAAATTTAATTTGTAATGAACTGACTTTAAGCATTCTTTATGATTAAAAAAAGAATACGTTATGTGAAGACCATTCCTGTTCATCTGTTTGCCTGTGAACTAGTAATAGTGACTCAACCCTTTTACAGATTCCATGAAATTTTATGCAGGAGTTCTCTGCAAGCAAGTGTGAGTTTCATGTAAATCAGTTCAGTGATGGTTATGCTGTATGTAAGTGTGTAAATGCAATTCTGTATGTACATTTCACATTGTGAAACTGATCTGGTTGAAATTCAATGTTGAAAATCTCACTGCAATACTGCTGAACATTTTAGAGTTGTGTGAAAATTATTTCTGTGAAAGCTATATTTATGCATATAAAGGAAAATGTCTGTTTTCTACATTTTCCTGTGATGTGGATGAAATTCGGTACAGTAGATACCCACAAAAGTTATTGATTGTGAGTTGTGTGAAAATTAGCACAGTGGAAGCCATACTTTATTTAAAGGTTTAAATGAGTATATATATGCATTTACACATTTATTGCCCAACTTGTGTTTAATTTTGTATAAGAGATGTGCACATAATGTAGTTGAGCATTCATTAGTTTTGTGAAAATCAGTGGAGAGAAGGCCAGACTTTATGTGCGTGAATGAAATTAATCCTTTAAAGACCAAATTAAATCTCATCTACCATTTGCAGGCTTTATTAGGAGCTCACTGTATTCTCCACATTAGCAGGATGAGGGTTAAATTTACGAATGTCCTGTAAAACTGTATGACATTTTAAAAGTAAAAAAACACTGGTAAAGTCTGTGTGCTGCATCATGGAGTATACCTTGTGCAGTGTTGTCTCTACTGCCCATCAGCTTTAAAAAAAAAATCATTGTTTTAAATTTATTCAGGATTAAGGATGTCATTTTTGTTGCTTTATTCACTGTTCTAATACACAAGTATTTTAGGCACTGCTGACAGACCAACTTTTGGAATACAGCTGGTGGTACAGTGTGCTGAAATGTGGGAATCTGGTGGTCAGACCTTAAGACTGGATTGTTGTGCAGACAACACCAAGTCTGATCACAAGTCAGATCTGCGTGTGTGAATTTTTCCTCTCACGGATTGAAACGTTCAGTTCTCCCATATACGTAATCATGAGAATGTGAAAAATACCAGGCCTCACCCCAGGGTTTGAAGCCCGTGTTAAGCTGTAGGCCCTGTTTGCTCATCATCACTGTCATGATCACCCTGTTACTGGGGATAACAAAATTCAGTGTATGGTTGTCCCCATCTTAGAAAAAATTCTCTACCTGCCCAGGTGGGAGGCACTAGACAAATTTCAAGTTACTAAGTATCATACATGCTCCATGTATACATAACAAGACGTAATAATTAATACAACATAAATCATTGATGTTTATAACAGTAAGTTAATATTCTTATACAATGCATCAGATGTTTTAGCTCTCTACATATTGCAGTTTTTCTATAACAGTTTCTCTCAGCAAATTTTGGAGTAGGAAGTGGGGTTTCTCACATCTAGTATGTATGTTTACCAAACATTTGCACAAGTATGCAGAAATATTATGTTGCATTTGTGAAGTACAGTTCTGGACATTTGGTAAGATTCTTTTTCCATGTGATACATGTCACAGTCAGTATTAATGTCATTATTACACAGTTTTGTTAGTGAGAGTATCATTATCAAATAGTTTTGGCATAGTTTAGTTTGTGTTTGAGAATTTTTTTAAACTGTGTGCTGCAAAATTTATTTTCTTATTGATGGCATCTAGACAGCAGTCTGTATTTGATTGCATTTCTTGTAGTTAGCAGAAAAATTTAGTTGTAAGGCAACCAGAAGTGCGTCTTTTCCTGATATTATAATTTACTTAATGGTACTGAAAAGTGTGGCTGTTTAAGGCCTGTAAGTCTTCAGTTGACTACAGCACTCTGGTTTCAGTTGCATCTACTGTGTGGGACTTGGCTTCATAAATCTATAGGGAATGTGAGACAGGGTTATCCTGGCTAACATTTCACTAGCTTCAGCTGTCACAAAGCTGAATCCTGAGCAGTACATGGATGAATTTTGTAGCATTATAGGTGGGTGATAGAGGGATTATGTCACTGTTTTTGCAGTACACAGTGCCTGGTGCTCATATAATTCATGACATGGTTTTGATACGCTTCTTTTTAAAACTCCTTGCTGCTTTCAGTGTTCTGTAGTCACTCCTGCAAAGTACTGGAATTGTACCCTCAAATCAGTTAAGGTCACTTGTACTACTACTTTTTGATTTGTCACTTAACACATTGCCGTCGGCTCATGCAGAAATGCGTGATTGCTCACCCATGCGTTGTTGACGGCCCTGCATTTCTGCATTTTCTTACACGACATCCAACATGCGCGTTTTCGAGCTGGTCTGACACACTGATCGCTTCAAGGTCATCGTCAGCTACATGCAGGATGTTTGCATCTCAAGTTACAAGCAGATAGGCCACTCTTGAACCTTACTTTAGAACGATAAGCCTGCAAAATGTTATGGGAATGAACATTAAAAGCGTTTAAAACGTCCGGTCACCAGGGGGTATTTAATTAAAAGACCAGCTCGATGGCAATGTGTTAAAAATTACTGTACTCTAATTTCAAGCAGTCTTCTTAAACTTTCCTTATCTATTGTTGCTTTCAATGCAGGGAAATAATTTTTTCTTTTCTCTTTGTCCATGTGTTCCTCTTCAATGCCCATTTCTGTTATTTAGTTCTTCGCATTCATGCCCACCTTCTCTTGGTGGTATCAATTTCCACACCATTCTGCTATTTTGAGGTTAACTCTTCCATTATTATCTCCAAAATGTGCAGCGAGTTAGTTGTATTCTTTAATAAGTGGCATGGTCAACCATGTACCAACATCAAGTATTTCATTATCCACCAACTCAGTACACCAGTGTTGCAAATGAAACACACTGCCCTAATTTCAAATAAATTTTCTCTGACATGTTCCAATTTTTGTGCCATTACTGGGAAGAGCTCCATAAGAAATCACAGGAGAAGTGCCTAAAGATAGCAGTGCTGACAAATTTGTATATTGGCATTATACATTTAGGTTAAAGTATGCACAGAATTAAAAATGTGTTTAGTAACTGCACAATGCCCTGTTAATGTGTAACAGAATACAAACAAGGCTTAGTTTGTATTAAACAATCTATTAGTTAACATTCAGGGAGTATTGACATGTTGTCAAATAGGTACATATAACTGTCTATGTGTATCCTAATGAAGAATCATTGTCCATGAACATTTTTCTTATATGGCTCATTGCTTGTGTGGAGAGTTATTTCTGCTGTGATTGCAGTACACACCCATATTAAAAACACATAGTACATTATATAATTTGGTTCCACAAAGTTATTTGTTGGTGCCAAAGCCCTTGTCCTCCAGCCAACTTTTTTGTCTCGGTTCTTAGAGTAAACCATTCATTGAAACAGACACATATCGTGTAGCGATCTTGTGAGGTGGATCATAGTGTGGAGCCATAGGTGTTCAAAAAAATTTAAATTACAATAAAATATTTTGTTATGTTGGCAACATAGGTGTACTGAAGTTGTCTGTATTGAAGTAATTTATTATATATATATTTTTAAATTTATTTTATTTTTGTGTGTTCTTTGCCGTCAGATTATGTCTGTAACTTTCATTTCTGCTAGTAATATTTCGTTCATGGTCTATTACACATTTGATACTTACTGTAATGGAAACAAAGTTTTTATTTCACATTTACAGGAAAACAAATTTAAACACCCTTCATTTAATTTTTACACGTAATTGCGATACCAGCCATTATCGTGGTGTTATAAAAAGTACACTGGATGATAAGTGTTTGGCAATATATAGACATACTTTCAACATTGTTTATCTGGCTTTTGATTGTAAGATGTTTTGAAACATCTGTTGCATTGGTGCATAGTGGTGTGGAATTAACAGTTGTTAAGGTGAGAGTTGAACTAATGTGTAACCCTACTCATTTATTGATGCCTGCCATGTAGAAATCCCGGGAACAACCAAGGCTCCAAGTCCATGTGAATCAGACTTGGATTGTGTTGATACAGAAGCGTGTTACAAGTCATTCTGTCTGGACCCATGCGAGTTCACTAATGCCTGTGCCTCAACAGCTAAATGCCATGCCAAAGCTCACAGACCAATATGCACTTGTCCTACTGGATATGAGGGCAACCCTGCAGTAAATTGTACCCCAACTCAACCATGTAAGATATTGTGAATGGTTCGTATACTGATGCTAGTGTTAGGAAGAGAACTCTGGATGAGCATACTGCATTTGTTTCTTCCATTCTCAAAGAGACTGTATAAAATTGTGATTTTTTACTGTATATATTCAACACACAAAATCAAGTAAGAAACACTAAAAAATAAAAAGTATTCAACATACAGTAGTCAATTATAGATCTTGTTTTTTATAAAAATGATGGATTACATTGTGTACTGTTGTGCATACAAAGACAAGATGATCTTATCAAAAAAACAATCTTCCAAGGTAACTCTGTTTAGTAGGACGACAAAGGAAGACACGCACATGTAGTAGAGTAATAGAGTTTGTGAAGTTTTACCCATGGTGGATTGTACTGTTCACCATCTTTGAATTAGCCCACTTCCAGTAATTCATTTCTGCCAGCAGCTTTACCATTGCCAGAGGCACTCTTGTGGGCCTTACCCTGCAGTCATGTAAGTTCCACTCATGTAGTATGTGTTACTTTTTTGCCATTAAAACATTCTTCAGTGCCTGTTCCTTGTTGGTTTCTTAATTGATGGCAAGGTCAGCATAGTTACATGGTCAACACCCTACTTGTTATCTTCTCTCTTGCATCTGAACATGGAGCATTTGCTGTAAATGTCTCATTATGACGTTCCTATTGGTCCATTTTGAACTGTACTTCCCTGTTGAAGTTGAGTGAACCCTTATTTATATCACTTCTTTAACCAGTTGGGAGTGATTAATTGGATGTCCTGGCTAGTACCTTAATGCATATCTTCAGACTTTGTTTGATTGTACGATGTTTGTGGAAATTTTAACTTGTCTGGATGCCTACTGTCTTGTGTCGTACTGATGCTGCTATCAGATTTAGAGAATCATGTAATGAGAAAATATGGCACAGACCAGTGAAGTTATGTGAATGTAACCATGTGTGTCAAAATGAAATCTTGTGTCTTGTCATAGTCATTGGGTAGTTCCACATAACATTTTTGTATTTGGTGGTAGCACTTTGAAAGGAATAAATATATATATATATTTCTGATCTTTGTGATATAAAAGGTACAGTTGGAACACAGTGATATTTACTCCTTTGCACTAAGGGAAGAGAAGTTATGCATTTTAAATGCAGTAAGTGTTAACAAGATTTCCTGATTTATTTTAAATCCTTCTGTAATTAGACTCTGTGTCAATGGTGCTGGAGTTTTCATTTCAGCTTGATTTGAAATGCTGTGACTGCCATACATGCACAACAAGATCTTTTGAAAAAAAGAGTTTAATCCCCAGATCTCTGAGTGAATTTTGGATACATAAAATTTGTTACAAGAGAAAATTGATATTTATTGGTTATTTCTTTTTCACTAGTGCATTTCTTCAGTCTTTCCACTGTTGTACTAAAACTAGGGATATATTAATCTTAAAAATGCTTAGTAGTCATTGATGTATTTGAATGGAATTATTTTCTAATTGTTGGAAAAGATAAATGCAGTGTGCTCACTTTAGTTGCTCAGAAGTAGAAGGAAGCAGCAGTAACAGTTAGGTGTTGGACAGTTATACGAGGGGGTGCTGATAAGTCCTTAGCCCGACCAGGAAGGAAACAAGCTACAGCGACCAAACTCGGAATTTGTTCAACATACTCCCCACGAATCTCAATACACTTCTTAGCCCATTGCTGTAACTTTTGCAAGCCACTCAAAAAAAAAATCAGAAGGTTGTCCGTCCAACCAGGTCTCCGCGGCAGTATTGACCTCCGCTTCGGACTAAAAATGGCGACATTTCAATTGTTTTTTCAGTCCAGGGAACAGGTGGTAGTCCGACGGGGCCAGATCCGGAGAATAGGGTGGGTGATAAAGACATTGGAAGCCCAGGTAGGCCAGTTTCTTCTGGGTTGCTAGTGCCCGGTGAGCCGGAGCATTGTCATGCAAGAACAAGACCCCCTTGATGACCTTTCCGCGGCGTTTTTCCTTCAAAATGTCCTTCAATTGCACCAGCAGAGACGAGCAATACTCCGCGTTGATAGTTTGGCCCTTTGGAAGATAGTCAATGAGGAGGATGCCATCTTCAGCCCAAAAAATCGAGGCGAGAACTTTACCAGCGGATTTTTGCACTCGGAATTTTTTGGGGCGGGGTGAGCCGCTATGCTGCCACTCCATTGATTGTTGCTTTGTCTCCGGGTCATAGTGATATAACCAGGTTTCGTCCGCGGTCACCAATCGCGACAGGAAATCATTTGGATCGCTCCGAAAAAATTCCAAAAGTTGCTCAGACGACTGGGACCGTTGACGTTTTTGATCCCCGTTCAGGCATTTCGGGACCCAATTTGCGGAGAGCTTCCGCATGTCCAAATCTTCATGAATGATGGACCCAACCCGTTCACGTGAGATGCCCAGTTCCTCAGCTATTGATTTAGTCGAAATCCGGCGGTCTTCCAAGATTAGCTCGTGAATTTGATCAATAATCTGCGGGGTGGTCACTGTTTTGAGTCGTCCAGGACGAGGCGCATCACAGGTGGAAAAATCACCACCTTTAAACTGGGCCACCCGGTTTTTGACGGTGGCATACGAAGGTGCATGTTCCCATAATGTTGCTGTCAGAATGTCGCGAATTTCCTTCAGCGCCTTGTCTTGCAGGGGAAAAAAACTTGATGACAGCTCGCGTCGCCATGTTGTTGAAATCGCGCGCGTCGCGTGACAGGCTTCTTTTCAGCCTCTGTAACAAGAAAAGACTCGCAATTCGGCACATGAACAGACCCCACTTTCCAATGACTATCGATTCCATCCTAGGACATCAGGAAGTAGGTCGGGCTAAGGACTTATCAGCGCCCCCTTTTATTCGCTGCATACAGGCTTCCTGCTGTAACATGGTTATTATAGCAAGAATCTCTCTGTACTGTGGAAACTGTCCCACACCTCAAAAGTTGGCTGTTCATTCATGTTCGTGAAACAACCTCATTACACCATGATCTTTTAATATGTAATGTATGAGTGTTTACTTAATTTGTTGCTTTTGTTACAGTTGTTACTGTTGCTTGCTTAGCATTCATCATCTATATCATTCAGTATAGTAGTTATCATTGTTAGTAAAGGCACAGTTGATAAGACCTAGTATTAAAATTAAAGCCAGCAAAGTGGTGCATGTGAAAAGCAAGAAGTGGAGGTTCAGTAGCAACTATACTATGAGTTTTTGCGTGGGCTTGATTATGTACTTAAGTGGCGACTCTATATTCCTTGTTTTGGCCTGCATAGTTTTAAATATTTTTATGGGAGACAAAATATTTGCCCCATTCTGACAACAGATTTCTGCTGTCTGTGTGCAGACATCTACTTATTCTCCTACCTATTAATTGACTGGAGAAAATCAGTTCCACATACTTGCTAATTCTCCCACGAAATTATTATGTTTCGTTACTTCAGAAGTTGCCTGAATTATCTCACCTGTCTCAATATTTCATTTTACTCTTAATGAAATTCTAAGAAATGGCAGTGATTGTTTTGGGCTTTCTTTGTCACCATTTTCTAAAATTTAGTCTATACACTCACAGCGGATCCCCAGCCTGGCATGTTAACCAAAATATTAAGTACTTAGATTTTTTTATTGTGTTATGCATAATAGTATTTCAACATGAGGTACCTGTAGGGCATTGTAAATAATGTATATTGTCTTTTGCTGTTTGCATCATTGTATACTTTAGTTTCCATTCTAATTCTAATTCTAAGACTAACTCTAATGCTATTACTACTGCTACAATAATAATGATATAATAATAATAAAAATAATAGACTTGATAGAGCGTGTGCTCAACTACACTTTACCATATGCAAGGAAATAGGGGTAAAATTAGTCAACAAACACTGGTATGATCATGTACCAAAATAATTTGAAACAAATCATGGAGATGAGGTTACCATATTATGGAACCAACAAGTGTGAACTGACAGAACTGTTCCTAACAATAAGCCGAACATCATACTCTATGATAAAAGAACATGCTTGTTAATAAATGTTGCAATTCCTGGAGAGAGAAATGTGATCAAGAGAGAAGCTGATAAGGTTTTAATATATAAAGACCTCATAATAGATATTCAGTGAGGAATGTGACAGCAAAAGTGATGCTGATAATAATAGGGTGATTGGAACCATTTCAAAATAACTCAGACAATACCTGAGCACCATACCAGGAAAGCACGAAATTAAGGAGATACAAACAGCAGTCATATTTGGCACTACACACACACACACACACACACACAAACACACGTACACGTACACATACACACACACCACAGAAAGTACTAATGTAAAAGAACAAAACTATTTTATGGGTGAAATAATATTACATTTAGCACAAATTGTAAATACAGAACAGCTGCAACACTGTATACCCTAGAAACATGGTTTGTTTCAGGTGTATAACTGTAAATACCCTGTATAAAGGTGATAACAAGGATAATAACAATAATAATAATAATAATCTGAATGTAATTAAGAGAGAAAACTCTAAAATGTGTATAATGGTTTTGAACATTTCATTATTTCAGAAACTTTGGAAGTCTTTGTAATTTCTAGTACTGAATTCACCAGTAGATATATGGAAGTTCCTGTAAATATTTACAGCACTTCAGTAGCTAGATAAAATATTAGTGTTGATTCCTTGTACAGCAGATCTTGTGGAGAACTGTTGTTTCTTGTACATATCTCTTCTGTTGTCCCTCTCTCCTCCTGTGTACATGTGTTTCTGGTTATTGTTGCTCTGGTGTAGTGAGTTGCTCTAGCAACGATGACTGCCCATTGACTCAAGCATGTCTTGGAGGAGCCTGTCAGCACCCTTGTGATGCTCACAATCCATGTGCTTTCAATGCAATCTGCATCAACACCAATCATGGAACTGACTGCAGTTGTGCTGAGGGATATCAAGGCAACGGATTTGTTGGATGTGCACCAGGTATGGTATTGTTTTGTGAATTGTACTCCTTGTTTATGAAGCTGTGTGTTTTGAATTTTAGATAAATTTATACTTAAATGAAAGTATAAACTCAGTGAAAGAATTCAGATTTAGATTGCAGTCCTCTTAGTCATGACACCACATAGTTTGTTAGGTACTTACCAACTTTTTGAAAGAGCACCCTGAAGTTTGAAGCAATAAATTGCTTTAAAAGATGTTAGACTACACAGTGTTATAATCCAGAACACTGCAGCATTACTATTTATTGCTGTGAAAATTTAATATATCAAAGGATGATGGGTTACAACATTTACACAGTTTTATTGTTACTTTCTGTATCATGCTATTAATTACATAAAAATTAGATACAAGGCAAGACCAGAGTCCTTTTAAAAAACCAGCCTGTAATATCAGAGGCTGATGTCTATGTTTCGTTGTACTGAATGCAATATTCAGGTTATAACATAAGGTTTTTTCTTATGCGTATTGGACCGTGCATCATCTTGATATTTGAATAAAGGTTGACCAACTTGATGACACTTGCTTTATTATCTACTGCTCAACATGTTTCGGATGTTAATACATCCATCTTCAGG
>Ga0123354_10021597_pt1 | contig 10144 bp, 8 predicted proteins | sample TergutLab28metaG_2_FD_97872 | JGI IMG/M metagenome (GOLD analysis project Ga0123354, IMG submission 97872) | Labiotermes labralis P4 segment gut microbial communities from Petit-Saut dam, French Guiana - Lab288 P4 | ecosystem: Host-associated > Arthropoda: Insects > Digestive system > Gut ...
CCTCTCCCTCCTTCTTTCCTCTTTACATATAGCCTGTCTATGTCAGCTTTTGGGTGATGCATTTTATACATTGTTAGCATCTTTCTAGTTTTCCTGTCAATCTTTTTTATTTCTTCAGTTCTCAAGTTAATTATACCAAAACTGTATCTCAACACTGGGACAGCTAGTGCTCCAATTGCTGTATTCCTGTTTCAATCTGTCTTTCATTATTATTATTATTATTATTATTATTATTATTATTATTATTATTATTATTATTATTATTATTATTATTGTTGTTGTTGTTGTTGTTGTTGTTGTTGTTGTTGTTTTTATTTTTTTTTTTATTTTATTTTATTCCAGTACCAAAGATCATCAAAGGTTGTTAAGAACCTGTTAAGAAGAACACTTCTAATATGTGCCCTCAGCCATGGACTGACATGAAAATAGTCGCACATGCTGATTTGCTTAATTATGTGTAAAGTAACATTTGTGACTTACCCAACTCATTACACTTTTTTTTTTATCATGCCACTTCTAATATAAGTATAAAACCCTGCTTCAGTCTGTCAGAAATCCTATCATATTATCAAGCCCAGAACTGCACTGTCTGTTGTGTCATAAAACATAATCATAGTGAACTGAAACATTCTTCACATCAAAATTTAAACTCTACAAAACCTTCTGTAGTGTGAAATTATAAAATAACTGGTTCTTCTCAGTTACAAAGTATTTTAGAACACTAAGGTCCAACACTAAACAGTCCCCTGCTTCGTAGATCTTGTCCACATCATCATCTTCAGCTTGTACTTTGTTCCTGAAGGTAGCTGTTCTGTTATTTCCTTTTGAATAAAATTCAAATTCATATTCAAATTTTGCAGCTTTCTCTTTCTGCCCTATATACTGCACAACTTCAAACAGCTTCCCCTGTGTTGCATCTCGTTTTGAGTGGCACCAGAAAATTTCTTGGTAGCAGGACAAGATATGGGTGCATGAATAGTGTGTTGTGTAATCAAAATTCTCATACACAAGGCTGTTATATGCTTTCACCCACACTAGTTCCTTGTGCTCGTCTTTCATGTGTTCCAGAACCTGAAAGAAGAAAAAAATTATTATTTCTTTCTTGTTTTATGATGCTGTCATTATTTTGAACTCTGTAACATTGACAGTTGTGTCACTGGTTAATAATAAATTGTGCAATATTCAGAAAGAATCGGTTGTGGCCTAATCATGGTATTGTCGTAGTAACTGCCAGGAGACACTGAGAGAAACTATGTAAACATCAGTCAACACATCTAGTGAACTGGCAAATTTTCAAACTGTCTGCCTCCCAAATATAAGTCTACAGGGTCACCAACACAAGAACGTGCTCAGTCGCTGGGATTGTTGATCAAGTATCACAGTCCAAAAATGGCTATAACAGGAAGCTGGAGAAAATTTCATGCTGAGCTTCACAATTTCAAGTCTTAACCAGTGTTACTGTGTGGTGAAATTACGAAGGGTGTTGTAAGGGACATGCACCATGCACAAGAAACATGAGAAATGGCTATAAAATTTTAATTTTAAAAAGTACAAGGGCAATTTTCCTTTGAATACTTAGATTTAGATGGGATGATGATATTAAAACGGAATTCACGGAAACAGGGTGTGAGCATGTGGCCATGGATTCGTCTCAGGTTGGGGTCCGGTGGTTGGATCTTACGAAAAAGTTATGAGCTGCTGGACGCCATAGAAGGCAGAACATTTGTTGAATAGCTGAGGGTCTCTTGGCTTTCCAGGAGCTCTGTTCCATGCAGTTAATTGTTGACATTCAGGTATTCTAAAGTGATGTAACCTTTTGAAGTATGTTTAATCACCTTGTGAAAATACTGAACTGGACGTAGCATATGGATCCACTAACTTTGTGAAGACATTTTGCACGCGAGGGAATGTTTCGCAAGACAAACACCATAAAATGTATTTTCGGGCACTTCATTAAAGTGGCCTTCGGTTTCGATAAAGCCCATGACCACTACAAGTCGTAGGCATACTGGTACATCAGAAGCGCCGCATGATCAAATTACAGACGCACCTCGACCTTCGTACATTATAAATTCCCGCCCCGTAAACCGTCTTTGGTTCGCCGAATTCGGGCATACAGATGGACAAACATGTCGAGCTGCCGCATAGTGGCGCTGTCTGCCAACCACGCCAACACTTCTATCTCTGCGTGCGTGGACAACGCTGTACTTTCATTCGGATTTGTTTGTTCTTTCCTGCGAAATTTTTTTTTTATATAACGGCTTATCACAATACGCCCATTGTTCTGGCAGCAGTGATTTGTTTCTTCCACTTGTCCTCCCATACATGCCCCCACTGTTTAGTGCCGTAAAACTGAGTCCCGAACTGAGAATGCACTCTTCTGGGTTTTTAGGCAGCGAGTAGTGAGACGTCGGTAAGAAATTACCACCACTGGCTGCGTAATAACCCAGAAGGGCGCAGTTCTCAGCTGCTTCGTGGCGGAAGCCCTTAAATCACGTATGGTACACCTCTATGAGTCCCGAACTGTATTTTGTCTCCTAAATGCCAGGAAAAAAAACATGAGGTAGCTAGAATTTGAGGCAAGAAATAACTTTGGAAAATGTATTGCTGTTGTTTATATTTTGTAACCTAACCATCAAATTCGACGGGAATGGGAACCCAACCTCCCCCATAACATGTCAAGTCTGTTAATCGACTCTCGTACACGCATTCAGGAAACGAATTACGAAGGCCATGGACTGCCAGTATATCCAAACCTGTCAAAGGTTTCAAAACATGTGGTTCTAAGACGTCCACTTAGACCCTCAGGTAAAGTGGGCCCAGAAATTAGTGATATCGAGTCAAATGGGTGGTGAGAACGAACACGCTTCGGTTGGTGTGTTGGAATTCACTACCAGCCCAGCTGCCATGAATCAGACGTCTCAATGCGTGCCGCTCGTGACTATACGTATGTTGGTAGTTCACATGTGGGGAAGCACGTTGGAGTGGGACGTGTGTACCCAGCTGGAGACCAATACGGGTGACCGGGATTCCATTGTGTGACATCACCCGCAGAAAGCCAAATGAACGGGTATTCCCCTTAGAAGCATAGTTTGTTTCATGTATTAACGTCCAGCTCATTAAAGAGCGCTGTAACCTGTTTACGTGGCTCCGAATGATAGCATGATAGTGAGTAACGTATTAGGATTTGTAAGGAAACGGCAGTACCCTGCTTTAAGATACTTTACTAGAAGTTGCCAGAAGTGACTAAGAAAAAATTATGCCAACTTCCTCGGTAAATGCCGTGTCGTGCTGCTTTAATATCGTATCGTCATGAGACCGCTGTTCTGGGATATTACACAGCGTAATCGATAGTACCGACGTTTCGGGAGACCCTTGATGACCGGACCGATGTTGCCCTGAAACGTCGGTTACTATCAATCCACGCTGCATAACATCCCTGAAGAGCGAAGACCTCATTTACACCGCGACGGAAGCCAGAAATCACGCACGGTTTCGTCATGCCAGAAATGAAGTTATACGACGAATGTCAACACCGTCCCGTAATTCTGTCCGACACGACGTTTTGCTTGTGGAAATCTCCTGAAGAAGAGTCCTTCTCGTGCCTCACCTGGAACCTGCGGCCTCTCCACCTGCAGCGAGGTCTGCAAGGAACACAGTAGTACAGCCGGTGAGGACACGCGGCCTCGTGAGATGCCATATCGCACAGTAGTGCCTTGAATTGACAACCAACACTCTGGTTCGTGCATGGGTAAGGCAGCTTGTTGGCGAAACGCTCAGCCAGGTGATTTCGGTTTTCGGTGATGGGACTGCCACAAGATGGACAATTCTGCGTCTGACCTCTACACCTGCAAGACATTTGAAGTATACAGAGTGGAACATGACTGGTGCAAGTTCACAGCATGGTCACGGTTACGTAGCCTGTCGTACGAACGATGCACAAAGTATAAACAGTAAGAACAGTGTCCAGGCAACTGCATAATGAAGAGCGTCATGAACCGCACCCTTCACCAGTTGCTATTATGGTAGTGAATCAAGAACTATATGATGGGCAGGGCATGTGCCACAAATGTGAGTGATGAGAAATGCATACAAAATGTTAGTCGAAAGAATGTGAATGGGAAGAGACGAAGTGATTCTCGCAACCAAGTGAAAGTAGTGGGTACATAACAGAAGTGCACAATCTTTGAGCGCCAGGTCACCGTGGCTGTAAACTTGGGTACGGTGGCGCACAATATTTTAGGGTACACAGTACTGACCTTGCTCAATGTCACCCTTCTGGCGCCTAGAATTTTACTTAGCGCCTAGATTTGTTAGTAAAATCTCTACAATCCTGCACTCTAAGAAGTTACAATCTAAGCAGTCATCCATGAATCCATATAAGTAGTCTGGTCGATGGCAGGCTCTGCTTGATAAGCACATCCTGCCATCGACCAGACTGTTTGTATGGATGCAGAGAAGAAATACCATAAAACTGCATGTACAAGTCTTCCTGAGGATGAACACTTGGAGTTCGAAACATGTCGAAGACACTACAATTAAATTAAAACATTAATGCAAAAAAGTGTGCATTTTGTTGGTTCTTATTACATAGGTGTATCACAACGCACGGTTAAAAAAACGTAACACTACGAAACCAATTGTTTGTCCAGTAGATCGAATGACGGAGATTGGCTCTAACCTGTAGACCCCACAAAAACGGTTTCATAACATTAAATGACCTGATGACGGAAGCAGAGTGAGGTTCCGAAACACCGTTTATGTAGGTACTCCTCAGACAATGGACAGTATTCGGCATCATATCTTCCAGGGAAGAGACGGCTTGAGTTAGGCGCCAGTTTTAGGATAATATTAATACCGTTCTTAAAGACATAAGTTATGACTTGGTGGGCTTCATTCACATGGTTAAGTGGCGAATTCTTATGTGTAGGTTCGCTAATCTTAGGATTCCATAAAGGACGGGGAATTTCTTGGCCAACTAAGACCCTGGTAAAGTCTTAATAAATTAGTTACCACTCTACCACAAAGGGTTCAGGTCTTCAACGCTAGGCATAAGAAGTAGTCACGTACTGTATGGGCATTCACGTACCTGTTGCAAACATTGTGTCCACCCTTACACAAGAAGATGGGAGGTGCCATCGTCTGCTGACATGACGGGCATTCTAAGAGGTTGATTATTTTACTTTCGTCACTTGACGCCATTTCCGTTCCAACCTGTATCATATACAGTACAAATGAATTACAAACACCGCAGATGTAAACTGCGATTGGGCGAGGGCTGGACGTTCCGGGGTTCGAGTCCCGGTAGGGTTACGAGATTTTTATTTTCTCCAAAACATCCAGACCGGCTCTGAGGCCCACCCAGCCTCCCATTCAATGTTTACCTGGGTTCTTCCCCAGGGATAAAACTTTCGGGGCGTGAAGTTAACTACTCATCTCCTTCTATTGTCGAAGATAAGAATGGGTGGAACTATACCTTTTCTGTCCCCATATGCCTTGAAGACGGGGTCAGTAAAATCTTTACTTTACTTCATTTAACAGAATTACATTAAACAATTCAGGGGCTTTAGGGCACAGTGGGGGCATATTGCTGATTTAAACGCGAATGGCTCCACAGAATGAAGTATGAAAACTGCAGAAAAATCAGACACATAAATGCATTAGGAAAAGATTTGTCTACGAAATACGGTAGTAAAAATTACAAAATTATAAGGTTGTACACTTAACAACAGCGCCTTAAACGTTATCTGCATTTGGTCTAGCTTCCCGAATATGCGGACAATTTCTATCACCTGCTAACAGTCATGGGTCACGTGTGGTCATTGAATTTGGCACAGTACGGGCGCACGTGTACTGTTGCGGAATGTTAACACCAATAGTCACAAACATAATTTAAGTGAGTTAGAGCTCCTGCAAGCAGCATGGGCCCAACTGCCGTTGTCTCGTCTTTGGTCCGCTTATAAAATGTAAATGTTCTTGTACGAAACGCTACAAGCCTGATGTTCACGGGTTCGATTCGAAATGGTGTACTTGGAATTTTTCGTTGAGATAATCCTTCTGGCCGCACTATGGTCTTAGGGTGGACTCAACCTCTAACAGAAATGAGTGTCAGGAATATTTCTTGGGTGGTAAAGGTGGCCAGTGCGGAGGGCTGACAACCGTACCAATTTCATGTGCCGATTGTAATGCAATATGGGGGCCCCAAACTCCTGGAGCACTCAGGGTCTGTCGAGGTCTGTAACAGGGATTGCGTTACCTTCACCTTGTACGAAACTCCTGGCTCAGTGTTCTTACACTCATCATCACCTTCATCATCATTATGGCCGTCGTCGTCATCATCATCACCATCATTTCAACACCTTGAGATAAGAATTACCCCGACTAATAGGTTACGTGTGGGACTGGTGCTGTATTACGTGGCATACATTTGCCTCCTCTAAATGCCTGTACAGTTTAAAGATAAAAAGTGTTACTCAATTATTATACCAACTACTGCACATTTATAAATTTTATATATGTGCAGTAGTTGGTATAATAATTGAGTAACTCAACAACATGCACGGTGTAACAACGAAAATAAAAAGTGTTGCTTATCATAGGTTAACTGGCGCTGAATTCTTAGTAGAAAATGGATGAAAACGCAAAACTTCAAACTACCACTTGCTGCCAGTGTGTTATTTCACTACAAGTATGTCTGTCGTTGTTTTTGCCGCTACAGGCCTGCACACACTAAGTTGCTCTGACTCATCCCATTTCCGAGAAACAGCATTGATCGGAATTACCTAGCGATCGGAATGCTCTCACTTTGCCTAATGGGTATTAAAACAAATTTAGTGTAAAGTTCAGTACCCAGCTTTGCGACTCCCTCAGAAATGAGAGCCACACTAAACCATCTCACACTCTCACTACATTTTCCCAGGTTTTATGGTCGCAGAGCCGAGTCCCTCACAGTACTAAAATAACATCACACACTTTACAAAGGGAAAATATCAGGCACTGAAGTTTACTGCATTATTTGTAGCTTGTAGAACCCGAGAAAGGAAGAAAAAAACAGTAAAATGACGTCATTATTCTCCGAAAATTGAAATATGCGAAAACAAGACGGGAAGTCCTGTGGCTTGATTATTCGGCTAGTTTTTGGAGCGATTCAGATGTAACCAGCACCCATCCAGTTACTGGTCTGCCAATGAAGCTTACAGAGCTACTTCAAACACCGCTGTATGCCGATTAACATTACCAGAAATCATATCGATTTGAACGCCGAATAGGACACTGACTAGCTAATGAAACTTAAATCGCCACTTCAGCTACTGCTGCTTCAGAGATCGTGCAACTGGCAGACATTGCGAATATCGAGTAATACTGATAAAGTTGGTGTTATCAATATATTTCCCTTATCACTAATGCGACATAGTAGTATACTGAGATTCTAAATGAAAGTATTATGTTTCTTGACTGCACAATCAAGTTTTATTTTATTATTATTATTATTATTATTATTTGTCCACAATAATTATAATAAAAATCCCACTACAAAATGTTTCGAACAGTACAGGATACCTTCAGGGTTTTATAATAAATGCAAGTACATTTTTTGTGTATTTGTAATATTCTTATTGCAATGTGGTTCTTATTATTCCTGTTTGGTGTTTGTTGACGGTGACGTTGTTGGTATTTACATTCCTGTTCATTGCTGCTTCGACTTATTTAATGTGTTATTGTACTTACGTTTTGTGTGGTACTGCTTGGTTATTCGTTGTTGGTCATGGGTTGTGTGGTCTGGTATAACATACCTAACCCAAACCACTACGCATCTAACAACCTACACGGCGTAATATTCCAGAAGAAAGCAATATTCCTTATGAACACTCAAATTACATGTACCTGCTCGTGTTAGGTTATCTACACTCACTGCTCAGGCAATAACAAGGACTGCTTGTCTGCAACACCACACGACTTCAGCGCTGCACACACTGGAAGTGAGTGTAGATAACTGCCTTATGTTCATTGGCAGAATGGTTGCAAAATACTGTGTCTTGATTGGTCATTTATCACTAGTCCGTCTGTCGCGTTGCAAGTGCATTATCAAGGAAATGATAAGGTGAATACGTGTTGTGTTACAAAGAACAGTTGCCATTAGCTATTTAGCCTATATCGCCTGTCATTAATCTACAGACGTATATTTGTTGACTCAGTAACAGAAATGTCATTTCGTCTCCATTACACTGATATACAAAATTTCACTTCTTGCGACTAGCAGAAACGAAATGTACCAATTCTTATGTAAACTGAGGTGCTGAACACGAAAATCACAATAAAAATGCTTCATTAGCTACGGTTTTCGAGCTATCGTCTCTTACCTGTACTACGTCATAAGTCGAAGAGTGCGTATAACTCTAGTGCAATCGGGCCTTCTTCGCCTGCCGATTGAACGTCTAATTTGGAGAATCACGCATAGAGGTCCAGCAATAATCAGCAAGCATTGATGGGCTCCATTTCCCTTTGTATCTGCCCTCCATTGCTGCAATGTCCTGGTGGAAACGTTCACCGTGCTCGTCACTCACAGAACCACAGTTCTCCGGAAATAAGTCCAGATGAGAACTCAGAAAGTGGATTTTCACGGACATATTGCACCCCAGTTTCTGATATGAGCATAGAAGTTCTTCCACAAGATCCTAGTAGTTATCTGCTCGTCTCTTTTCTAGGAAGCCTGTAACCACCTCTCGGAAGGCATGTCATGCTCTGTGCTCATCACCCGTAATGATGCGTTCAAATACCTCATCACGAAGAAGTGAGCGAATGTCTGGACCGGTGAAAACACCCTCTCGCATTTTGGCATCACTAAGCAGGGGGAATTTTTGTAGCAGGTACAGAAATGCTGTACCATTACGATCCATAGCGTTCACAAAATTCTTCATGAGGCCTAATTTGATATGAAGAGGTGGCAACAAAATCCTCGATGACTCAACCAGTGAATGATACTTTACATTTTTGTGTCCTGGCTCCAAAATCTTTCTGGCAAGCCATATCCTTTTGACATAGCGAGGTGCATTGTCTCTGCTGTCCCACTCACACAGGAAACAAGGACATTTAGTGTACCCGAACTGCAGTCCAAGCAAAAGTGCAATGACTTTCAGGTCCGCACAAATGTTCCACTTGTATGTGTCATTCTTTACGGTTTGCAGTAACTGCTTCATGCTATCATCACTTTCTTTAATGCGCAACAGGGATGGAAGGTAACACATTCCCATTGTGCAGAAGAACATCTTTAAAACTGACTTTGGAGGAATCTATGAATAGCCTCCATGCTTCTGAGCAGTGGCTCATGTTTAACGCTTTGAACAAGCCATCCACATCTTTGCCACTAGAGTGCCCTCCATGATGAAGAAGTCTTCCAGATATTTTTGGCGATGACGTTACAGAGTTATTTTCATTCCTTAATCCAGATATTTCCATTGTTTCATTCTGGATGCTAGCAGTTCGGCCTTTACCTTTGGCAGCTCCAAATCGCGTACTAGATCATTCAGTTCGTTTTGTGTAAGTTTGTGAGGCGACTCGGATGCTGGACCTTGGAAGTCTGGATCTGTAGGTTCTTCTTCGTGAGGTCCTGTTTTCTCCGTGTCTTCCTCTTCCATCTCCGAATTCAAATTGTATTCTTTTGGTGGCTCCGGCACGGACAGATCTTCCCCATGAGGCACAGGTCTGACGGCAGAGTCAATTTTCTGCTTCTTCTTTCTGTTCATACCACTTGCCACAAGAGGTGTAAAGCAAAAGTAGCAGTCACTGCTGTGGTTTGAGGGTTCCCTCCACACCATTGGAACGGCAAACGGCATTGCCATTTCTTTACGATTTATCCAGCCTCCAAGACGTATTGCACACGATTTGCACACAATGTGCGGCGTCCATTTCTTGTCTTGGTCGCCCAGTTTACACCCAAAGTACAGATGGTAGGCTTTCTTGATCAGAGGCGTTATAGAATGCCTCTGTGACGCTAGCGTCACTTCCCCACACACCAGTGGCGTACCGAGGGTGGTGTTCAACCCCCCCCCCCCCCCCCCCCCCCAAGCCCCCCCCCCCGCCCCCCCGCCCCACACACCCACACACACACACCACACACACACACACACACACACACACCCACCCA
>Ga0123354_10021598_pt1 | contig 10144 bp, 2 predicted proteins | sample TergutLab28metaG_2_FD_97872 | JGI IMG/M metagenome (GOLD analysis project Ga0123354, IMG submission 97872) | Labiotermes labralis P4 segment gut microbial communities from Petit-Saut dam, French Guiana - Lab288 P4 | ecosystem: Host-associated > Arthropoda: Insects > Digestive system > Gut ...
TGGCCTTTTCAAACGGGCCCGATTTCTTAAAATCTTTTTTTTTTACGACACATTTTAATTTCCTCCCCCCCCCCCCAACCTCAGTTTGGTTACCTTAATACTATTTGGCATAGAACACAAATTATGAAGCTACTTATTACAGACCTACAATTGTATAATGTCTGCTGTCACTTCCAACCCTTTAGCTCCAAATATTCTGCTAAGCACCCTCTTTTTTTCGAAAAACCTTACACGTGGGCCTATATGTTCTTACCTTAAACTGGCTGACCGGCTCTCACATACATGCAAAACAGCAGCTAAAGTTACAGTTTTGTTTATTTTAATCTTCAGAACCTACGACTTTCGACAGCAGACGAAGATACAAAAGATGGTAAACTGAAATGTAGTAAGCACTTGCCGAATGGCGTGGGCCTTAACCTTCTTTGTGAGTGAACTTTTGCCCCGTTGCCGGCACCTTTTTCCAACTACATCCTCGCTTGCCACTCTCTCTGTCGTCATTTCCCGACGCTACCGAATTTTTTTTTCCTGCCTGCCTTACAGTGTGCGAGGACTTTGTGTTTGGCCACCGGCCTATTTGGTTGTCCTTAGAAATTCTCCTTTCGGCTTGGGATATTAAAACACGTTTCGGCTTCAGTGACTGTGGGCCAAGGGGGTCTTGCTGGTGTTGCCCGGACTTGGGTGTTTTTATGTTTGGTTGATTAAGTTCTGGCAAAGCCATGCAACTGTTTTATTGAGTGTACTATGAGACTGGAGCCTTCCTGTCTTTGCTTGTGTATAGGCCTACAGCTAATGTTTACAGTGGGAAGGTAACGTTATATATATATATATATATATATGTGTGTGTGTGTGTGTGTGTGTGTGTGTGTGTGTGCGCACGCTTCTATGGAAAAAAGTGAGTTTTTGATTATTGTTCTTTAGAGCCATGTTGTAATAAATGCATGGGTTATTAATCAATTCATAATTTGTTTGCAATTTTACTTTATGTGGTGGGATTTGCGGTTTGAGTGACGTAGTACGAAGAAGGAGGTGGTAACAGCGTGGTTTTGATTTGGGTTTTTCTTTTGATGGGCATTTTGTTTGTTATTTGTGTAATGAGTTGATATTGTTTATCTTTTAGAATGAACCCCAATTATCTACTGAGGGATGAGCTCGAGTATGAACGAGCCATCCGTGGTGTCAACTTAGCGGGCGATGTTCAGTTGCTACGGAGGCTTTGTATTGGCGGAGGACATTCCTGTTACCCCGGAAAACGTAGCTTGTTTGGAGACTGTAGAACTCTTGGGTTTGATTGGGACTGAAGTTGCATAACTATAATATCTGATGCGCCAGCCCGTGCCTGGTCAGAATAATGTGGCGGTCCGTCTCAGGACACTTGACTTGCTTTTGAGGTGCACGTTGCTGTAGACTGCGGCTAAGGAACAGCTGTCTTCGGAAATATCTTCAGCTGAGATGAACATCTCATGAAGCGAGAAAATGTGTGGAAAACAGTGTCGGTATAACAATTTGATCGTTAGTGTCGGTCTGAAAACATGGGGCATTCTTTTTGGAGTATTTTCTTCTTTCTGTTTGTACTGACAGCGTGAAGTGATTTACTCTTCTAGTACAGTCTGATTTACGACATACTAAGAAACAAGACAAGAATGGTGATTTGTTGTAGCTGTTAACATGGCATTTAGAAATCTCTTCTGTAGCAGATTATGAAATGCCACAGTATAATCAAAACTGTGAGTACTGTAATAAATATAAATGCTCACTTTATGTGCCCGCGACTGTATATATATATTTGCCTCCACACAAGATATTTTATAGTCCGTTTATTCACGTCTGTTCCTTACTGTAAAAACTTCACTGCTGCTACAGAAACGTAGCTTCATTTATTACCCGCCTTGTACTTACTGTCAGTGCTGGTTTCAAACATGTAATGCCCTTTCCAAGATGCACATCTTGTCAGCAAAATTACCAAGTAGCGTCAGACCATGAAGCCGCAGCAGAGCGATTTCTGCTAAGTAGTGACCGGTTCGTATGAAATATTACAGCACTGTACGCGTGACAGTAGTATAGGCCGTTGCTGGCTCAATCTTTCAAAACAGGGACAGTTATATAGAAGACGATTGGATGTCATACGTTTACACGGGTTAGGTCTGTGCAGTTTAACGATGGACCAAAAGGCTGATAATGATGTAAACTAAGTTTTCTGACTAAACTGTCACAGATTAAGTTTGCAAGATGATGTTACGCAAATTGTTTTGCGCTATGAAAAGTAAACATTCTTCCTCCTTCCATTGGCACTACAGCACACTGTGGGCTTTGGCCTGTCGAACAATGTCCTTCCATTTTTTTTCTATCTGCCACCAACTCTCTCCATCTTCTCACTCCCAGCACTTGAAGATCTCTATCTGCTTCCTCTTACCATCTTTTTCTGGGTCTTCCCCGTCTTCTCTTTCATTCCAGTTCTTGAGTGAAGATCGTTTTGGGCATCCTATCCTCCTCCATTCTCTCTAGGTGACCTAACCAGCTTATCCTTTTCCCTTTTATCCATTTTACTATATTTTCTCCTTTGCTTATCTCTTCTAGTTCTCGATTCGTCCGACTTTTCCATTCCCCGGAAAAGTAAACATTACGCTCATTTTAAGAGTGGCAGTCAAACAAACTATTATTAATTAATTTTCTACATAAACTTTTTTTTCTACCCCGTGGCGCTGCGGCCCAACGCGGTCCATGACCGCATTCTTGAGGTTCTTAGACCATACACAACGACGCATCACAGTCGGTAGGACTCCTCTGGACGCGTGATCAGCGCGTCGCAGAGAGCTCTGCCTGACAACATACAACACTCACAACAGACAAACATCCATGCCCCCGGTGGGATTCGAACCCACGATCTCAGCAGGCGAGCGGCCGCAGACCGACGCCTTAGACCGCGCGGCCACTGGGACCGGCCTACACAAACTTCTAACATCCGTGATTTCCGGCTTCCGCCACGGTGTAAATCAGATCTGCGCTATTCTGCAATTTTACGCAACGTAGAATGATAGTTTGTTACTGACATTTCGAGACATCCTGTCGGTCTCACCTTCAAGGGTCAAACAGTGCAAGAACGTGTTTGAACCTTGAATATGGGACCGATAGGTTGTCCCGAAACGTCGGTAACAAAACTACCATTCTACCCTGCGTAAAATTGCAGAAGAGCACAGATCTCAAGCTTTCCAACACATTTAAACATTCACAGAAAATGCACCACATCTCCACTACAGAGATGCGCGTGTTAATGGCGCCTGGGGGGCGGGGGAATTCGCTATTTGTTACGGGAACTACGTGAATCCCGCAGGTGAGCTCCGTGAACGAGAAGTGTTGTTAACGAAAAAGCATAGCGTACGCATAATTAGCAATGTCTGTAAACCTTTCAACGATACGAATTCGTGCAATAGTTTCGGAGAACACATCCTTTCGTTTAACAAATTCGTTACTCCAGCGCCTTATCTCCCCCCCCCCCACACCCCAGCCTCCAGCCTTCGCAATCCTGCTCTAATTCCCGAAGTCTTGCTCTGTTATTTGTTCTAATTATTCCTACCAAATTAAACATCGTAGAACTCAATGCTTGTTGAGATTTTGTGTCCTATGATGTGCATTTCTTGTTGTCAGAATTCCAATCTAGTTGCGATGGTAACAGATACAGAGTTTGCTCTTTTTCTTGTGCATGAATGCTGTACCGGCGGACCATTCATTAGCGATCCTTTCAGTGCTGGATTACTTCTATAGGACCAGTGTAAATGGTTGCTTTCATAGTTGTATGCTCATCCCTTTAACCGCTGTCCAGCAAAAGTGACTTATGTAAGAGGTTTAGGTTTGTATAGTTTTCTGTAGTGTGGCAGCGGGTACTCTTAGGCCCTTCCAAACAAATACCTTGATATTGCTTCGTATCGCATGACGACAATGAGAATACGAATGATATAATTTCCATACAGGTTTACGCAATGAATGCGTAATGTTAGAAGAATAAGGAAAGATTATCTCTTTGCTTGCAATAATGGCATATGAAGGGAGATGGTGTATAGATCCACTAATTCTTAACCTCAACACTAGGTGGAAGTGTGTGGTCGTTTTCACTCACTGGTCGCTTTAACCCAGTGGAACGAGTACCACATTACTCAATACATATGGGGCTGGGTTGGTTCCAGGTAGTGTTTGGACCCTTTGGAGAGATAAAAATAACGTTCATCTCAGTGTGGAATATAACTACTGTCCTTCGGTTCTTCGGCCCTAAGTGTAATCACTACGACGACGAACCTACCCTGGCTTCTTAATCCGTAATTATTGTGACTTAAATTAATGACACTGGGGCGATGTTGAAGGACATTGGTTTGTAATGGAATTGAATGAAAATAAATGTGGTTTCTAAAGTTAATATTAGGAAACACCGAACGCCATAATGAAGTCAGTGGCAGCACATCTTCAAATCTGGAACGTTAGGTTTGGTATATTAGCCCTGATACTAGCCCTGTAACAGATTCTGTCCCTTACTAGTTAAATGGAGACTGTCTCTCCACTTCCACTTGTCTAGCAAGATCAAATGTATGTTATTCTTCCATGTACGACTTAGTTTACTGAGTTCTGTGACCTTCATCACTGACTTTTGCATGTACTACATAGTTTACCTCTTCGTGCTGTATGTCCCATTTATCACACTTCCTTATACTTAAACTGAAGAATGAAATCCAGCTAGATGGCACTTATTACTTTATTATGCTTATGTTAGGCTCAACATGTTTCGGGCACCATCATGCCCATCATCAGGAGCTCACGACGATAGCGTTGGTTACCACATAGGCCGTCTGGTTCTGTAAATATGTATAAAGTAGCCGTAGTGTAAGTTTTGGTATTTGTGGTGTGTATTAGGTGCGAAATTTTTTGTAGTTTTTTTTATCGAGTAATCATAGTTGGTAGAAAGTGTACCTTAGTTTTTAACAGTTATGATTTTCATGTGTGTGGTCGCAGTAGTGTAGGCGAGTGTACTTGCGTGTGTGAAGTTTATTTTGGGGGCGTACCAGATTTGCATGTCTATGAATTGTTGGTGTATTTTATTCTTCAGTTATCAAGATGATGCACGGTCTAATACACATCGAATTTCCTTATACTTACTGTAATACTATTAGAAAAATAAAGTTTTGTAAAGATTTGTGGTAATTTTTTTGTGATTCATAATTTCTAATTGGGGTGATTGTAAATTACTCTTGCGCTTTTAAATGTTGTAACTCAAACTTTCCCGTTGACTACTGTGAACTATCTTGCTCATACAATGCACTGTAGGGTATGTGCAATGACTTTAGCAATGTGTATAGGTTTTGTTCTCTTTGGCTGTTTGGGAACAACTTGATATATTACCTGACTATTCAGTAGGGGCTACCCTATTAACGAGGGTTTATTATGGATTCCGCTAACTAAACACAACAGCTGTGGCGAGTGATCAAAGCAATAATGGAATTATAATGACCTATTATACGTGTAGTCACGTAGTCAATTAATGCCATCTAGGAGACTCCAGCAATTCGGATCCCAGTTCTGAAACAGCTTCATATTTTCTTATTAGAGACTTTAACATAACATCAGCTCAGAGATGATTTATTATGATCATATTTAATATTCTCTGAAAATGTGTTGCGTACAGGTTCGCATAACATGCATATCTGTTAGCCTGTTTCATACCAAGTTTAAATGGATATAATTACTTCGGAATCTATTTTAACTACAGGGGCTTAGTGTTTTGTTCTTGGGGCGAGAAAAAGAAATTGTATTACACGTCGATTTTGAAGTAACTGAAAAGCGAGAGGTAGAATTGCTTGGAAATCCACGGACTATCATCCTTACTGCGACTGTACTAGGCGATGTAATTGGGATCAGTAATGCATACAAGACTTAACTGAGAATTGTGGAAGAAAGTAATTGCAGACGGTAGGCCTAGACGTAAGGGGGAGAATAATTTTAAAACGGGTCATTTGACTTAGAGTCAACAAGCTAACTTTGTTTACAATGGAATAAAACTTCGATTCCCAAAACACGCGGGTTAATTCCTTGACTCGGTGGCGATCAGCTGGTTCTGAAAAAAAGACTGCGGTTTGGAGTTTGCGATAATTAGGATATATTGTATTATAAGAGGGTGGATAAACCTGTATGTTTGGAATATGTACTTATTAAACGGTGGGCCGGGTAGCTCAGTCGGTATAGCGACTGACTATGGGCTGGAGGGTCCGGGATCGAATCCCGATGAGGACGAGATTTTCCGCCCGTCCAGACCGGCCCTGTGGCCCACCCAGCCTCCTGTAAAATGGGTACCGGGGCCTTCCCGGGGGTAAAGTGCGGCCGGGGCGTGCTGCTGACCACTCACCCCCTTCTAGTACCGCCGTCATGGAAAAGTACAGCTATACCTCTACCCACCCTCTGGGCCACACCGAGCCTGTAACGGGATCACTTTACCTTTCACTTTACTTAATAAAAAAGGTTGCTTGTAGTTGAGAAGCTAGAAAATTTTGTGTAAAGTTACGTTTATGAATCGTGAAGAAAATGTAGTTTATCTCTGTGCTTAATTAAGGACTACGGCGTCAAGACGTGTGGGAGGGAATTGGAGGTATAGCTGCTCGCATTTTTCTTCGAGACAAAGCTGGCTTAACTGATAAAGCTTCTGATCTTATTTTGGAGGTGATCGATTCGAATCTCAGTCAGGACGTGTGGTTTCTTGTGATTTTCCTGAGTCCATCCGGGCAATCGATGAGGTAGTAGCTATCTTCAGTCGACGTTCGTTTGTTTCCACAAACATTTCAATTCACTCTGCACCTAAAATATATTATTATTATTATATATATATAATAGTAATACACTACTTAATATTTTATTAGATTATATTAGGTTATAATTCTAGCTACTTGTTTCGGCCCAGTTGTAGGGCCATCTTCAGGCTGATCTTTGAGTAGGTGGAATGTAAATTGATAATTCTTCCAATTTACGAGATCTCGTGTTACAAGGATTGATTAAAATAATTGTGGTATGCTATATAAAAAGCTTAAGATTAAAATTCAAATGTGGTATTTGTATTCAATAAGCACTGAAAAACATTAAAGAACAAATACAGTAAAATTGACGGGGTGGTTATGGGGATATACAGTGGTTGGCATTCTTTCTTATTAAAATATGGTGGTGAAGTTTTTTTTTTTTTTTACTCTGCGCCACTCGTGAAAAGTGAGTGTACTGGTATTTATTCAGTGAGGTTTTGCCATTGGAAACAATCGAGTTGTTGTGGATTCCAAAAGCACAGGAATCAGTCTCCGGTTTTTTTTTTTCTGCAAAGATAAATCTGCCTTAAACAAGGTTGAGGCTTTCAGTTTATGGCAGATCTTTGCACTGAAAGCAGTTCCTCGAAACTTGGACATCCAATTATCCCTTGATGCAGTGTCATATTGCAGAGGTAATAAACCCTCAGCTGCACCGCTGTCGAGGCTGCAGTGAACGTGATTATATAAAAAAGTTAGGACGTGCCTTAATGTCGTACTAACGTGCATCATGTTATATATCACCATTTATTAACCAGCTTTTGTGCATTACACAGTTTATACCAAACTGCATCGTAGTTTCCGCTCCGACGCATTATGGTGTATACTGACACCATCTTCAGACAGCCCAGTCTAACCGTAATTTCCGTTAGAATGATTTGATATAACAGTGTAGTGCACAAGAGCTGGGCGATGAATGGTGAAGTTAGGACGTGTTCGCGCACGTAACACTTCTAAACAATTCACCCTTTTATTGTTCGTAGGCTTTACATTCGTGACTATTTAAAAAAAAATAACTTACTTTGGGAATATTTGAATTGCGCCCCTCCACTTTTTACGCAACACACAGTGTAAATCTCCTGCGTATTTTAGCAACAGATTTACAATAGAATATAATTGTTACCGGGGCACGCAGTGGCTCAGTTAGTTGAGGCACTGCGCTAGAAGCCGGAAGGTCGCAGGTTCGATTCCCGATGTTGTCTTTGCAATTTTTCATTGACATGGTCCTACCAGCCCCACTATGGTCCTGGGGTCGACTCAGCCTCTAAAAGAAATGAGTACCAGGAATATTTCCTGGGGGTTAAAGGCGACGGGTGCGTAGGGCTGACTACCTTACCAACTTCATGTGCCGATTGTCTTGAAATATGGGAACCACAACCTCCTGGAACCCTCAGGGCCTGTCCAGGCCTGTAAGGGATTGCTTTACCTTTTACTTGTTACCTCTGAAAATGCCAAGTATCGATTATGCTCAAGTGTTATGTTTAAATTTTTAGCATTATCTTTGGCTGCAGCTAGTACCAGAGAGAGAGAAAAGAGCGTGTCTGAGTAATAGACATTTATTTTTTGAGTCTATTACGCAGTTCCAGATGTGTGCCTGCTAACACCAGTTTTTCAGCAGTGCACATCCCTTATATTGAACTAAGTCGTTCATCAAATATTTTTAAACACAACATATCTCCTCTTTCCCAACTCTCGTTCTGAGTGTAATTTTTTTGGGTCTAAGGCAGGACCGGTCAAGCCGTACCTCGCCGGCAACATGCTGGCCACGAAGCTTTGTGTTCCGGGAGGGACATTTGAAAAGATAAAAAGTGTTGTAGCCCTTTTCCTGGCAAAACCGAGATAAGAAAGCCAAACCAGTTATGATAAATTATGAGCTATTTATTTATAGACACACAAATTACTAATTCTTTTTGTAAATATGTGCTAAATATAGCAACACCCTTGCCTGTATGGTGAATTGTATTATTTGAGTAAATTTTTCCGTTATCAGTATATTTTTAATGCGCGTTATATATATATATATAAACTAGACATTAAGTACGCGTATACGTGTTCATTCTTCATTCTGTATGCAGAATGTAATGTTGGCCTCATACACACCTAATTTTGCCGAAGTTGCCCGCACGGTATAAAAGGTTGAGCAGCCCTGGTCTAAGGTATGATTTCTTTTAACTTTTCATTTATTTGTATTTATTGATTTCATGTCTCAGTGATAAAGGCTATTCACGGCTAGATATTATACAAGTAAATTTACGTAAGCATTCATGTAAAGCGTGTAATATTTATGCTTTTTTTAATAATTAAGAGGTCGTAAATTTTTAGTGAAGACCCCAAATATAAAATTTCACAAATATCTGTCTGATAGGAGTGGTGCTGTTCCGTGAGTCCATTCGGCAGGATGTTCATGACAAGGCTCATAATCACTTCTCTCAACTGACATGTGTAGGTGCAGTAAATAGTAAGAATGATGATGATGATAATAATAATAATAATAATAAATGTAATGAAGTACTAACGTAAAAGTACCCGCCGTTTATCACAGCAAATAAGATTGCATGTATCACAAATTGTAAACACTGAATAGCTGCAACATTGTATACCATAGAAATATGGTTTGTTTTAGGTATATATGTAATTGTAAATGCGTTGCATAAAGGTGATTAATAATAATAATCATAAAGATGATAATAATAATAATAATAATAGTAAAGCACTACTATAAAAGTACCAGAGGTACAGTACTACAGATCAGCTGCAGCATTATGTAGCCTAGAAACATTGTTTCATGTTTGTAATTCTGAATACACTTCACAAAGGCGATAACAAATAAAATCAATAATATTTATGTATTTATTTATTCATTCATTTATTTGTAGCCCCTGATGAGATTTCTTCATTAAGGGAAGGGTTGAAACAGAGTGTGATATAAAGTCATTTCCGGAATACGATGTTGCTGTAGGCTGAATGTTGCTAGTGCTTTATTGGCACTACTGTGTGTATTTTTAGGTCGATATAAAGCAGATCGTAAGAACATGAGGTCAGATGCGACTTGTTAAACTGGTTTGTATGGGTGTGTCATGAAGAAGGCATATTATTTTTTGTTACGTCAAGAACGTGACGTCTTTACGTAAGCTTTTGCAGATTTGCCTCCCTCGTATGCTTTCAGATAACATTCTGCCATGCTGCACTGCTATTCATTCATCAAGACCTTTTATTTGCCTCGTCCTCATTTAAGCTTTTCTAAAAGACCATCGAAGTGTGACTTATGTGTGCCATAGTTTGCTGCTTTACCAACAAAATACAAAAGGAAATAATAATAATAA
>Ga0123354_10021601_pt1 | contig 10143 bp, 6 predicted proteins | sample TergutLab28metaG_2_FD_97872 | JGI IMG/M metagenome (GOLD analysis project Ga0123354, IMG submission 97872) | Labiotermes labralis P4 segment gut microbial communities from Petit-Saut dam, French Guiana - Lab288 P4 | ecosystem: Host-associated > Arthropoda: Insects > Digestive system > Gut ...
TAAATAACACACTTTATAAACAAAATCAAAACCTTTTTAGAAAGTTTTAACTAGATGTATTCCACAATTGTAAACACTATGGGATCCCAAAGTGGGCAAAGCATCTGGTAACGAAAATGTTGTTAAGGGCCTGAAGATGACTAACTTTTAGTCGAAACGTGTAGCCTTGCTTAAGAATAAAAAAGATTGTGCTGACGTATACTGTGTAACGTTAATTGACTTCCTGTAAGTTCATTTTTACTTTCTCTAAGTTCATGTACCAAAAGTAATACCACACACTTCAGTTTTACAATTGAATCTGAATTACGTATTTCATATTGACATAATTGGAATGGAAGGGGGTGGAACAAGCTCCATCATTACTGTGAGCAAAGGGTTGGGCTCCTGTTGAATCGGAGTTCAGTTGAAGGTGGTATTTGAAAGTCTTTCCTCAAAGGCATTCAGTTCGACACTGGAAACGATTAAGCACCCAACGTAACGAGTACCTGGGACTGTTGTCCGACGGGCTAAAGCGACGGTTGCGTGGAGATTACCGTACATCTTCACCAAGTACCAAGGTAGAAAATGCGTTGAGCTAAGACTCCGCAGCCCCGCATGCTTTCACAGTTTACGTTAAGTAAGTACGGCCGTGTGCCTCATTTTTACAGGTACAAGTTAGGACTTATGAGGCTCAGCACTCAAAGGTTGTCCTAAGGATTTGTAAAACGCAACGAATTGTGTATTCAAAATAAAAATATTTTAAAATAACTCGTGCAACTGAATGCCTATCTCACACGTCCCTTTTTTTAACATTACTACTGTGATAAAAGTTAAAAGAAAAAATTTCGCCAAATGTGAGGTCACGTTACATGTTCTTATACAATGTAATTTATCTAAACAAAAGCCTGGGTCGCTAGCTTCTTATACCGAAAATGAAAATAATGTGATTATGGTTACCGCCTCTGCGTAAAACTAAAAGCTAAAAAGTAAAAAACTTAAATCTGAAATAAATAGGTACAGGTATTTAGTCAATAACACAACAATTTTATCTAATGATGTTTATTAGAGGATGATAACAACAACTACATGTTTCGGCCTCTTTCGGCCATCATCAGGATTTCATCCGAAAGAGTATTAGTGTTTATAAGATTTATGCGTTTATATAACATCGTTACATACCCGCATAAATCTTATAAACACTAATACTCTTTCGGATGAAAACCTAATGATGGCCGGAATAGGCCGAAACATGTAGTTGTTATCATCCTCTAATAAACATCATTAGATAAAATTGTTATGTTATTGACTAAATACCTGTACCTATTTATTTATACACACAACGGAGATGGCACATTTCAGAATTAAATCTCAAATCAACAAATAATTTAAGCATGCCATTAACCTGATGTAAACGCATTTCCGTTACGTTTAAAGACCGTGTGGGGGGAAACTTGGGTGGTTTGCATTCTGAAAATATTAACAGCTTCCATATACAGTTACGATATTCTGAGTCTTTCATAGGTTTTCTCAGTCATCTGAGGCGAATTTTTTGATTAGCCCTGATAACAGTTGACGATCACAACTTAAACACTCATTTCTTACAAACAGCCCTCAATTTACCAATGACATAAATAACCATTTCTTTTTTCTAAACATTTTTAAATAAATATCAACAAATCCCCGTCTGCAAAGTACAAGTAAACGAAATTATTACAGATCAGAAACACACTAGGATTTTTTTCTTCAATAGCGGTATGTCTTGCATAATAAGTTTTAACTCTTCTCCTTGTAATGTGGTATTTATTTACGGAGATTTCAAACGAAACGCCTACCTCCATCTTCAGGGGAGAAAATAGAGTAAATTGTTTTCTGAAACTTTGGTGTCAATACCAGGCTATATATCGCCACAATTCAGAAAAAATTAATGCCATAAATCAGACATAAGAAACTCAAACAAAAAGCTGTTTCTTGTTCCGTTTGTTCTCGGCTGCTTTCTATGAACTTCATAATAAGAAAGAAGTTTATACACACTATGATTTTAACTGTGTTCATTTCATTATCCATACTAAAGTATTAGGTTATTATATTATGTGTTGGAATAAATATTATATTCATCAATACTGAGGAACACAATTTTTAGATTAACCCACATGCTGTAGAATGTCTGTCTGAACTATATAATAAAATTAATTATATATGTCAGCACTACCTTTTCATTAATACATAAGGCTACATGTTTCGACATATCAGTCGGTCATCTTCAGGCCTATATTGAAGACTAAGTCATTGGTATTGTGTGCACACTGGGGTCCAATAAGTTTACATTAATAAAATACATAAACTCTGGTAACTAAAATCTGGTAACTTACCAGATTTTATGTGTTTTATTAATGTAAACATATTTGGATCCCAATGTGCACACAGCACCAATGACTTAGTCTGCTATGTAGGCCTGAAGATGACCGACTGATGGGTCGAAACATGTAGCCTTATGTATTAAAGAAAAGGTAGTTCTGACGTATATAATTAATTTTATTATATATTTATTCTAGCATTCCTTGATGCCTCCTTGGGCAAAGCATCTGGTAAAGGAAAATGTTGTAAGGGCCTGAAGATGACTAACTTTTAGTCGAAACATATAACCTTGCTTAAGATTAAAAAAAAATTGTGCTGACGTATACTGTGTAACGTTAATTGAATTACAAGCACATCGTGATGCCTTCATTCAGAATTACAGGAAGTGTTTATGAAGATGTAAGCAGGATTGGGCCATTAACATTTGAGGTTTTGAAGTTAACAAACATAATTTTTTTTGTTTTATGGTAGTCAGATAGCCTAACTGTTTAGCACCTTTCGGAGGAACGTGACAGCTGAATTCTACACTGAAGAAGAAAGCAGAAACTTTCTACGAAATCCGTTTAAAAGATTTACCTACTAACGCTCCGTACAATATCGACTAAAACACCACAGCATAGAATTCAACTGTAAATCCTTTAGCGGTAATAAACTTATATTGGTAATTTAGCCATGTTTGAACTGAATCGTTGTCATAAAAATTAATATCCGTGTTTTTTTTAATGAAACCAGTGGACGTTTCGGAGTTTATATATTGCTGCAGATCAACAATGCCGCTTGGGATGTGTGGAAGATTTTTAGATGTGCCTTTTTATGTTATCACATTAAAATATTTTCATCATCATCATCATCATCATCTTCCTCCGTGAATTAGGTCGTTTGAGCTTTTCCGGCATCGACGCATTGCCATCGTTTCCTGGGGCGTCCACGGTCTCAATATATTTTCAAAACAAAAATTTTAAAACTACTTTTAATTTTTAAAGTTTTAAATTTGACCAGTGTCTGTCGCTTCCTATTTATGAATCAGAATTTTACTTCTGCTTTTATACTTTTCATTTCCTTTCGTTTTTGCCCTAGTAAGCACGACTCACAACCCCCAGGACTCTGTTACAGAAGCTTTATTACAATGTCTGTTCGCTCATTGTCCTTTGGAACGCCATCTGCTCTACTATAAAATTACAGCAGGCCCTTTTATCTATGGTAATGAAGTGAAGAATTTTACGCTGTTGTAAACAAAGTCAAGGGCCCTGTGTATTTTGTTTAATAAGATATTTCTATAACACGAGAAAATCAAATTCGTGAATACATTCCCTGTTTTTAAGTGGGACAAAGGTAGAGGGATAAAACTTATTAAATTAGTATAGTGCTCTGGAATGGAACAAATGTACGAGTATATAAGGGGTACCTCATAGAATAGAAGTGGCTTAAATTTGAATCACTACCCCTGAAGACTAAAATTAACCTATATTATATAAGAAAATTCACTTCGTACCAAAGAGAGAACAGAGTGTCCTGGCGTTAGAAAGACCAGTCGATGAATATTGTAGAAGAAAATAGACACTGTGTATTCTGCAGCTTGTAAGAACGTTCTAAATTTTGTGAACACAATTAAGACCTTTTAGTGCTAAATCTCAAAACATTTATAGTAAACACTAAACTCTTAAAAGACTAATTTTCACTCACATATTATAACGTTTTATTTCACTGAAACTGCCTTATCCCTTTTTATTGATTGCCACAAAATCCAAAACCCACGGTTCGGAAATAGAGCGCTGGGAATTTCATACCATATAATAGTAAAAGCTACAAACACGCCATCGAGAAATGGAAAGCTTTACTTGTGATTCCTATACAGAACTCCTGATTCTCTCAGCTAGATGACGAGTCATAATGTTAGCTACGAAACTCCAATTCCGTATCAGAGAGTTGGTTTTGCTTATTTGGATTATCTGCATAATCATCGTATCTGGATTGCTGAGCTGGAAAATGAATATTTGTGGCGGATTTTATGGGTGACAGTCTCGTATGACCTCACCCACTCGTTGAGACCATTTCCATATACGAAACTCTGGCTTAGATTTGTGTTTGAGAAGCAGGACCAGATATCTTGTCAATCACAGCTCTCGAAGTGAAACAGAGGTAGAAAAATTGCACTTAACGTGAGTAAATATCATAACATTTGCCCCATCCTAAGTCGTACGGATTACAACTGTATTTTCACACATCACTTTGTATTGGACTGAAGTATTAACTGATGCCCTATGCGAATAGTATGGCAAGAGGATGTTCGAGGACGTTACGCTGAGGAAAACTGCGTGCGTATATGGATCTAATGTACAGAAAGTAACCGGAGGCTGGGAAGAATTAGATATTGAGGAGCTTCATAATTTCACGATTACAAATCATATGAAGGCGATTAAATTAAGAAAGAGGGTACGATAAGGAAATGTAACACAATGGAAGAGTAGAGAAATTATAAAATAAATATTCTTGAAGACCGAGGTTAAAGATTCTCCTTGAGAGACCTCTATGTATAGACGGTTAGAATAATAATAAAAGGGGATCTTATAATAGTTTGTAATATTCTTTTGAACACGATAATAAATCACAGATTCCCCACATCTTCTTCTTCTTCTTCTTCTTCTTCTTCTTCCATTGGCACTACAGCCCACTGTGGGCTTTGGCCTGTCGAACAATGTCCTTCCATTTTTTCCTCCTCTGCCACCAACTCTCTCCATCTTCTCCCTCCCATGACTTGAAAATCTCTTTCTACCTCCTCTTTCCATCTTTTCCCGTGTCTTCCCCTTCTTCTCGTCCCTTCCAGTTCTAGAGGGAAGATCTTTTTGGGCATCCTATCCTCCTCCATTCTCTCTAGGTGACCTAACCAGCTTATCTTGTACCCTTTTATCCATTTTACTATATTTTCTCCATTGCTCATCTCTTCTAGTTCTCGATTCGTCCGAATTTTCCAGTCACCGTTTTCATATTTAGGACCATATTTTCTTCTAAATATTTTACAGATTCCAACACAAGAAGAGGAATTTCTGGAATAAGTGAGGGAATTTAGCTTCTTAGAAAGTTATGTGCTTCTGCAAAGATTTAGATTAATGTTGAATTTCATTCCAAATCAACAACCGGAGGTAGTGTTTAGTTCTGTACCTAATTCTACAATTCACATGTTGGGACATCCAAAAACACCGAACTGTACTGCGGGTTGCTACCTAACACCGATCCCGGTGGTGAAGCTTTCTACAAGGCATGGGTCTGCGGCTGCTCACTTGCTGGGATTGTTGCCTCGATCCCGACTCTTCATGGTTGTCTCTCTCTTGTGATTGTCGAGTGTTGTCAGGCAGAAGTCTCTGCGTCGCGTTGATTACTTGCCGAGATGAGTCCTACCGAGTGTGATGTGCCTGAGTGTGATCGTGAAGCCTCGATAATGACGAGGTCCTGGCCCACTGGGGGCTGTCACGCTATAAAAAATTATTACCTAACATAGCAAAAAATATACTCAAAAATAAATGTTTCTTACAATTTGAGCTTTACAGTGCAGTGAGGATCAGGACAACGTGACACCTGTAGTTTGGTACAGAAAAAGTAGTGACGCTTCAAGGAGGTACTGCCTTCAGTCTGCAATTGTTGGCATCAAGCGCCTCTGAAGTGTTGGTGCCTTAATGTAAATTTACACATTGTTACACCCAAGAAGAAAACAAAATTGGCTCATGATCTATAGATATGTTTGTGACGAAAACTCTTTATTCTCCAGTTAAACATACTAGCTCTCAGTATGTTATTTATACTGGATTATTATTTATTTATTTAACCCTTTTAAGAATAATTGAATCTCTCTGTCGATTTCATGTTTATGTCTTCGATATGCTGTATAATTTATTTCCAGTCATGTGGGACATGAATATAAATAATTAGAAGGAATTTGATCTTGGAAAATGAATCCTGCCTGTTGAGGCTCCGAATGTTCTGAGGTTTGTCGTTGTATTTATCATTACCTCTCTCTTAATGCTGAACTTTTCTTTCGTTAGTCACCGATCATCGAAACATTTAATGACGACGTACAGACAGCGCCATAAATTAAGCCACAAATATAAAAAAAAAATATTTCACTCAAATAATCGACATTTCATTCTAGGTTACTGAAATTGCCCATTGTCATGTATAATCCTTAACTGCTATAGAAATAAAGAGACAGAATTTTAAAAAATATTTCGAAGTCGTCGTTTTTCGCTTTTGAACAAGATGAGTTTTATGTGGCTGTATATCGGTCTTTTATTCGGATACATAAAGTTCTTCAACTTTTACAATTGCAATAAAATTTGCTCAGTCCACAAAGTAGATACGCCCTTTTTTCCGCTACTCACGAATCTCCGAAGGCAATGCATAAACTTTATTTCACTTTATTACGTGGAAATTTTATTGCTTTGTTTACGGGAATATTTAGCTTGTCGCTTGAAGCTCTTACAAGGATATCACATTGCTATATGACTTTTTGTGTCATTTGTACGTAACCGAAAATAAAATGAAACTCACTTATAACGTATGTTACATTTACGTCTCTGTAACTGTACAGGGAAGTACAATTTCAGAACCTGAACACTGACGCTACCCACTTCAATAGAATGCGAGTTTTTCATAGCGATACTGATGAAGATTCTGGTCCTATGGGATATGCCAGCATTCAGATTTGTGTGTGAAATCGAAGTTTAGAAGGAGATTGCTGCTTCCTTTTTCAGAGTAGCCCAATATTTCTGTCTGGGTTACCCTTCAGGTGGAGGCAGAAACAACTTCCAAAATGTTCGTACCCCATATACAAATCTACAAACTATGATACCCCAGAAGACTGAATACAGTGATGTGAGTAATATATACGTTGTTTATTGTCTTAGAAAGGTAAAAGGAATATTACACTTTCGTATCACAAATTTGTCGAAGATTTATGATTGTTATAGGCTGTACCGACTGATCTAAGAAATAAGCACCGGGTATGATTTTTGCAAAAATATATGTACACTTTATAAAAAATCTGTAAATTTTAGAGAAACGTATGATAAATTGTAAGAATTATGAACCATAGTACACACGACGCAAATGCGGTCAGTTAATGTGTATACTTAAAACTTCATAATAATATATTCGGCAGATGTAGGGTCCAGTTGAAATATGATGGCACACGTTGACGCACGGGAGGGGAAGTGAAGGGGAACTGGCGAATGGAGTGAGTAGCCAGTACTCTTCCCACTACCTCGGAAAATGGTGCATACAGCATTACTACCGCTGATGCGCACACCTCGGCTGCCAGTAGTCGACTGAAATGACGTCCCCCGCCCATTTAGTGTACTCAATAGAAACTTCACTTTGCACATTTGACAAAACACAGAAGGCACAGAAAAACTCTGTCAAATGCCACCATAAAAAGTACAACAACAATGATTGATTTATTTGTATTTTTGCATTCAAATATTCCAAACAGTACTCACCAGACGTAACCTGCCCTTATATTCCTATTCCATTATTTTTATCCTAGCGAATTAAATACATTTTTCATTCATTCCTGTAACGTAACCCACTCTCTCCTAGAAATTCATATAAAATCTTCCTATGGATCAATACATAGGTACACAATAAACCCCAGCGTTTTACTGGCGTCCCACAACTAATACTGAAGATCCCCTGTATCGAGCAGACCTTTACCCCTTACGTAATAGCCGTCTCTTTGCTTTATCCTGTGTAGTTATCTGTGCGAACAAGTACCAAATTCCGTACAATTGATTCCAATCGATTTGAATTACTAGCATTCCACGACGGCTGGCCCATTTACTTTGTATAAAACCCTGTTTACTCTCTTGCCTATTTCGAGAGGTATGTGGGGGCGGTGAATGGGGGAAAGCAACCACGTAGTATTCGGGTAAAATCAGAAGGACATTTACCTTGTATTCAGTTAAAGTATGCACTTCAGTCAGTGCAGATCGTCAGTTGAAGTACTTTAATAAAACGAATGCATTATATGCTCCGTAATTTACTCTGTTTTACACCGTAAGTTGTTCTTAATGCAAACGTAGATAAACGTAGATCGGCGAAAGTCCAGTCATTATATTTGAAGCTAAATAGTACCTTCATTTCTAATGTTTTGCGAACGAAAAGAAAATTAGTGCCAATAGAGTGAAGTGATTCAGTGTACAGTGGTGTGATGGATCTATATCTGGAGTTAGTTGAGAGAGCAACACAATGAAGGATTTTTTTACAATCTTACGCTGAAGAGGAAATAAAGTAAGTATAGAAATATAATTTATTATTTTTATAGACATGCTGATTTCCGAGCACACGACGGTAGAATCCTGCATGCAAGAAGGTAGTGGCTCCAGATATATTGTGAACGATCAATGCACTGTTTCTTGTAAATTCATTGCAAAATATAATTAAACTACAATGTGTTTCATTACTTCTTATACTGTATAACAATATCTGCAGTGAAACGGTTTCCTATATTGTATTATATTTATCTGTGTGTTATGATTTATTCTTATTCTCCGTGTTATTCAAACATCCCCTTTTACAAATTTCATGAATATTATTGTTTAGAAAAATTACTTACAACCATTCGAAATTTATTTGGTTATTTTTTTCTTTTTTTATTTTTTGACTGCATCTTAGTAAAATGAGAGTCCTTTTTTACCAAATTGATGCACAAATTCTTTATCTTATTACGTTTATTACATTCCCCTACATGTTTCTACCACCACTGTGCTCATCTTCAGGAGGACAATTGTATTAGTACAGCATCTGGTATCGTCACACTCTTTAGGTGACTGTTCAGTACACTCGTAACCTGTTTCAGACAACAACTTATTGATAATTCTATAGCAGGTCTACCGTTTGATGTGTTATTAGATCCACATGTTTTGACTCTATTTTGTTTTAATCTTTCCTTTGAACTGGGGAAGATATGGAGGAGTAACCTAATATTAACACTAATGTTTAAAAATATTTGCAACGGACGGAGAAGAAGAATGACTTTTGGGCAAGTTTCGGTTAGTAAATAGGGCTATAGGACTCTATGAAAACAAAGACACTGTCGCAATTACGGTATTTAATAAATCTATCATATATTTTCCCGTACATCTAAAGAGACACACCGCATTTTCTTGTAATTTGTGATAGACATGTTTTGCCGTGTTGTGTTCAGGTTGATTGAAAATTACGTTCCTATTAATATGAAAATAGGTGTCCTACATTTCTCTGCACTTCAGATTTGGGAGTTCCTCTTGTTTCAATGTAAGTTTCGTATTCTTTTTAGCAAAATATTTTTAGAGATGCGATTGAGATAAATATTCTAGAAAATAATTTGTTTCCCTTAAATAATCAATTATTGCGTAAATTTTCATAAATATTCATTGTTTTACCGTTAGGATATAAAGTTTTTCTCCAATGAAAAGAACACGAAGGTATGGAAATGAGTGTCGCTTTCTTTTAGAAACAGATTTAATATCGCTAATTAATTCGTTACAATTAATAATGAGGTGTTCTCTAGAAAATTGTGCATATTCGCAGAGAAATGTTCGGAATTGTCCAACGAAGACTTTGTAATAAGAATACTACAGTAACATTGGTTACATAGTCGCAACTTCTTTAAATAACTTCATACTTTTTAGCATCATTCCGTGCAAAAATGTGTCCCATTATAATATAATATAATATAATATAATATAATATAATATAATATAATATAATATAATATAATATAATATAATATAATATAATATAATATAATATAATATAATATAATATAATATAATATAA
>Ga0123354_10021606_pt1 | contig 10142 bp, 6 predicted proteins | sample TergutLab28metaG_2_FD_97872 | JGI IMG/M metagenome (GOLD analysis project Ga0123354, IMG submission 97872) | Labiotermes labralis P4 segment gut microbial communities from Petit-Saut dam, French Guiana - Lab288 P4 | ecosystem: Host-associated > Arthropoda: Insects > Digestive system > Gut ...
GGTTGTTTGAGCATCCGTCGTCCAACTTGAGTTTTTCCTGCAGAGCTAGATATGTTCCTATGTATAGTGCTACTCCTGATCCAACCCCCTGCCGGTTTTTGCTCCCGTAAGTGTAAACTTGGATTAATTTATCCTTATGTTAATCAGGTTCTAGGGTTTTGGCTTCGTCTGCCGGGTGTTGTCAGTTTTTGAGTTCCACTTCCCTATCTAATCCGTGTGTTTGATTCCTTCTGCCTTACTTTAAGTTGTTTATTCTGACTGCCTATCCAGTTTTAAGTAAGATGGGGGTCGTATCTGCTACAATGCACAATGCTTCGTTAGACGTCGTACGGAAGGCTTTAGCAATTCTTAGGTTTATCATTCTTTGTACTCTACTCTGATCTTTCTTCTGTTGCATGTGTATTTCATTGCATCTATCCAGACTGGGGCTCCGTACAGCAGCAGAGGAAGAATGGCTCCTTCGTATATCATCTTGAGGACTTCATGGCTAAGTCCCCACGTTATTTTAGCTGATTTGGAAAGACTATATATAAGCTTGGTGCACTTTTCGGCTGCATAGGTTATATGCTCTAAATTTAAATTTAGTATCCATGATTATTCCCAGGTATTTTATTGTATTCACTTGTTTCAAAAGTTTGTAGTTCAAAAATACATTTATTTTTTTCTTTCGTTTCGCTTCCTTCTAGACACTAGCATAGCTGTTGATTTATCATCATTAAATTCAATCTTGTAATCTCTCGTCCATGCAGTAATTTTGGTTAACTCAACGACTGTTTTCCCTCGAGTCACCAAAATCAAATCATCCGCAAATGCTATAGCCTTAGGTTTTTTTTCCAAAGTTCAAATTTAATAATGAATTATATTGGATATTCCATAGCCCCGGGCCACAGCACGACCCTTGAGGGCAACCTCTGCTTATGGCTCTTTCCATTTTGATGCTGTTGGTTGACAGTATAGCAGATCTTTGGTTTAGGTAGCTCTTATTAGGTAATACAGGTTTTTGGGGCATCTGCAGTCTTGTAGGTTCTTAATTATGTTGGGCTACCAAGCAGCGTCAAAAGCGGTTCGAATGTCTAAACTTATTAATATAACGACTTCTCATGCATTCAGGGCTTCCTCTACTACGTTCTTTACCGCCATTGCAGCGTCTATGGTTCTCCTCTGCGGGGTGAAACCATATTGATTGTTATTAAGGAAGTTGTTGGAATAAGCCCAATTATTTATTCTAGATATTAATATCTTCTTCATTATTTTCCCCTCAATGTTTAAAAGAGTTATTGGTCGAAATTTCGTTACTTCTTCATTGCCTTCCTTTCCAGGTTTTACTATTGGGATCAGTTTTCCCCGTTTCCACCTCTTTGGAGAAACTCCTTTCCGCAAGCACCCGTTGTACACGGCTGTTATGTATTTTGGAAAAGTTTCGAATGCTTGTTTGAAAATTTCGCCAGTTATCCCATCTTCTCCTGGCGCTTTCTTGGTGTTCATGCTTTCAACCGCATTCCTGATTTCTGCCAAAGTAAATTCTCTGTAATCGGGAGTATTGACGGTTGCTTGAGATTGGGCTCTGATTTGCTTGTGAAATTCGCTGTCGTCTTGTGCGTTTTCTTCGGGCTTAAAGTGTTCCAGCATAACCGTAACGGCTTCCTCCAAATCGGCAGTTAGTGATCCATCAGGCTTCCGGAGAGATGTGAATGGTGAATAGTACTTTTTTTGCCCGCCGCTAATTTGTATACGTCGTTCCATGGGTTGGCCGCTGTCGTGATATTACAGTACCCCTTCCACGACCTGAACTTTTCTGTTTTAATGATTGCTGAATATTGCGCCTTGCCTTCGAGGTGTTGCAATTTTGGTCTTTCCCTGAGTTCATCGTTGTTTCTCGTTCTCTTATGTCTTCGTCTGAGGGCGTTTGCTCTTTTCCGCAGTGTAGCCAGTTCCTCTGTCCACCATGGAACTGATTTGTGTGTTGCTGTTTTCTTTGAGGTACGAGGTCTCCGATATGTTTAATTGCATGCTGTCTTCAGAATAACGTGAAACACTTCTACGGACTTTTCGATGACCGCCTCCTCCGCTGTACGTGCACAGAGCATGATATCCAGGTCTTCAGCGGTTTCTAAATTGTGTAACAGGCCGAGTGTTGTTTTCGCTAGTTGTATCAGGTTTTCTTGCAATATCGCGTAGTTCTTCTTTTTGAATATGCATAGTACATCTTGAAAATCGACAATTTCCCGGTTGGAAATATCTTGACCTATGACATAATTGATAATGTGGTCTGAGGAGATTTCTTGATCACTAATTTCTCACTGTGCCACAATTCTGAGTAGCTGGTGGGTGTTCATTGTTAAATCAATATTGCAAACACCACGTCAATTCCGGAATGTAGTATTGAGGCTCTCTTCTTTCAACATGTAAAGCTGTATACTCATGAGGTATTCGTCGACTGTTCTGCCCCTAGCGTTTGTTGTTGAGTCGTGCCATGATGTAGATCGGGCGTTTCTGTCTATTGCTAAGAGGACCCCTAAACCATTCGCATGTTGTAGCGCAGCGTCAATTTTGACAAGTCGACTTTTATTTGCCGGCCTATGTCCAAGTACATACTGGCCAAAATAAGTTTCACTCCGCGCGCGCGGTGTGTGTGTGTGTGTGTGTGTTTTGTGTTTTGTGTGTGAAAATAAAAGAGGGAAAAATAAAAAATCGTCAGGATAAATGTTACTTTTGTTGTGTTCAGTCCTGTGAAGTTGCTATACATGGACTTTTATCTTATGGACTGAAATTGTTTTCATATTCTAGCTTCCTTTCCTTGTTCTAATTCTAAATACTCGTGAGTGTGTGTTTGTGTATGTATGTTTAATGTATATAAGTAAATCGATTTGGTCTTTCACAAGTCAGCATATATATATATATATATATATGCGTGGATTTGTTCAAAACCACACACATACTCACACACACACACACACACACACACACACACACGTAAATATATACGAATTTACTTGTGCAAATCATATCGATTTACTTCCTTGTGTGTAACGTTAACTATGTTGAAACATCTGTGCACAGACGACATGTTATTAAACGTTTGATTTCGTGCTGAAATGACTTTCAGCTATGATTTCTTATTGGTTTAATTCCTCTCACCCCATGCTACGTGGGTGCCAGTAAGTGAGGATGAACTGGACGGGACTTGTGCAACACAATTGTAGGAAGATATGTGTATACGGGGTTTTAGTTTGATAACCCGAAGGAAAGGAAATGCTTAGAAAACCTAGGCTTACCTGGGGTATAATATTAAAACGAATGGGAATTTATGGACTCTTCATTTGTTAAACATTTCGTTCGAGTAGCCTTACTTCTTTCCGCTCTTGTGTCATGTCTAAGCTAAGCTCCCGCATATTGTGCAGGGATTACGCAGCTGTATCTGTATTAATAGGAGCTAATGTTAGTGGAGATTTCGTCTGATTTACTGCACCATTGAACTAAATCACACTCCAAACAGATGGGACGCTTCTCGTACTCACCTTGCCCTTTGCTACACAGCAGATTTATCTGTAGAGTTTCATGCAGAGACAGTTTGTGTTATTTAAACCTCTACATTACACTATATACTACGAGGTTTAAGGTTAAAAAATTCTTCGTTCTTCCCACAGAAGGCATTTACATGTTTTGTATGGTTTTCACAACAACCTCTGACTGGTTCGCAGTACAGAATTGACTGATTTCATTACCGAGGACCGAAATGTTTAGTGGGTGGTGTGTGCTGCATCTTTAAATGTGCAGTAACTCATGTTAATATCAGTTTTTAAAGCGTTAATGTATCATATATACGTACTGTGTTTGAATTACAGGTACGTTATCATTAGCTTTCTTTACTTTCTTTAGCAGTATTTGCACGTAGCGTGACTTCTGTGCAGATGTGGGAGACAGTGACTGCACAAGATATACTTGATTGATTCTTATGCAAATCGGCATTGGAATTTCTTACAGAATATTGCATGCACATCACAAGTTTCTTAAATATCGACAGTATAGCGGTATACTTTTTAACCAATCTATTCGGAAAATCTATGAACTTCCATAATTTATGCTGCAAAAATTCATGTATTTACTCTCTTTTCCAGTAGTAATTAACACATCTGTCGATTCCTTTTACTTTGTAACCGGTCGTAATCAACTGACCACCTGCATAGAAGGGTAAAGCGAACTCTTGAAACGTCGAGTGTATGAAATATACCTTAGACAGTGGACAATACTCGTCGTAGTACTGTGCCAACCTTTGTGACAGACCGTCAGAAAATCATTTATTCTGTCTTTATCATCGTCATTCACTAGGTAACACGAATACCCTTAGCGTTGTGTAACTTTAGTAGGTTATACAGGGACTGTGTATAGTGCGTCGAAAATTTGAGCGATCCTTGTGTAGCAAATACACACAGACCCACACACACCACTTTGTGAAAACTTGTAAACTACCTGCGATCGGTGCAAAGGGATTTGATGTCACATCAGCTCATCGATCTGCAGACGACCTTCTATCCCAGCGAAGGTTCAGAGGAGAGGAAGAGGATGCTGGACCGATACCGTGTGGTTCAGTGTTCAAAGGGATTTCAGATGGCCTAAATACACTCTGGCCACGGAACAACGTGAGTTGGAGCTGAGAAGAGGAGGCAGATCTGCGTGGCGGCAGGCGGTAAGAGCTGGTCGACACAGGGATGGTAAAGTAGAGGAATAGGAGAATAAAATGTTTAGCCACACACACACACACACACACACACACACAAGACAGTCATGAACCATGCCTTATTTTATGTAGCATATAGGCCTATGTACACGTTTTGCTGTGTAAACGTGAAAAAGTAGACCAGTTGAAAGACTTAGGCGTATGTGGGGGGAAAATTATGAAGGGTTTTAAACAATGATATGGGAGGGCTCGGTCGAACTGAAGACAGGGACAGTTGGTATCAGTGCAGCAGTACAAGCTACACGATGTTTGTTATATCTGTGGGAGTCCAAGCCACTGACAAACATTTTCCCTTTGAATGAATCCACTAGCTATACTCTCCTAGGATTTACTAACCTAGGCAGTTTCCTAAGAAATTACGTCCGTAATTTTGCCAATATAAAGCACATTTCCGGAAAATCACTTTGAAGTCCACAGGTTCCATGTAAAATTCACACTAGAAAAGGCCGCGAAGGCCCAGACGAGGAGTAGAGATGTAGCTCTGCTCTTTCTTGAACGTCGTCAGTAGATGGGGTGGGTGGTCAAGGCCACGTCCCGGCCGCCGTATCCCCGGGAGTGACCCGGTACCCTCGTCTGGAGGGGTGCGGAAAATCTCGCCCCCACAGGGATTCTATTCCCGGACCGTACAGCCCGTAGCGAGTTACTACGCTGCACCGAACCACGCAGTTTCCATCTGATATCGGAATTATTTCCCTGATATCACAAGACGGCGTGTCTTTAAATTGTTACATTAACCGATAAACACAACCATACAGATCTACTGTATTGGTTTTTATTCAGCACTGCTATATATTTCGGCTTTCTACGTCACCCATCGCCAGGTTCGTCGCTAGTTCGCTAAATAATATAATTTACTGTTCATAGATCTTGCTAGCTCCGCCGTGTGGTTGAAAGTTGTAGGACGGAGTGAGACGCTATTACGTCGTGTTGATGCTATTTAAAGTAGATTGTTCCAGTGTTTTATCTACATATGTATGTATAATTAGTGTAGTGTCAGTCCCTCCGTCACTCTGTACCTCTAGGAAACTACTACTGGTAATGGAAGCGTTTGAATATAGAAGTTGTTCTTCCTGCAGCAAACTGTTTAACTCTGATGTCACGAGCAATATTTCATTTCCAAGTCAGTTTCCTAATTGTGTTGTGCAATTTCTGTCACACTCGTAGAAAACCCAACGCTTGGAGGAAAACCTTACTAGTGTCTATGCTCGGATATGAGAGGAATCCGCACCAGCACTTCTGCTGTGGAAACCCGAAGGTGATTATTGCATATTTGCGAATGTACGGAGAACAGACTACTGAGTTCAGAGTTTTCTGCACTGGCATTCTGGTTTGTGATAACCAAAACTCCTCATTCGAAACTAATTTTGGATATGGAATCCCCTAGCCATGCTTTACCAAATCATACGCTTCTTCATAGTTATTGTAACTGTTTTCTCGTTTCCTGATGGCATTACTCTCTCCCCGGTCGGCGGTCGCTTTGGGGTGAACGAATCATTACACTTGATGGTCCAGTTATCTGAGAAGTCGGTCAGACGTTAAGAAAGTGTACAGTAGCCAGCTTCAGCATGACTTCACGTGGGATGGCAGTCTGATAGAGAGCAGTGATTTAGACACACGGTCTACGTGCTTGCCACCCTCAACGAACAAGAAACAAGAAGGAAAATACCGTAGGGCCTACCGAAATGTTACGGAGGGTGGTTGATATAAGGTAGTTATTTATCCCCAACCTGTTTACCCCTCATTCGCTCGGTTACCCGACAACAACAACGTGACGTCATTGTCGCATTTATTTTTTTCCCCCAAGAGTCTTGTGCAGCTGACGTGGCCACACATCGCTGGCTCTGCAGACAACGTTAACAGCAAACAGCCCAAATGGAGACAATAATTTCTAAACGACAGGCGGACAGCGATATATTGCACAGGAAGGATGTCGAGGTACAGTACTTGGAGAGAATGCGTGAAATATCAAGAAGAAGGGGAAGAGAATGTTCGGCGGGAAGTTGAGGGTACTTACAACGAAGGGTGTGCACAAAGCTTCAATTTCAGCACGCAACGCTGGCAACATATTATTGGCGTAATATTGTAGCACTAGCACGTGGTCGCGAACAAGTTGTTTTACACTTAAATGTTCACAAACACGTGAACACGGTTGAGGGTGTTCGAAAATCGGGCGGGTTCTACTGAGTATTTGGATTCAAGAAATGAGGATGTTGCAGGATGGAGCAAGGTACGTGAAAGAGGATCTTCATAAATAGCAATGTTCCTGAGATAATATTGAAACCGTTAAATTGAGAAGGATGAGATGGTTGAAGCATGGAGCATGCTTTGGAACATGATATGTGCATATGGAATTTTAGGTGGAAAATCGGAATGGAATAGAATGCAGTGGGTGCGCTGGGCTTGTGTGCAGACTGTGGAGAAATGAAGAATGCGTACTGACTTTTGACCGAGAAAGTTACATTAATGTATGTCTTAAGTGAGAAGTCTATGAGAAAGGAAACAAGATTAAACTGACTGTTGAACGTGTCCTTTGGCGGCTGTCTTACCGGAGTGTTTTTTGTTAGAGCTATATAGAACTATTCTTAACCTAATATATTAAGATATTTAAAAATACAGATGGGATGTGCAAATGTTATACGCATGCGTGGAAATAGAGATGCATTCAGAATATCAGTGGGGAAAAAATACTACTAGGGATTTTCAGACGTAACCCTGCAAGTTAAAAGTATCGAAGTGGCTCCCACAAATAGTGTGAAAGTGGACTGAATTGAGTAGCTGCAGTGTAAATCTCAGTAGCGAGTTGGAGAAAATACTGTGCTCATCCTTCTTATTCCCTGAAAGCGGCCAGTTTTTTGACTAGTTGACTATCAGATTTTTTGTAAGGAAGAACCCGTATTTTAGGGTTACGCTTTATTTCTTCTTCTTCTTCTTCTTAGATGGCACCACAGTCCAATGCGGACCTTCGCCTCCTTAATGGACTTTTCTCAGTCAGCACTCATTATTTATCTTCTGATAATTTATCGATATTTTTGGTAGCTAATACAAAATGGCGTCGAGTAGTAATATATTAGTGAATAATAGATTTAAAAGGAGTTGAAATGACCGTGGCCTAATTTAAGGTACATATAGCAACATTGTTTTGACCCGACTGAGGAACGCCACGAAGTCTTGACTGATGGTAGTCGGTCTGCGGGGCGGCATTTGAAACTCGGGACGTCCAGCATATGACGCAAGATTTTACTAACTCAGCGGACACTTTTGATGCCATGACGTTAAAAGCCTGATTGATTAGTTAGTGAATAATCGTGGGATAAATGGGAAGTAAATGCAGACGCAGAATAATTAAATGATGAAGCAGAAAATAAAAATTATTGTTCAAGGGGAGATGGTGACGTAGAATTCATCATCATAAAGTCCTCCTCTTTATTGTCCTTCAAGATGGTGGACAGGCCATAAATTACCGTTAATACCAGTATCAGTGGAACTGTATCCAGTCCAGCCTGCTGCTGCACCCTAAATTCGCAGCAGAGTTTAATGTTCCTCACCCCACAAGTTCCCGCAGGTTACGGCAGTCTGTAATTACTCTGCAGCAGTAGAGCCTCACAGTGCAGCTGACTGTACAGATAGGGTTACAGAATTAAACAATTATGCGTTTCTCGACTGAATTTTTCAAGCAAAGTGCACTACTTTTAAGTGAATTACATCAGCTCTCGCCGTGCATTCCCTACAGTTAGAGACAGAAGGTTTCCTATTCATATGAACACTCATATATGTCAAATTTTAAAGGATACATAGGCTTCAATTAATTTTCACACCACCTGCCTACGTTTAGTAAAGTCTTTCGTTAATCATGTTGATGTTTGATGATGTTTGGAATTCATCAATACGTTATTTTATTAGGTTACTTAAGACGCTCAAAAACAAGTAACGAAAGAAGCGTGAACACTGTCTTAGCCTTTTTTTTTCATTGTACCGGTGTCCCGCAGGACCTGGGTTGGAAAACTTGTCCATCGTCTATGGTAGGTTATGGATTTCTTTATTTTACGAGTTTTCTGAAATGGCACCATTACCTTATCGCCTATTGGGTTAGAATAGATAACTATCGCATTATTCTCCTCAAATACATGTATAATTCTTAGTCAATACGTATAAATATATTTATAATAGAGGCGAATTTGTCGCTTTTCTTAATTAAACTCAATGCCTTGAGGGCTTACGACTATAAGCGAATGGAGGTATACTTCCACACATTCTAAATCTCGACAGTAGATGGAGGTGATTGGTCACGTTCACGATTATGTCTATTTACTTCTGGGATAGAGGCCTCGGTAACAATTTTGTATGAGGCAAGGTGGGCACTAAGGCTCTCTGGACGCTATGAAGAAGAGAAAGTATCTCACGCCGCTTTCTGGAATCTAACCCACTTTCTCTAACTTCCAACCTTTAGCCAAGATGCTCCAATGACTGTGCTATCCTGTGTCTGATACGTTTGTAGTGTAAATTTAAATATGGTGGAAATTTATTCTTAGTCGCATTTATGAAAGTCCTTCTATTATTATTTTCCCTTGTAATTGGGGTGCATATTAACATATCGCAATAATTGATCTTAAGGTCTTAAGGTGTGTCATCCCCCTTGTGTTAGGTCAACAATACAATCTGTCGTGCGTATATATCTATATATACACATACAGTCATGAACATAACAATATTACAATTAGTAGCGATATAGCTACTATAATAAGCACTTATAGCGTATGTAATTTATTATATGTTTTGCACAAACCATGAAGTTGAACACCTGATGAAACATCTTAGTTCAATGCTTTTTCTACCTAATTTGCATGTTAGAATTATAAGATGTTCACAATTGATGTAACCCCTTAACATGTTTATTTCAACTTTTACTAATCCCATGATTTATGATGTAAGACGAGATCTCGTCCCCCTTCCAAAATTACCACACATACTGTGTAGTCACATAATACGTTCTTTGGACAACCTGATGATGGCCTACACACAAGGCCGAAACAGGTAGTTGTATATTATATATCGCTACTAATTGTAATATCAGCTGGCAATAGATCCTTTGCAAACAAAAAGATATTTCAAAGCAAACTAAAAACTAGGAAAACCAAAGAAAGGCTGTATCATACGGTAATCAGACCAGTAGTAGTATATGGATCCGAATGTTGGGTATTAACAGAAAACACTGAGCAGAAATTATTGGTATTCGAAAGGAGGTTATTGAGAAGAATTTTTGGCCCATCGCAGAAAACAAATGGAGAATGGAGACAAGAAAACAAACGAGGAGTTGGAAAACCTGATTAACCATGAAAATATAGTAAAGCACATTAAAAGTAAGAGACTGAGTTGGGTGGGACATGTTGAAAGAATGCCTGATGAA
>Ga0123354_10021607_pt1 | contig 10142 bp, 7 predicted proteins | sample TergutLab28metaG_2_FD_97872 | JGI IMG/M metagenome (GOLD analysis project Ga0123354, IMG submission 97872) | Labiotermes labralis P4 segment gut microbial communities from Petit-Saut dam, French Guiana - Lab288 P4 | ecosystem: Host-associated > Arthropoda: Insects > Digestive system > Gut ...
CCGGACTCTTTCCAGTTCACGAGAGAGGAAATACCGGAGAAACGTGTAGTCAGAGTCGATATGAAAGCAACAATGCACGTTTCCAAACTTTTGACTTTCGGCATTTATGGTCGGGACTTCCTGAAGGATGGAGGACCAGTTACTGAACCAGACGGGGGTGTCCGGAGTGATGCTGCGTCAGTGGCCCTAGTTCTATCTGTCGCTGTGTTTCTCTACGTCCGGAGCCATTAGTAGGTTTAGTCCATATTGCGTTAAGGCGTTGCTGTAAGACAAAAGGAAATCTTTTTTCTAAGCAGGAATTTCATAATTGATAACAATAAGAAAGAAACAGAGTTTAAAATGGATATTGACTACTTGCTTATATAAATAATCTGGGGCAGTTTTTCAACACGTGAGGAGCATAGGCAGAATATTGAGTGACAACGACCTTGCTCTGCGCCAACATGTATGCCCACAAATCGACTTGGGGTCTACCTAACTTCCTGTCAGTGTGGAACTTGGGGGTTTTTTCACCACCGGCGAAGTTGACTGACCTCTTCGACTGATTAATTTGACAATGCAACTGTGTATCAGTCCAACCCCCCCCCCCCCCCATCACACGCATATTCCAAGGGTGGTGCATATAAGTAGGAACCAGTGGGGGGGGGGGGTGTCGCGGCCGGGCTGCACCCCCTCAATCCACCAAAACCGAAATTAAAAAAAAAAATACAAAGATTTTGTGGACACGATAATATGAAAAGTTTTACATGCTCTGTCCTTCAGCCGAAGTCAGCTATTGAAATCGGCCGATGTCTAGTACGTTAGAATTTTGAAAAGTTAATTAAGAATTAAAAAGAACAAGAAAATAGGACAATGTGATTGAGGCATGTAACACGTGTAGGTATGTATGTATATATATATATATATATATATATATATGCAGTTGCATACAGTGTTATGTTACAGTTGTAGTTACGATGTGATTTGTATTATATAATTTAAAAATCAAACGTAAATTATATATAGCCTGAGAGTCAGCGTGCTCCCCCCCCCCCATCCCAATGAAAAATTATGGTTGCGCACCTGATATGGACAATGTAACCTTTCACGTTTTCGGAAGAATATACAGAAAACAGTGTTGAAAATATTTAAGCCCGTAGGATGAACAACGAATGAAATGGGCGGGGCGTGTAGCACGTATGGGGGAGGAGAGGAGTGTACAGGTTTTTGTAGGGAAACCTGAAGGAAAGAGACCACTTGGGAGACTCAGGCGTAGATGGGATGATAATATTAAGATGAATCTTAAGGAAGTAGGGTGTGGGGGTAGGGACTGGATCGAGCTGGCTCAGGATAGGGCAGGTGGCGGGAACTTGTGATTGTGGTAATGAACCATCGGGTTCCATTAAATGCAGGGAATTTCTTGACTAGCTGCAAACCGGTTAGCTTCTCAAGAGAAACTCTGCTCCAGGGAGTAAGTAAGTAAGTAAGTAAGTAAAGTAAAGTGAAGGAAGTAAAGAAAGCAAGTAAGTTAAGTAAGTAAGTAAAGTAAAGCAAAGTTAATAAGTAAAGTAAGTAAGTAAGCAACTGAGTGAGTGAGTGAATGAGTGAGTGAGTGAGTAAGGATGGATGGACAACACGCAGTTTGTTCTCCTTAATTTCCGCGGTACGTAAAACTTTTCACTGTGTGTTCACTAACGGAACTCTGACAGCCAAGTCATGTAGCTCTAAATTGCTCTAAATTTTATCTGAAGTGTAGGAAGTAACAATACCAGTGTGAATGTTGTATCAGTGTATGACTTCCGAGTTCAGATTTCATTATTGTAACTCGCTAACGTTTTAGAATAACCAGTCCCTCCTGTGCCGATACCCACTCCAGTTGCTTCTCCATGGTGCGGAGCCCAGTAAATTCCCCGTTCTAAATAAGTATGGTACTGACCCCTCGTCTTTCTCATAAAGTAATTTTATTGGGCAAGCATATTAAAACCTTCCAGTAATTAGTAAAGTCTGGATTTTTCCTTCTGAATATCGCCTTTTTGGTGGATATTGTTTGCCAAAATGCACCGAACGAATGCCAGATTACAAGTTGTGTTGAGATTTACGAAGTATTTTTCGAGTATTTTTCCGACTCCTTTCTACATGTTTTTTTTTCGGGAATGCTTGTCTCTATTGCGTCCTAAATTAATGCACAGTGGGCAACAAACTGCAGTTCAGGTCATGCTGTCGAGGTGACAAATCCTACACAGTCTAATGACAACGTTCCAGATTTGTTTATCTGTATTATGGGTGTGCCGGCCGCACATTTATGTCGACTTTGAATCTCCCGCCATGGGCCTGCGCGTGAAGCTTATGTTGTCCTTAGAGTCCCAGCTCATGTTACGTCGTTAGGCAGCCAGTAGGAAGTGATTAGGTAAAAAGTATTTTCCCCTATTTCACCTTTCCCCCAGCACCCCGGGTTTTTAATTTTTTTTATGGCGCAACAGCCCCTAGTGAGCCAGGGCCCTCTCATTGTCGAGGCTTCACGATCACACTCGGATACACGACACCCGCTATGACTCCTCTGGACGAGTGATCAGCCAGTCACAGAGACCTCTACCAGACAACATACAACACTCATAAGAGATAACCATCCATGCCCTCGGCGGGATGCGAACCAACAATCCCAGCAAGCAAACGGTCGCAAACCCACGTCTTCAACAGCGCGACCGCCACGATCATTCCCGTCTGCTTATAGACAGATACATAGGTGGACAGACGGATGGACGGACGCATTGAGAGGTGAACTGACGTATAGAATTACGGAGCCAAACAGATATTAGCGCTTAAATATTTAGAAACCGGAAAAGAAGATCTGATATCAAAATAAAAACGGCAACTTTGTTTCTATGCAAACCTTGAAGGCATATGGGGGGAGTGAAGCTGTAACTGCTCTCATTTAATTGTAAACATATCCAAAATCGATAGGGAATTCCACATCGATCCTTTTTAAAGATCTAAACAATTACTGAGAGTAGCCTGCTACAAGCCTGTATAACGATAAACAGAACGTCAAATTACGTGAACACCTGTGCATATGCAGTAACTGTGTTTCTTTTTTTGTGCGTGCTGCAAATCACTTCCGAATGCATTCTGAGACCTTAGCAACAGCTAGACCAATCAGAGACGATGACGAAGTGCCGCCAAACATGAGCTAAGTCATAGACTCACAACAGCTAGACCAATCAGAGACGATGACGAAGTGCCGCCAAACATGAGCTACGTCACAGAGCAGTGTAATGGCGCCGTGAGGGATGTAGCAGTGCTGTGACAGTCGAATTGGTGTGCAAAATAATTACGTGTCTGATGAAGTTGCAGCTAATATATAGTGATGTTGTAGTTATTAATACGGTTTTGCGTCTACTTTCTTCATTACAACATGAAACGGTTCCTTAATCAGACTGAAATCTACGGCATGGTTTTATATCCTCAGCAGGGTAAGTACGTACCAAGAAACTACTCTAGTGACCACTGTCTTGTATGTCTTCTTGCATGGTTACATTATAGCAGAGTGTTGTGAGAACATCGTATTATTCGATACAACTCATTTGCTGAGAATTCAAAGCGGTCAATTCCGTTAAAAGAAGAAAGCTGTGACGCCATACCGAACGGAATCATGTTAACATTGTGTATGATATAGCATAATTTTAAAGTGTCCTGTTATTATGTGTATGAAAATGTAAGGATTCTTTAATGATTAAAAGTTCGGGGCAACTTCGTGTGTCACGAGGTTTATCGTTGAAAAATTCTACGTTCTTCTCACAGAAAGCTTCATACGTTTTGTACAGATCTCGGAAAAAAAAACAGCGGTTATTTTCCTATAAAGCATTAACTGATTGGTTCTTATAGCGGAGGTAGAGAGTGTTGACGAGCTGGTCTTGGACTATAATTCCTGTTAATCTTAGTGTAGTAGCGGTTAATGACATTTAGAAAGTGGTCAAGAGTAGGACAATTCGACATTTCCCGTATTGACGGACGGCTTTTAACCGTAAGCACACATTTCTGCCAACTGCCATACAAATTACTTTGTTGCTTATAAATAGTACCAATAAATAGTACCAATAAATAGTACCAATAAATAGTACCAATAAATAGTACCAATAAATTCTAAGTGCCGTCGGCCTGTTATTGAGATCGGCCGGCTGTTGCGGGAAGCATTTCTTTTGTAACCCGGTAAAGAGCACCCCCCCCCCCCAACCAAGTTACAATCTCGTAGGAACACATCTACATACAGGTAACTTTAATCCTGTATTTTACTTATGCACTTTATATGTATAATTGTTTTGTTTTTAGGTTTTTGAATGTATATTTCCTTGTACGTAAAGCCAACTTGGTGCGCAATTTATTCTTAGTGTATATGTCAATCTTTGCATGTTTCGGGCGACTATGTGCCCATCGTCATGAGAAACAACTGTGTTTATGCGACACTTCGTGCTTGTTATTCTGCGTGGATGACTGACTGGTATGCGGGAGCATATGCTCCTGCATACCCGACAGTCATCCACAAAGAATGACAAGCACCAAGTGTCGCTTAAACACAGACGTTTCTCCTGATGAGAGGCACATAGTCGCCCGAAACATGCAAAGATTGACAAATACACTAAGAACAAATTGTGCACCAAGTTGGCTTTATTTACAAGATTGTACAGGGATGCAAGGTCAACGAAACATAAAAAAGTATATTTTCTTGTTTAAGTTTTTCAACTTTGAGTCATTGGACATATTTTATCGTGGTGCTGTGTTACAGTATCTGCTATTATAAATTGCATGCACTAATCGCATTCAATTAAGTAACGTAATCCAAAGAAGGACACGCTTTTCAAATGAATGCTTCAATTAAATTTTGGGCGTCTTCTATCTACATGGTAAATGTACCTCATCCACTTTTGATGGATGACTTGTGCAATACTTTCTGCAAGCAGTGTGCGACGGTCATTGTTAACAAACCCGCCGTATATCTAAACCTGCATTTCCTGCCACCATTTGTCGTATAACAAATCCCCTGCAGTTCAACTTACGCTTTTTATATAAGTGTCTCGAAATAATGACCACTTGCTTCCGAGGAGGCCCCGCATTAGATAAAGTAATTTTTCTTGTCTTAAAATATTTGCAGTTTCTCTTCGAATGCTGTCTTTCGGTTCTTATACGGAATGTAGGTTGTTCACATAAACATTTTTTGTGGCCTTCACAAATACGCGTAATAATGGTATTGATTCAAACATGGAGCTCTACGAGACCGCAGTCCGCGAGCTACCAACCATTCGCCTCACCCACCTATAAATTCACCCGTCCCCGTGTTTCTGCCGTTAATATAGTAAAACATCTGGTTCGGACGTTAAAGCGCGCGCACACACACACAAGCCATGGTTATTTTAGAGGAAGACAATTTTAAAAATGAAGGGTTTGCCTCAGATTGCATAAGTGTCGTATAAGGAAATGACCATTATTGGTTGAGATACATGCGACACACACATATACACACTGTAGGTTGGGTGTTATTATATAAGGCACTAATAAGACCGGTAGTGTCTTATGGAGTGGAAGCATGGACGTTGACGAAGAAAGAAGAACGAGCTCTGCTAATTTTTGGAAGGAAAATATTTAGAAGAATATGTGGGCCTAAATATGAAAACGGGGAATGGAAAATTCGGACGAATCGAGAACTAGAAGTGATGAGCAAAGGAGAAAATATAGTAAAGTAGGTAAAAGGGCAAAGATAAGCTGGTTAGGTCACCTAGAGAGAATGGAGGAGGATAGGATGCACAAAAAGATCTTCACTCAAGAACTGGAAGGGACGAGAAGAAGGGGAAGACGCAGGAAAAGATGGGAAGAGGAAGTAGAAAGAGATCTTCAAGTGCTGGGCATGAGAAGATGGAGAGAGCTGATGGCAGACAGGAAAAAATGGAAGGACATTTTTCGACAGGCCAAAGCTCACAGTGGGCTGTAGTGCCAATGGAAGAAGAAGAAGAAGAAGAAGAAGGAGAAGGGGAGGAGAAGGGGGAGGAGGAGGAGGTTGGGTGTTAACGCTGATGGTTGTGTAGTAAACACTACCCTGAACAGTTAAAAAGAACGAGTGCCCTCACCTGGATTTGAAGGGGTATGTAGATACAGGGCGTTATTGCTATTCTGTCATCTTCAATCGAATTTCTGTTGCAGTCCGCTTCGTCACATCTCCTGGTTTGTTTTCTTTATACATTACCTGGATACAGAGGAGAATATATACAGAGCGTTTTCGAGTCTGGGGCCAGCTGTTCACATAGAACGACTTTTCATGATTTTGCGAAGTGCCTGTAGACAAACTCTGACATAGTTAACGGCACATTATTGCTTGCTTTCAAATAATCATATGCACGTGCGTTCGCTCTGTAAAATTCATACCCATACTGCAACATAATAACAGTTCGGGTACATTTAAATTAGAGTTTACAGCAGCACTGATGCATTTGATGATGGATCATATCTCGGGGGAATGAAGGGTGAGTAATGTGGAGATCACATCAGAGCAAAAGTTGGTGTCGTTTTAAAGTCGCACATAATTTGGTATTTCAGGGCGATAAGGGCATTAACGAGAACATTGACAGAGAAGGAGATTTTGTACTGTGGTCAGAGTGACTGAAATTTAATTTTCATAATTAGGAAGTTGATTTGCCCCAAAATATTAACTTCAATCTCTTATTCTGCAAGCAGACCCACCAATCGGATTGTGAAGTCTAGGCCTCCATTGGTGTTACGTGTTGCCTGCGTCTGACGCTAAAGAGAAGTTCATCCCGCAAAGTTGAAGTGATTCGCTAGTAGGTAGTCTGGTATTACGACGCAGTGTGAATTTTCTTTTCTTCTTATTCTCTTCGTCTTCAGGACAACGAACTTTTATTATTCTCTCGTGTATGGGTTACCGTGGTACTGATAAGTCCTTAGACCGACCAGGAAGGAAACAAGCCCGGAAGCATGTCAGGGACGCGCGCGATTTCGACAACATCGAGACGCGAGCTGTCATTGAGTTTTTTTTTCTGCAAGGCAAGGCGCCGATGGAAATTTACGCCATTCTGAGAGAAACATTAGCTTGTTTCCTCCTGGTCGGGCTAAGGACTTACCAGCACCCCTCTACAAAGAATTTCTGCAGCGGAAAAATAATCCCGGGTTCACTGACACACCCACATACGCACACGCACACACACACACACACACACACACACACACACACACACATTTTGTTCTATAGGCGGCACCAGATGTCCTAGCCAATTAGTCTGTCTGAAGTCCCAGATTTCACGCGCCGATTAACAGTCTGAGAGTCACCCAGGACTGTCCGGTGAAGAGGAATATTTGAACGGAATTTAAATAAAAATCTAAAGTTACATTAAATGAGAATTTTGTCGCATTTATTTTGTTCAGAAAATGTAAATACATGCAGCCACAATAACGATAACTTCGTATAACGATATGTGCAACCGAAGTCAACATTGTAACTTTGGCGAAGCACAGGCTGAGAGCTCCCTGATGATGGTTTATGTAAACCGAAACATGTTGGAGCAACTATTATAATTTTAAATGATTTTAAAAGTTTAACAATTTTATAATAATTTGTGTCCATTAGTTGGACAATAAAGAAGTATTATTATCAACATGCACGGTGCAACTTCGAAGATTAAAACGGAATTGTTCGATTCTTATAAGGTCATAACCAGCAGTTTCATAACAGATAAAAGTGTAGCCTACTAATTTCTACTAGCTACTGCTTACTGAATGAATACAAGGATTTATTGTCAACATATCGCTCATTTGCGACAAGAGTGTCACAACTCAGAATTCGGCATTTTTGAGTTATTGGTATAGAAAGAAACGTCTGCAGATGCACTTTTAACAGGTAAAGTGCCATAACGCAGTTTGCAAAACTCGCCGCTGGAGAGCAGTTGTGTCGTCGTTACACTCATAGAAAATTATAGCACTTCAAAACCTTTAAAAGTCTCTCCTGAAAATCACGCATTTTGAGTTGTGACAGTGTTGTGGCAAAGGAGCTCTATTTCCTTTTTATTTCCGCTATGATTTACGACGTAGTGAAATAAAATTTATTCGATATATAAAGTTAATTGGAGTGATCATTAAGTTCCTTGACTAAATATAATTTGAGTGTGTGTGTGTATTAAACACCTGTTTGTGCAAGCGTGGGTGCGCGCGCGTGTAATGACATCTACCTGTGGGACTTGAAACGTATATCACCATTGCCACGACTGGCGCTTACGTTTAGAGCTGGTGACAAGAAAAGGAAATTCGCTGTTGTTGTCATTTTAGAGTGCCTTTGTGTTAAAAAAAAGATTGTTTTAGTTTTTAAGAATCATTTTTCATTTGCATTATTATGTCAGCCATTTTCATCTGTTTTCTTTCGCGAACCACAGATGGGTCAGGTGAAGGACGGTGAATTAATTTTTTGTCATGTAGTAACAAAAGATTTGCTACTTGGCAAAATGTCATGTAGTAACAAAAGATTTGCTACTTGGCAAAATGCAGAAACACTGAAATCTTTATCATAAGCCATTACAGCTGGTCTAAGCAATTCGAGAACAAGTCGGCCATATCATATGCTGAACTAGTTCCATGGAATAACTTACAGTCGCTCAGCTGGCAAATAAATCTCCAGCTTCAATGGAATTGGTAGTTTACTACCGAGTTCACATGCTCCAAGTACTCGACACTGTTCTGTTCCGGATGAATCTGGTCCGTATTCTCATCCATTTTAATATTATCCTTCCACCACGCTGAAGTGTCTCAAATGTATTCTTCTTTTGGGCTTTGAAACTAAACATTCTAAAGCATTTTTCAAGTCCTGTTTGCATGCTGTATGAACCGCCCACCTACTCATGCTTGTTTGTTAAAGCTTAATACAGAACAATCATCATAAGCAGTAAACATGTTAAAGGTCGACAATAGCTCTGTTTTGCTGTATTCTTGACATTCACCAAAGTACGAACTTCAAATGCCAGATTCTGTACTGTGTTCTTCATGATTATTTCAGCAACCATGTGCGGGCGTGCGTGCATGCGCGCGCGCGAGTGTGTGCGTATGCTGCTTACGTGTAATGAATTAACCTCCGTACTGAACCAGGAGGGTGGAGGAGGATTTCCCAATGTTCCCGCAGATGGTCATTTGATTTTCATTGCGTTTTATGGCTGGAGGGGGAAAAAGAACATAAGATATTAATTGAAATGTGTGAAAAATATATCGTAATGCTGTACGCTGTTGGCAACACCCACAATTTTTCCCATCTACGTTCTCCAATAACTCTTGACTGGAGTCTCTTAACTAGAAACTGCCAACTCTCATTCCTTGTTAATCAACTTTGCTAAAACACACACACACCTCTCTCTCTCTCTATCTCTGTCTCTCTTTAGACCACTTTCTGCTAGCTGTCTCCCTGTCTCTCTTGATAAACAGTTGTGGTAACACACTCTTTCTACCTATATTCACAGAAGGACGGGTCCGTTTCCTCTGCCACGACTGCAGGCCTATTCATTTACAACACTGTCAGAGAAGACACACCAAGACCTAAATGTTACGACAACCTACCCGCTGCTACGACGTACTCTAACGTCCCACCTACAACATGGAGGGGGGGGGGGGAGATGGGTCTGTGGTAAACAGATTCCGGATCTCATACCGCATGAACTCGACGCTTCGGACCAAGTCCTTTATTTTACACGCGCGATCGAGGCGGCCGGAACCACCCCATTGCTAGTCACTTCCCTCAACCTTGCGAATATTAGTACTTAGAAGGAAAGGTAGAGGCCTGGTTTTACAGTAACGATAGAAAAAACCGTTCAAAATTTCGATACTTTGGAGCTGTATTTGCACACACACACACAACACACACACCACACACACACTCGCACACACTCACACCCACACTTACTTATACACACCACACACACACACACACAGACACATACACAAACACACACACACTCGCACACACACACACCCACACTTACTCATACACACCACACACACACACACACACAAACACAAACACACACACACCACACACACACACACCACAACACACCCACACACACGCCACACACACACACACACACACACACACCACACACAAACACACACACCACACCCACACACAC
>Ga0123354_10021609_pt1 | contig 10142 bp, 7 predicted proteins | sample TergutLab28metaG_2_FD_97872 | JGI IMG/M metagenome (GOLD analysis project Ga0123354, IMG submission 97872) | Labiotermes labralis P4 segment gut microbial communities from Petit-Saut dam, French Guiana - Lab288 P4 | ecosystem: Host-associated > Arthropoda: Insects > Digestive system > Gut ...
AATATTGGGTGAGCAGTACAAATCATTTAGCTCCTCGTTATGCAGTCTCCTCCATTCCCCCGTTACCTCGTCCCTCCTAGGTCCAAATATTCTCCTCAACACCATGTTCTCAAACATCCTCAGCTTCCTTTCCTCCCGCGTTGTCAGCCACCAAGCTTCACACCCATACAAAACAACAGGCTTACTCTAACTTACATTATTCTTGCTCTCTGGAATGTGTCACCATGTCACTTTTTCAGTGGTTTCCGTTCCTCCAAAAATGATTTGACCTGGACGTTGAAGCTATAAAGATGAAGCTGTAATGATCCTTCAACAAAGCGTATAGCCATTATGTTCACATGCATTGTCTGTACATGTGCACACATATGTGAATTGACAAGTGCACACACTTTGTTATTTCACTTGCACAGGTGGCTTACCAAAGACTTCAGATCTGAGGGTCGTCTCTCTATTGGCAGCACTGGACATAAGAACATGTATATTGGTGTCGGTCTTGGAGGTTCCAGTTTGGATGCCAAGGGAGGAATAGTGGGTGGAGCTATTGAACTGAGCAAGATTGACACATTCAGTGAGTATATGGTTTAGCCATATCATAATATAACCATTATGTAACATGGTTAATGTTATGTTCACTTGCTAATCTGTGTTGTGTGTGGCTACATTTGCCACAGCTTACCGTTCCTTTGATGTGATCGTGTTCATTACAGCCTGACTGTGGCACTGTGCAATCACAGTTTCACAGAATATTTGTGTCTTTAAAGTTAAAATGCCTTGGCTTATTCACACAGCATAACACTGCAGACCTGACCATGTGATAGGTACTTGTTGACTGTTTCGCATGGACAAGTGCCATCTAGCACAACTAATCAACTTATCACTTGCTGACAAACAAAGCACATTGTGTAATATAGATTTCACTGCCCAGTTAAAGTGTATTGCTGTTAGTAAAGAAGTGTTTATGAATATGACATAATTTGTCTGAAACTAAACTACAGCTCTGAAAATATTTACATATTTCACCTTCACTACAAACCTGTTTTATTCAGTGAGATTTCAGCTTCTCACAACAGTATTGCTGAAGGTCAGTGTTCTGGGCTGTGACACTGTGTCATTGGGTGTATAGTTCTGGGCTGTGACACTGTGTCATTGGGTGTGTAGTTCTGGGCTGTGATACTGTGTCATTGGGTGTGTAGTTCTGGGCTGTGACACTGTGTCATTGGGTGTGTAGTTCTGGGCTGTGACACTGTGTCATTGGGTGTATAGTTCTGGGCTGTGACACTGTGTCATTGGGTGTATAGTTCTGGGCTGTGACACTGTGTCATTGGGTGTGTAGTTCTGGGCTGTGACAGTGTCATTGGGTGTGTAGTTCTGGGCTGTGAATCTGTGTCATTGGGTGTGTAGTTCTGGGCTGTGACACTGTGTCATTGGGTGTGTAGTTCTGGGCTGTGATCTGTGTCATTGGATGTGTAGTTCTGGGCTGTGACACTGTCATTGGGTGTATAGTTCTGGGCTGTGATCTGTGTCATTGGGTGTGTAGTTCTGGGCTGTGACACTGTCATTGGGTGTATAGTTCTGGGCTGTGACAGTGTCATTGGGTGTATAGTTCTGGGCTGTGACACTGTGTCATTGGGTGTATAGTTCTGGGCTGTGACACTGTGTCATTGGTTGTATAGTTGTGGGCTGTGACACTGTGTCATTGGGTGTATAGTTGTGGGCTGTGACACTGTGTCATTGGGTGTATAGTTCTGGGCTGTGACAGTGTCATTGGGTGTGTAGTTGTGGGCTGTGACACTGTGTCATTGGGTGTGTAGTTCTGGGCTGTGATACAGTGTCATTTGGTGTATAGTTCTGGGCTGTGACACTGTATCATTGGGTATGTAGTTCCCAGCTTTTCATCAGTTCATGTAGTTGAGGACTAGGATGTGCTGATAGGTTGATTTTTCTGATAGATCAGATGGTGATTTATGAGAAAATTTTAATGTGGGCTCTGATAAAATTATTAAATAAAAAAATCAAACACATTTATGTGACCTTGCAAGGAATATAATGTGCAGCGCCACATGTTGCAGGAGCTGTTGTGTCACTAACTACTTGCAGCATCACATGTTGCAGGAGCTGTTGTATCACTAACTGCTTGCAGCATCACATGTTGCAGGAGCTGTTGTGTCACTAACTGCTTTCTTTGGCAGATGAGCAATGTCAGGTGTAGAGCTGTAGGTGTGCCACGAGAGTGAACACCAACACCCTGCTACACAAAGTGCTGGATAAACAAACTTATACCATACTTGTCTTTCTCAAAATTTTTGTGACACTGTGTGTTTGTACTACCCTCATGTAGCTGCACACTGTCCATCATCTGATATGTGCCTAGTGCACAGTACTGCACTCCCTGGTTCCAGGTAACGTGTTGTGCCACTTTCCATTACATTCCACTGTTTTTGGCCTTGCCTTATGCTGTCAGGGTGCTTGAAGTGTAGTAGTGCAGTGTAAGTGCTGTCTGGTGTGAGTGGACTGTATGCATTGCAGTGGGTGGAGAACTTGTTGTAACCCTTTGGAAAGTGAAATTTATTCACATTATAAATGAAGTCTTGGTGTGTACTGCACAGAGAATGCAGTGTTGTCACTTGAAGGACCAGTCAAATAATACAGTATTAACCTTTTGACGCCTAATGTCAACTATAGTGGTCGTACAGCACCACTAACCTCTAAAGTTGCATTTTATATATTTATTTAACATATATAGGTACTGAATATTTTAAACATGGTATATACTCTCCGTTTTTTTCTCTTCAAAATGCAGTTTGTTTCATTATTCTATCGTATTTGGTTCCTGTATTATTCACATTTTATATACAGGGTGTGTTAAAATTAAAAAAATAATTCCGGCGCCAAAAGGTTAATTATTTAATACTATCTTCTTCTTTTTCCTATAGCGCTATGGCCCTTTCAGTTTGGCCTTGGCTTCCATTATTTAATACTATATTATTATACATAAAATAAAGTGATCCCGTTACAGGCCCGGTGTGGCCCAGAGGGTGGGTAGAGGTATAGCTCTACTCTTCCATGACCATGGCACTAGAAGGCGGTGAGTGGTCAGCAGCATGCCCCGGTCACACTTTACCCACGGGAAAGACCCAGTACCCATTGTACAGGAGGCTGGGTGGGCCCCAGGGCCGGTCTGGACAGGCGGAATATCTCGTCCCCACCAGGATTCGATCCCGGACCATCCAGCCCATAGTCATTCGCTATACCGACTGAGCTACCCGGCCCACTACTATATTAGTATACTATACTATGCTATATTAATTAATTAATGTAATAATATAGGGGGATAGTGAATGCTTATTAGAATCACATGGCACATATAAAAACAATATGTGGACAACATGTAGAGCTTTTGATACTGGACTTGGAGGTGCTGTTCACTGTAGGTTTGTTGTATCAAGACCAGCACATAAGTTCACCACTGAGAAAGCAACAATTCAAAACACTGCTCTCGTTAGCATGTTACTCATGCTGGTGGATGGAAACACATCATCAACAGTAGTGCTTATAGAAAACCTACTGACAGAGGACAGCACTTACACTCTACTTCCACTCACCCAAACAACACAAAGCAGTGTTGCTTGTATGAAATCAGAAGGATGTGAAGGAAAGTGGCACATCCTACACCTAAAGACAGGAGTAGGTGATGCCTCTGACATGTCACATGTTAGGTGCACCTCAGACAGTGGACATATCCCACACAGGGTCTTCAGAACATTTTGACACTTATCAAAGTTTTATTTATTCACCAACTGATTCACCAGTGAGTTGTCTTAAAAAAAACAATATTAAAATATACATTAAAACAGCTCCGACATGTTTCGATGTTACAGTTACACCATCATCAGGGAGCGCATTAATTTGTGCTCACTGAAGTTACAGTTGTTAAAATAGTCCATTAAAATACATCGGTGTGTGGTTAATACGGTGGTGGTGTGGCTGCATATATTGGGTCCTTATTGGTGTCTGTATGTTGCATTGTTCGGCAGTAGACTGATGATGGTGTAACTGTAACACCGAAACATGTCGGAGTTGTTTTAATGTAAATTTTAATATTGTTTTTTAAGACAACTCACTGGTGCATCAGTTGGTGAATAAATAAAACTTTGATAATATCAAGATGCTGCACGGTATGAATGTGAAAATTTTGACACTTGTTTTCTGGTTGTCACTGTTATGTGGTAAACCTTTAAGAGTTGGCAGCATTGTAAGTGTGTATGTGACATGTCAGCTCACTGATGGTCTCTGCCTTACTCTGTGTGTGTGTGTGTGTGTGTGGGTTTCTATTAATCAGAGAACATGGCTGCACCACTCGTAGTTTGCACCAAGGAAGGACAGAGATCTGTGGTGCATTTTGTACTGAGTGTGCTGAGTGTGAGGACAGTGCTGTTTGTCAGAGAAGTGAATGTGAGAGGGAGGGTAGGGATGGTCTAGAGAGGCTGTAAGAGCGTGCCAGATTTAGAGCACTCTGGACACACCGCAGCGTCAGCCAACATTGAGGAAGAAGGAAGACCCATAATTATTCAGGAAACCTCACAAGAATTCAACATTATTTTTATTGTTACATCCTGCATGTTGTCAAGTCACTCAATTATTACACCAGCCACTGTACATATATAAAATTTACACATTAAACATTAAAAACGCTCCGACATGTTTCAGTCCTAAGACCATCCTCAGGGAGCTATATCGTGCTTGCTAAAGTCACACTAGAAATAGTCACAGATTAATTTCGTTGTACAAGTTGGGTATTGTGACACCATGCCTGTAATATAAATTATACCAAGTAAGTATCGTCAAAATAAATATTAGAATAATTTTGTACACAGATATTTCTAGTGTGACTTTAGCAAGGAATATATAGCTCCCTGATGATGGTCTTAGGACCAAAACATGTTGGAGTGTTTTTAATGTTTAATGTGTAAATTTTATGTATGTGCAGTGGTTGGTGTAATAATTGAGTAACTCAACATTGGTTGAGGTCAGCATATTCAGTAGCTTGATACTTCCTTGGGTTCTGCAAGGTCGGTGCAACTGACATCAGAGCATCAGCAGTCTTACAGGGACGTTTGCTCCCACCACTTGAAACATTATCAAAACACAGGAGAGAACTTCTTGAATGACATCATCTCAGGCTATGAGACCTGAACTCATCATTATGAATCCAAGAGCAAACAACTTATTATGCAGTGCAAACACACATATTCTCATTTGTCCAAGAAATTCAGTTTACGGTCTTCGGCTGGGAAGCTTATTGCAGTTGTGTTGGCAGATTACAAAGACCCTGTCTATGAATGTTTTCCATAAGTACAGCGTTGGTCTGGGTTCACATAACAAGTGACTGGTATTTTGACATGCTGCAAATGAATGTCCCACCACACAAAACCAAGACAGAGACAGTCACAAGGTGTTCTTTTGTTACATGACACTTCATGCCCTCATACTGCTGACCATATAATGGCCACCCTTCAGACATTGATTTGGCAAGTTCATGAACACCCAGTCCCTATTCCACACCTGTCTCCTGATTTTCATCTGTTAAACCCTTCGTGGCGGCTTGAGAAGTTGGAAGATTGCAGACGATGATGCTGTGAAGGAGGCTGTCCATGACTGGATTTACACACAACCTAAAACCTTTTATTCTCAGCACTTTAAAAGACTTGTAGACTGATGGGCAGATGGTGTTTAGAAGCAGAGAGAGACTGTGTTCAGCAGTACTACAGTGGTAATGTCAGAAGACTACATTAAAACTGTCTGAGAATATAGTTTGGAAACTCATTGCAGGTTCTTGTATTTTGTGTTTGGAACAGAAAGTAATTCCACTGAACCGTTATTTATTTCAGTTCATATCAGGGAGGACCCTGGCACAGAACCAGATCATACGGTTGGCCTTAAATTGTTTGCATTAGAGCTGCGACTTGATTATATGGGAACTGGCGTGCTGATGTGCCGAGTGAGTTCATTGGCTGTGTCCCTTCGTGATGAGTGGAAGATTAATCGTAGCAAGAAGACTTCAGAAAGCTTTATTCCTACAAGGAGGTTAGTGCAGCTTATATGAAAGTGATAATGTATGTATGGCAGCTTATAAAGCAGGTATGGTGTCTACTGAAGCAAAGTGTGCAGCTTGATGTACTTGTCTCATTTTGCTAGTGGGTATCTACGGAAACATATTGTGTGAAAAAGGTAGTATGCGATAACTGATCTTATGTACCGTGGAGCATTTGTCTTGTTCATCCAGTAGGTTTATCCCCGACCACGTTTCTTTAGTACATTCTGTCATCAAACATACTTATCACTCATGTCTGAACTGTTTTACCCTTTGTCAATAGAATCCATAACCTGACTGTACAAGGAAGAGAGTGTAGGATGTCACAAATCATCCTCAGTCATTCTATTTTAGCATGAATAAGTTGTCACATTTGTTAATGTCTTTGACTTTGCAGTTTCAAATAAACAAAATGTATTATGCACAGTGTGCAGTCTGCTGTCTCGTTCTGGTTACATATAATTATGCATGCAGTTGTAATGTATTTTATATGAACACTGGCCTGAAGATGACCTAAATGTGCTGAAAAATGTTGCCATTGCATTTGTAAGAACCAGCAGCAATACTAATAAATAGTAATGTTGACAGCAGTTACATGCCAGTTTGTAATACCGTAATGTACAATAGAATGTCTGTAAATTAAAATTTCCAAAATTTCAGTTGAATCTCTGTGACTGCTGCAGTAATTACATCAAAGTACACTATATTACTTGTATACCTACGTATCTCCTGCTTTGTCTCCATCACACTATTCCCCCATCATGCACCATGCTGTCCATTAGACAGATGCTTGCTACTGATGGTTTTCTAAGTATTGTACACTGGTGTGTATGTGTATTTGTGTGTGTGTGTGTGTGTGTGAGTGTGTCAGTGAGGAGCAAGTGAGTGGGGGATGTGTACATGCAAAGTGTCTGGTGACCATCCATACAGGACATTGTTCTATGTTGAGGACATATCGTGGGAAACCATAGTGTTGAACACTTTGTGAAGGAGACAATCAGTTTTACTGCCCATACCTTTAAACACATTGTTAACTTTGCCACATACAGACAGTATTATAAATTCCCTTCTTCTATGCATTGTTATTATTGCTTACTCTCGTAACATTCTGCGTTGCAGACCAGCAATGATTTTCATGCATGGAGACTTGGGCTGGGATCAACTGCAGCTCATGATATCCAGGTCAACTACAGCTGACCTGCTCAAAATGTTCTACAAACTAGAGGAGTTTTTCTCACAACAGTTCAAGAGCAGCAAGCGCGTGTTCTCCAGCCTTCAGCCACGCACACATTCCAAGAACAGCAGCTTTAAGAAGAAGCAACCTCAAACAAAGAAGAAGTCTGTGGGAGATGGTTAGAGATGCAGCAGTATTTTACATTACTTACTGGTGTATTTGTATTGTCCTGTCATTCCACATAAGTACTCATCTCTGAATCAATAACCTCCTTGCACCACAACATATATTATCTCACTTAATATCCTATACTTTACAGTAGTCATTTTCTGGTATTCCCAGTATAGTTTAGTTTTTTCATAAAATTGTGTGCTTTTTTTTAACATCTTCCAAGCTCTGTGCCCCCAGTATCAGACCTGACACTCACAGGCATAATGAAGTGCCAGAAAGCTGACTTCCAGGCGTTTTCCAAATTATCTAAGTCCTGTGTTCATTAAACTATTTAGATAGTTGTGTCATAGCAGCACCTCTTGGAGGCTGATAAAAAGCCAACAATGAATGATGTTGTTTATTGTCCGTCTTACACAACAATGTGATGTAAAGTTAAGTTGTAAACAATTAATGTAGCTACATGTTTCAACCCCTTGGGGTTATCCTCAGGCTTATAAAATTTGAAACACACAAGGTACTTGTATGTTTCAAAGGTACTTGTATGTACTATAACATCATGGCATTTCCATAAGGTACACTAACACCACTCGCATGTATACAACATAGATCCACGTGTTCACCACCATTATATGTTCTTCACCTGTATTTTAACCATTTTTTAACATATATTTTAGAACTAACTTACTGTAATACCACAGGATCCCGTAGGTAACTACTTCAGAAGTACCTTGTATGTTTCAAATTGTAAAAGCCTGAGGATGACCCCAAGGGGTTGAAACATGTAGCTACATAAATTGTTTACAACTTAACTTTACATCACGTTGTGTACGACGGACAATAAACAGCATTGTTACTTTAGCACAACGGGATGGATAATCCACAATTTACAACTATGAATGCCCTGTTCTGTCTTCATGCTTGCTGATTTCAAAAACAAGGTTAAGTACCTTTCCGTCCATTGAATTTGTCCAATACTTTCAAAAATATAAGTGATGGTATAAAAGCTTGTATAGGCTTTTTAAAGTCTGTCATTAAAATCTGTCCATTTGAACTGTACAAACTGGAGTAAGTGTAGTTGCCTTCACAGGGGGATTGGTTTGGTGTCAGGGGAAGTTATGAATTATAATTCTTTATCACAATGTTTCTGTTGACCGTTTCATGCCAGTTGCCATATATTTACAGTTTGGTGAAGTGCTGTTCTGTTATGATTTCTGGCCAACTGCTGTTCATGTTATAATTGTTTATATGTTTCTGTGTCCAGTGACACACGTGTACATTGGCCATGTTCACACATCATAGTGCTCTACCAGTATGTTGTGAATGTTCCAACTTGCAGACTGGGTCATACATCGGTACATTTTCATTAAACATAAAGCCAAACTGGTGTGGCAGTACGTATTTTTCCACACTTCATATTTATTGGGTTCAGATTTTTTAAAAAACAATGGATGCAATAAATGAGTTTTTGCTGTCTGTCTGTCCATATCTGTTGGTCTATCTGTTTGTCAGTTTATATCTCTGTCTGTCAGTCTATCTGTCTGTCTTTTGGTCTATCTGTCTGTCTGTCTGTCTATCAGTCTGTCTCTTCAGTATGTGTACATTGCTGGGCAGGAAAACAAAATGTCTTGGTCTTGCCCAGTAGGTGCCCAAGTGCCTTTCTGCGCATATCCTGAACAGATTTTTATTTCCTTAACAAAAAACAAAATACTCCAATTATCTTCGGCTGTCAGAGTAAACTTTTGGTATCTAACAAAAAGTTGAGGCTAAAACTAATAAAAATTTACACAAAATGAAATGAATATGTGAACCTGTGAATGTGCCACTGGCTATTTCTGTTTGTGTCACATATGGAGTTCTCAAAACACTGTGGTTGAGTATTCAAAACATCTGGGATTTGATGTTGTATTGTTGGGCAAGCGGTTTCTGAGTTTTGAAGGATTGTGGTGCCTTCTTCTTCAAGGGTCAGTCATTCTTCTGGCCTTTTGACCCTTGAAAAGGGAAGCACAACAGCCCTTCAAATCATGAGGAACCACTTGCTGAACAGTGTCACATCCCTGAAGACATGAATGTTCAACCATTTCTTGTTGTGCTTGTAGGCCCCAGTTCTCACACTTGGGCAACGTCGACTCTGCAAGATGCGAGGCACCATCGTCACTGGCAGCGTGTCTTAGGTCAAGTGGGTGGCCTTCATCTCTCTACGCTCTGTTTTCCGCTTCCCTTGTCGGGCACTGTACTTGGAGGAACGATGGAACTGCATGGGAACAACATTTCGTTAGCTTGCTTCCATGGCATCAATTTCAAGTCAAAGTCTTGGGCATTATTCTCATTGAAGGAACCTTGTATCTCATTTGCAACTGAAGCCCAGGAAGTTCCATCACCAGAATGTAAGTGTAGAGCACTAAAATAGAGGAATTAATTTTGTGATTTTAATTAAGCTGGCTGTTATTTGTCTCTACTCTGACAGTGACGAATGTGCAGAATTCTGTAAATATTGTAGAATCTTTATTTAGTGAGACTCCTTGCAGTTGACGCTTCCTGTCAGCGTATTTATCATGTTAATGTAGGTCAATGGGCATTCATGTAGTGACAGAAGTGACAAGAAATGGGTGTGAGATAAAATAAGGGTCTCATACAGTGAAACTTGTGTCCACCATTTGAAGAGACCGCAGTTATAAAACAGCAGTAGTGGGAAAACAACAGTTTCAG
>Ga0123354_10021610_pt1 | contig 10142 bp, 5 predicted proteins | sample TergutLab28metaG_2_FD_97872 | JGI IMG/M metagenome (GOLD analysis project Ga0123354, IMG submission 97872) | Labiotermes labralis P4 segment gut microbial communities from Petit-Saut dam, French Guiana - Lab288 P4 | ecosystem: Host-associated > Arthropoda: Insects > Digestive system > Gut ...
CACTCAGCCTCGTGAGCCTCGTGAGGTCAATTGAGGAGCTACTTGAATGAAAAAAGTAGCGGCTCCAGGTCTAGGAAACAGAGATTAACGGCTGTGGGGACCCGTTGCGCTGACCACGTGACATTCCTCTATCCGCAAAAGTTGGCACTAACCTCGCCGACCGGCGGCGGCCGCTCTGTCGGTATAGTTCGCGTGCGGACTAAGGCCCCGGAGTTTAGTTTATATTAACAGTTCCTATATTACCTTCTCAGAGTGTTCGCACCCCCTTCATTTTGTCTGCCCGCAAGGCAAACTGTCCATAGTGAAAATTTGAAAACTACTATTTTATCTTAGTTAATTCTAGATTTTTGTAGACAAAGACACCGAATTAGCGTTAAATCAAACAGCACTGTACCTTGCTTTTGGGACTGGTCAGTTTTTGGAGTGATTTCGGATGTCTTAACAAGTGTAGTAACTGCTGTGTAATGTAGGACATGAAACTGCCTATGGCATACTTAAACTTCATTGACATTACTTGCGGTTTGTTTACCATTTTATGGTTGTAAGTAACTTTTGCTTTATTGTGGGTTACTCTGACCGAAATTTTGAATTGTACGATAAATTTTTTTTAGCAAGTATCTTCGATGTCGCATAACAGCTACTTACCTTGCCTACACTGGTACTACGTCACAGACAGACGGTCATACAGGCCCCACACAGGGCGCACGTTTTTATTTTGTAAACAGCACGTAATAATAGCTCTGTTTTCTGTCAGTTTGCCCCCCCCTTTTTTTTTTAAATTGTTCTAAATTTGAATGTGATTCCAGCACAGCAGCCTAAACTTAGGATGTACCGACACGCTACGTGTATATAATTATAATTATATTTCGGACAGCACATGCTACTGTCCGAAAGAAGACAGTTGCGACGTGGCATTTCGCGTGTCCCTCTTTCCCTCTAATTTGGTTTAATTTCTCTTATGGTCCCTACTTGATTGCCACTTTTGTGCCAAGCATTGTGTTTAAATGATGCCTATTTCGTCAGATAAATCGGAAATAAATTACAACAGTTCCCTGCAGCAATCAGTTTATATTAGGCTCCATATGTACGGTCCCTCCGGCATACCTTCCTGTCTGACTGTACATATGTTAATGGGAATTATGAGTCATTTGGGTTCTTTGCATGGCCGTGGTTGTGGTCTAAGTGCATCACGCACCTTGACGAGGAACGCCGATTTAGGAGACATTAACACTCGGAATTATTACTTCAGGTGCTTGGACAATAGACATTACCTTCCCTGCAATCACGTCCATTGCTGACCATCAGCCCACTTACGTATTCTAAGTGACCGCGGTACCTTTTAAACAATTATTAACTGTTGTAAATTGTATTGTGGGGCTACAAAAAACTAGACGTCTGAAGGAAACAAATTTCGAAGTACTAGGTAGTAAAACGTATGGTTAGTTCTCGGTCTGTGTCCATGTCGAGGCGGTCGGTTGCTGGCAAGGTACCGTGTCTACAGCTTGGTACTGAGCTTTTCGTCCCTGGCAGGAATTTCAAAACACGCCTCCTCTTGTAACGGGTGTAGTGCATGCTGCTAGCAGTAGAATAATATTTACTCCCCAGTTGACAGTGCTGTGTGGCCACTAATTTCTCACACTGGCTGTTGCAACAAGTGTTTTTTTTAACTGTGTGCCACCCCATGTCCACTTGTTCCCGCAACAGCAATAAGACGTTTTCCTTCGTCTTATCTTCCCACACACATTTCCACTTACGTATTCACAATGTCTGAGAGGTCACAACACTGAACCCTGAAGTGTAGTTTAAAGAAATTTGCGATGGTAAGTGGTAGTGACCAGCAAAGTGGCGGTACTTACTGCTTTGTACTTGTGATGCGCTTTGCAGTAATGCTGATTCAAGCTTTCATTGAACCCTCCACATGTGCTGTGTTCTGTTTGCGCAAAGAATCGTAGTTGTGTGGTTTATTTCATAGCCGCGCAATGTTGATGCATTCACTGACACGAGATGTGCAGTGTTACGTGGTACTGAAAGGTCTTCTTGTGACAAGGTCTGTCTGTCTGCCCGGCTTGGCTGTGTACTGTAATTCTACATTGCAGGGCCGTCTCGTGTAACTTTCTTTGTGTCTCGCTTGCCTTTATCTTTTAGAAGTCATTGTCATTTGTTTTGCGTACGTATTGTGATCCATAGAGGTGTAGTCATTCCATATACAGGGTGTGCTTTATTATATTCATGATAAGATCATTTAAAGCAAATTCCACAACGGTATTTTTAAAGATATTAGACCTCTTCTTCTCCATTCCTATAAGTGAATCATTCGATGCAGCATAGGCCTGACATTACATTTCTTTGAGTTTTGTTAGATAACCAAAGGACTGATTCTTCTCGTATTAGACGCCATATTTACTGCCATATGTTTCTGTCACACACAACAGTTATTGTGAGCATTCTTTCACTTTCATACACACATGTTTAGATACCATCGTATCATTCTCAAGTGAAATATCTATCTTCTTATCACAAACTGTCCCAGATGCAATTTATTGTCACCATTAAAATCAGGTGTATGACTGAAACGTATGACATGACGATAAGTTGTAGTACTGGGCTAATGTTTGTGTCGTACTCTTAATGTAGGTAATGGATGATGAATTGGAAAGTATAAGGAAGGAAGACGTTTGTCGCGTTATGTCACACCCTCTTTATTTGGCATAGAATTTATAAAAGTACGCAACAATCCTTGGGTCAGCCTGTCAGGTCCGTAATAACTACGGAGGAGGGACGTTCCAAGTGGGCGGCCGGAGTGCAATGATTGCTGGACTATACAGTGATACATCGGCTAACGGGTGACCCTGCTAACGAATTTTTTGGCTAACGAAGATTTTTTTACCTGTTTTTCGGACTCGGCTAACGGATGTTTTAGTGGATGCGCGCGCTAACATAAAGCAGCAAACATGAACGGTCGGGCCATTCGAGAAGCTTATCTTTTCCGTCTGTATGTGTGTTTCGGCTAACGAAGATTTCGGCTAACAAATGTGATTCCGGAACGAATTATCTTCGTTAGCCGAGGTATCACTGTATTCCCGTTTGGGGGATTGCGTTAATGATTACAATTCAGTTTATTAGCGTGCAGGCTTAACATCATAGGGCCCATTACGAAACCGTCACAAATACAAAGGTAAAAGGTAAAGTGATCTCGTTACAGACCCGGTGTGGCCCAGAGGGTGGGTAGAGGTATAGCTGTACTATTCCATGACCGCGGCACTAGAAGGGGGTGAGTAGTCAGCAGTACGCCTCGGCCGCACTTTACCCCCGGGAAAGACCCGGTACCCATTGTACAGAGGCTGGGTGGGCCCTAGGGCCGGTCTGGACGGACGGAAAGTCTCGTCCCCACCGGGATTCGATCCTGGACCGTCCAGCCCGTAGTCAGTCGCTGTACCGACTGAAATACCCGGCCCACCGAATACAAAGGAAGTACCCAAAAGTAAAACACAGTTACATAAACAAAAATCAAAACTAGTTGAATTAAATGTGAGTACTGAATCAGCACCCCACTGACATATTGCCAGATTTCGGTACACATAAATTGTTTAATTCGCAAAAAGAAGTAAACTAATACAGAAAAATTACTCATTGATTCGGAATTTAAAAAAAAAGAATAAACAAGGCAGGCAATGTACGTATGACGTAACAGTAAGGCGCGTTGGTGCAACCGTTGTTGTGGTGGAAAAGCAATGAGTATTACATGTTGTGAGTGTGTGTTTGTGGCCTTAGTTATCCAGCATGCAATACGCATACGCCGTATTGTCGTCTGCGGCCTGTCTGGCTCTAACGTAATTTTCCATGCGACAAGATTTTCAGGAAAAAAATTGTTATATAACATGAAGTATTTGTTTTGATTTTCTTTACTCGTTTTGTCTGCAACATTTCTCGTTCTACGGCGAACTGGGCGAGGCATTACCATAAACGTACGTAGGTGGCCATGTACAGTGCTTGTTATTCTTGTCAGATTCTAATTAACCTTAGATTTTTCTCAACATATTTTCGAAAAAAAAAACTCCGATATCAAATTTCATGATAATTTGAGCCGATTTGTTCCGTGCGGTGGACAGACAGACAGCAAACCATGAGGAAGCTAGTAGTAGCTTTTAGCAAATTTGTGAAAGTGCCAAAAAGGGAAGGGAAAAATGAATTTCGGGCACCCCTCGCCTTGGTTACTTTGAACTTTGGCAGGCAAGCCAGTGGTCGTTTTTCAAACGAGGCCTTATTGTTCAAACTAAGACACCACCGTCATACACATCGACAGTCAAATTAATCCTAAGCTATGACATCACGTATCTCTCCTCCTTCACCTGGAAAACATGCTTTTCTTTGTAAACGTAATCTCCATTTACACAAGTAGATATTTCTACAGGCAAGTCCGGAGTCAGTATAATCCGCTGTAGAGTACTGCCAGTTCAGACAACTTTCGCACGTCGCGTGGTGCTGGTGTTCTGTTAGGGAACTGGTGTTATATTGAACAGCATACTGTGCCGGTCATGTGTTATGAAAGGTGGCTTCTTTAGCGCTTTGCAAGTGATGTCAGCTTACATAATTCTTGTGAGGGATTTCGTATTAGGCCTAGTAAGGAGGCTAGCTGGAAGTAACGAATATGTCCGTGTCTTCTTACTAAAGTGGGGGAGTCGTTCATAATAAGAAAAGTTCTGTTTTCGGACTGCATGTACCCTTGAAATGGAGTTGGGAAACCCTTCCTCGCGACGACTGTAACTACCGGTATTTACCAAACTCCAATTCGTCGTGTCCCAGAAGGACTCAGTTCTCGAAATGAATATTAAAGTGTGTCCTTTAAAGACTATCAATTCCGAAATTATATTGCCTCGGCGACAGACGAAATGATGAGCATTATCTTTAGTGGAATGATGCCGAAGTACTCGGAGCCAGACCTGTCCCACTTCTTCTTTACCCACTGGAAATTCCAAGGGTTACCCGGACCTCTGCGATAAGTGGCCGGCGACCAACCGCCTGATCCATGACATAGGTCCGTGATTTTTTTTTTAAGTTTGGTTTATTTTGCTGCATACGTACCATCTCGACTGTTCTGGACACTAGCTGTAGGAAAGTCCTATGCTCCAGACTGTAACAACAGGTGTATGCCTCAGCACCGACACCTTGTTTTGCTCCCACGCACTGAAGAGTGGATGCGCGATGGAAGAAGAAAAGCCATTTGGGGACAGATTGCTACTACTGCTGCTACTAATACGGTTCGATAACAGGTGGTCCCAAGGTCAAGAATGAGTTCGTTTACTGTACCAGAGCATAGGCGGTTGCGCTGGGTCGAGCACGGACGTATTTTGCGTTTGACGGCATGGGTAGTAAGTCAATTATGTGTGTTGGAATCGTCTGGCCACGTACGCTGTGGCAGAGTTGTATGTCGCGTGTTTGTAACATATCTGCTGGGGAACGGAGAAGTTGAATCATTATCGTCTTTGGGTACATATCACTTCAAAACAGTGGCGGCCCGTGGAACTCTCTTATGATAGTATTGGGGCTAGAATTATTACATGATTAGTGGGACGGCCTAATAATGCGTTTGTTTCTGCATAGCCACTGTACTAGTTATGTTTAGTATATATTGCAGGCTTACATTTTCTAAAAAAAAAAGTCTATTCGGTTTGATGATTACTGAGAAATAACTAAATACGGTGTTCTTGATGAGAGTTAATTGCGAAAAATCGATGCCCTGTAACTATATTAATATTAATAATAATCCAACCAGATGCAACAGTATGCAGATATTTATTTACTGCAAAGTCACTCTACGTGTTTCGGGTGTCACAACACCCATCATCAGGAGTACTAAAAACTGTAACCGCAACCTCCGGTACAGGTCATAATACTGGTACAGCTACTTCCCACCAACGTGGCTAGTCCCGATCGAACCACGTTGGAGGGAAGTAGCTGTACCGATATTATGACCTGTACCGGAGGCTGCGGTTACAGTTTTTAGTACTCCTGATTATGGGTGCGGTGGACACCCGAAACATGTAGAATGACTTTGCAGTAAATAAATATCAGCATACTGTTGCATCTGGTTGGATTTTTATTAATACTGAATTATGATGCAAGGAACCATGAGCTTAAAAATGCCCTGTAACTGCTTAACTCTCTCCTTGTTCTTGTTTATCTCAAAATTGCAACTACAAAAATTAAACAGATTTGCAAAATGACTTTGAAAACAGCTAAGTAAAAAATTGTTATCAAAATTCCAGCTTTTGAAATGTTAGAAAAGGTAAAGAGATGTACGAAGTCCTTTAAACCCTCTGTGCCCGCGACCTAGCTGGCACTGTCTTCCCACCACACGGCGTAGCTGCGCTGACTCATCGCGCAACGTCTGAGCAGTGCACAGCCCCCTTGCTTTTCTCTTTCCGTCGCAAGTATTGAATTTTAAAATGATTTCATTCATATTCTTTTAAAGAATTTAGGCATTTCCTAACGAAAAATTGTTTTCCGATATTTCGTTTAATTTTTATCGAAATTTCTGGGACAGCTGCAGCCCTGCATCCCTTATGGACGAGCCGCCTCTGCTTCAGAATTTTTAGTCTTTCCGTTTCGTATGTAAAAGCATACGAATTAAAATGAAAAAAGCTAAAGCTGACGTGCTACATGCTACATGCTACATGCTACGTGCTACATGCCAAGCAGGCACCGAAGGGAGGGGCGGAATTATAGTTTTCGATCCCTGCGCTGGGAGGGGGTGGGTGGTCGACGCCACGCCCCGGCCGCTTTAACCCCGGGAAAGAAACCTGGTAACCATTGTGAGGGATCTTTATGTGTATCATCCCCTTTGTGTTATAAGTATATTAGGAAGGGGGTGGGGTACGTCAGAACACAAACTGTCTTGTATTCTATTTATTGTGCTGTCGACGACATGTTTCGGCCACTGTGGGCCATCTTCAGATCACAAAATGTATAAAAAGGGAAACTATACAGAGTATGATCATTAGTAAAGTGTAAATTCTAAACTTTCAACTAGATCTCGTCATTTTGGTTTATCCATATAGGATATTCTATTAGCTTAATATGGATAAACCAAAACGACAACGAGATCTCGTTGAAAGTTTCGAATTTGCACTTTGCTAGTGATCATACTCTGTATAGTTTCCCTTTTTATACATTTTGTGATCTGAAGATGGCCCACAGTGGCCGAAACATGTCGTCGACAGCATAATAAAGAGGATACAAGACAGTTGTGTTCTGACGTACCCTACCCCCTTCCTAACATTGTCAGGGGGTATGGATGGGCCTAGGTACTGGTTTGGACAGGATCGCAAAATCTCGCTACCACCGACTTTCGAACCCCGGCCACCGAATGAAAATGTGCGGAACTATAATTTTGCCCGTGTTTTATATGCGTGTTGGACTTGATCTCATAGTAAAGGGCGAAAATTGGCTGATTGTTAGCGAGAACAGGGTGCTGAGATAGATATTGTGACCTAGTAGAAAGGAAGTAGCAGAAAGCTGAAGAAAATTGCGTAACGAGGAGCATGATTTGTATTACTCCCCAAATATTATTTCAGTGATGACATGTAGGTGGATGTAAGGGGCGGAGTATATGGCACACATGGGGAGAATAGAAATGCATACAAGGTTTGGATGGGGAAACTTAATAGAAGAGGACCAGTTGGTAAGCCAAGGTTTCGATGGGAGATAATATTAAAATGGGTATTAGAGAAATATAATTGGGTTGTCTAGCTGGATTCATATTGATTAGGACGGGGGCAAGAACAGGAAATCTAATAAGTGTTTAAATATTTCTGTCGGCAAAAGAGTGTCTGTTCTGTTCGGATGCCGGTCCGTGCCTCTGATATGGTCGAGCCTTGGATTGCGTAGTGGTAACGGGACGTACCTTTCTAGGACAGATCTAACATGGTAATGGAAGTGTGGTAATGCAGCTAGACACAATTATGAACCCCGATGTATTATATTGCTTAAATGTTTTATTCCAGGCTCCTAATTTTTTAAGCTTGTGCGATAGAGGATGTGAATTGTCGATTTCGTGAGTTTGTTCACAGTAATTATGTACACAAAACGCACTTCTTCTTCTTCTTCTTCTTAACGAAACGAAGCTGTCGCGTGTTGGCAGTTCGCATGTTTTGTTAGCATAGTTCAAGAATTTTCTTCCTAAGGAATTCACCCTTACAAATCTTACATATTTCTCGTGATTTATTCCCATCGATTTCTTGTTTACTCCTGTAACACCAAACCCCCTTCATCATGTTTATCTCAGTAATTAACCAACTTAATGCACAAAATTTGTTTCACAATAAGTTTTATTTCATGCCTCTACATGTTTCGAGCGCACGTGCTCATCATCAGGAGGTCAAAATTGCATTACACAGCCTCTGGTATCATCACACCTATAGGTGGCCGTCTCGTGCACAGGTTCTTTCGAGGGTGTTATGAACCCAGTCGTTTCTTACTTGCGATACACGTTTTAGAGAAACTGTTACTGCCCATTGTGTTCCTGCATTGCTCTTTCTGGAGATTAGTTAAGATTTATTTCGGAATTCATGCCTTGCTCCGAATTTAAAAGTTTTAAAAACTCAAACTGAACCCTTTGGGAATCTTATAGTGTATGTAGTTAAGTCTGATCAGTTCTTGTCACGAGAAAGCCAGGCTTGCATGCACGCAGTGATATTTGTCGTTAATCTGCTGGCAGTACGGCCACTGTCCTTTTTAAGACTAGTAGTTACAGTATGTAACCTCGGTTGAAGAGTAAACAAGACAGGCAGTGTACGTATAACGTAACACTGGCGCGCGTTCGTGTAGCCATTGTTACCTTGAAAAACAATTAGTATTACATATTCTGAGTGTGTGTCTATAGCCTTAGTTATCCAACATGAAAAGCGCATGCGCCGAATTATATTGTAATCTGTGTCTTGTCCGGCTCTGCGACATGTTTCCACATTATCTCATAAACGGCACTATTATCAGAAAAAAAGCTATTGAGAATAAAATCTTTAGTCTGAAATATTTTTCATTCCACGAAGTAATCAGGGAGATATGAAGTACACAGGTCTTCGTATAAAGTACCCTTTATTGTTGTCAGATTTCATTGAAACTTGAACTTTCGCGACCGATTTTCGAAAAATACTCGTATATCAAATTTCATGAAAATCAGTCCGTTGTGAACCGAATCGTTGCGGGCGGGCGGGCGGGCGGACAGAGACAGACAGACAGACAGACATGACGCCATTAATGGTCGCTTTTCGCAATTTTACGAACACGCCAAAACGTTCTACATTCTGCTCATAGATAACAAACAGCGATTTCTCCCCGACACAGCATTCTCTTATTGTTTTATTAAATGTGATGAGGAGTTTATCTCTACATGTTTTGAGCACATGTGCTCGAAACATGTAGAGTCATGAAATAAAACTTATTGTGAAACAAATTTTGTGCATCAAGTTGGTTAAATACTAAGATAAATATACTGAGAGGCACGGTCAGCAAAACGTCAAAATTAGTGATGGAGAGTGTTCACTGCGCGGTACGGACTGGTTCTTTCACTAAGGTAGATTACATTTCGTCCTTAAACGGTTAATCACCACTTATTTGTTCTTTCATCCCCAGTTAATGTTGACAGCGCTTTAGAGAAAATAAATCCTTGGGGCACTGTGGAGTGGATGACGAGTATCGCATCCCTGCTGCTTTACACGCTTACTTACTTACTTATTTGCTTACTTACTTAATTACTTACTTATTACTCAATGAATCAGAGTCCTTCTGTGGAAGCTAACCGGTTTTTAACTGGTCAAGAAATTCCTCGCATAATATGGAATCCAACGGTTTGTTACCTCATTTACAAGCGCTCGCCACCTGTTCCTGTCCTGAGCCAGATCAAGCTATTCCATACCCCTGCCCCATTTCCTGAAGATCCATCTTAATATTATCCTCCCATCTACGCCTGCATGTAACGAGGGGTTGCTGATAAGTCCTTAGCCCGACATACTTCCCGATGTCGTAGGACGGAATCGGTAGTGTCGTTGGAAAGAGGGGTCTGTTCATGTGCCGAATTGCAAGTCTTTTCTTGTTACAGAAGCTGAAAGGAAGCATGTCAGGCGACGCGCGCGATTTCAACAACA
>Ga0123354_10021611_pt1 | contig 10141 bp, 6 predicted proteins | sample TergutLab28metaG_2_FD_97872 | JGI IMG/M metagenome (GOLD analysis project Ga0123354, IMG submission 97872) | Labiotermes labralis P4 segment gut microbial communities from Petit-Saut dam, French Guiana - Lab288 P4 | ecosystem: Host-associated > Arthropoda: Insects > Digestive system > Gut ...
CGACCGGAAAAATGGCGGGATGGCGACTGGATCCTGCACCACGACAATGCGCCCGCACACACTTCACATCTTGTGCAGCAGTTTTTGGCCAAACACGGCACCGCTCAGTTGCAGCAGCCGCCACTCTCACCAGATCTCGCACCGTGTGACTTTTTCCTATTCCCAAGGCTTAAGAAAGTTCTGAAATGACACCGATTTGAGGCAACGGAGGACATCAAACGAAATTCGACGAAGACACTATTAGACATTCCGAAAGAGGAGTTCGCAAAATGTTTCCAACAGTGGCAGAGACGTTGGGCGAAGTGTGTAACTGCGGAAGGGAACTATGTTGAAGACAATTAGGGTTAAAACCTCGTAAGCCTTATCTACTTCATGTACTGTGGTCAATCCGGATACTTTTTGAACAAACCTCTTATGAGGTTGTATATCTTCTTCAGGCCAGCATTCAGATATGAGGTTGTATCTCATCTTTAGGCCAGCATTCAGACATATGAGATTGTATCTCATCTTCAGGCCATCATTCAGATATATGAGGTTGTCCTCATATCTCCGAATACTGGCCTGAAGATGGTCTAATAAGACCGAAACTTGCTGCCACAATAAAATATTTATATACTATTGTTGTGTTTTGACGGTAACTTTAAATATTTTGTTATACTTAATGTTTTATGATATATTAATACATAATTTTAATGCACAACATGTTTCGGCTTAAGCACAATACGCCATCATCATGTCGAAGTCACAGCACCGAAGAAAAGTTATCATGTAAATTACATTAAACCATTTTTCATGTCAGTATATATGTGATATCACTTTACATTTTTCGTCAAATAATATTAGCTGAATTCATCCACTATTTTTGAGTAGATACAGCTTCCATATAGTGTCATAAAAAGATAGGTTTAAAATGAAATAGTTAAAAACTAATATAAACGTCTAGTACTTCTCAGGGTGAAAGTAAAGATACTAGAGCATGTTGTGGTTCGGCCTTGAGAGGGACGTCCTGTAATTTTGCGATAATGTGAACTGCGTTCTGAATTAGAAGTTTCTGTGGGTTTTAAGTCACTCCTTGTTTAATTTTTATTTAATATTTGTTCTTCATAACGCTGTGCAAAGTATAGCAGGATTGCATCCACAAAATCTACGTCATTTTGCGGGACAACCTTCAGCGCGAGTCTCAAAACAGTGCGGTCCTCCTACCTCAGTCGCACGATCTCAGCTGCTACGTAAGCAGTGGATTACTGGTACTTGCACAGCTCTGACTGCCGAAACACACTGATACACACGCGTAAGAATCTGCGCTATCTCCCAACTTGTGACATCAACCTAGGCCCCCTAACGTTACCTGCGCTTGAAACTGGAGACTTTGTGGAATTTTTCCTGCTTTAATGTAAACAAGAACTGTTAAACCCCTTGCTGGACTGTTGTTACGTGACCTCCTCCTTCTAACGCTCAAGGGAAACACTCATTGCCTCAGTGTGCGCAGCGTCAAACGATAATATAATTAATGAAAGTGTGTGCCATAAAGTGGTCAGAGTCTTATCTGATTTGCTATCCAGGCGTATGTCCGAAGGTATTACAAAACTAACTGGAAACCCCAGTCACAATTTCTAGTCCCTGAAAGAAGATCTGAACCAGGTATCACCAGAATATGAAGCAGGGGTATTAAGACTTGCAGTAACAAATTTAGACGGATAATGTTTCTTGCAGTTGAAGGGTCTAGGCTTAATGGGTTATTAGCTTTAAGAAGGTGTAACAAGCAAGGAGATATCAACCTCCTGCCAGTACAAGCACCACCTTACATGAAATTCAATTTCTCTTTCTCACGTCGAATGTTGGATAGGAGAGGGAATTGGGAATCCCAGCTGCGAGTTGTCAAAGACATCATGAAGCTCATCGAGACAGGGAAATGACTTATCGATATTTTAGAGGGTGGTTGTGGGGATGCCCACCTGCTATATGCGTATCTGTCAACCCGTTTTCTTATGAAATGGAAATAAGGGATGAAGAGTAAATATTACTCAGCTGAGAATTATTTATTCTTTTCTTTCCTGAAACATGTTTAAATCTCCCTTTTTCTAGTCGTAGTTGTTTGCGATTCTTCCGTAATGAAAAGGTCCTTACCCGTAATCTTCAATAAAGTTTCAGAAACAATACATCGCTTATAGCAGTGATAATGCATAACACTGTCTTCTAGATTGTGACGCCATGTGTAGCAGTTGGATGGAGCCTGCCACCTTTAAATTTCGGGTCTATACTGACGTAACAGTATAACACACTTCAAGCTGAAGACACAATTAGTCTAAATTCTACCAAGCATTCCGTCATTATGGCAGAGTAACCACTACTTCTCCGTTACAAAGAACAACAAACTGATTATCTGCAGGAAATAATCGCTGTCTTTTGTGAGAATCACACAAAACGTAAATATTCTCTGTAGTCAGAATGTGTTTTGTTTTAACGTTAAACCCGGTGGTAGACAAAGTAACAGCTGGCTTAATATTCAGCGTAGTGATAGTGCCAAATTTATTCTTCTTATAATTCTTCAGGAAACGTCAAATTCTTGTCTGGGCCTTCCGTACTATTGGGAACGTCAAGATAAACGCATTGTTGTGTTGAATCGTAAAAGGTTAGTTGAAAGGGAATATAAAATGTGCTTAGATTTTAAGCGCCATGCCATTAAGACGGGCTGATGCATCGATCTACGCTTTCGTAACATCAAAACAAATTTAGAGGGAATAAAAAAATACACGAGCCCTTCTCTTTATCTCCGCTCTGTGTCAGTTCGATCTGAGGCACTAAACATATTATAGCATAATTTGTCATGCTGCAGATCCCCTATTAACAAGTCAATGCGTCCTTGTGATAAATCAAGAATAATAATCTGAATACATAAAAAACAGGAAAGTTTAAACGCCACTCATTTTTATACTTGGCAACAGATAGAAAATGCTGGTCACCATCACGTCCTGACCGCTTTACCTTTCGGGGCTGAACACCCGATACTCATTGGACTGGCCCCACAGTCGGTCTAAACGCTGTCGAAAACAAAACATTCTCTGCCCCGTACCAAGGATATCGACATAATATTCCTCGGTCGTCCGCCCTGAAGAGTAGACAATATGACTGAGCTACCCAGGCTCCACAAAATACTGTGTACAGTAATAAATATTTTCTTTTACATTTCGTTAAATATTTATGGTAACCAAAATTATTTCAAATAAACATTTTAGATCTGTGGAATCATGCTGTACAATGTATCACCTCTTCAGACGAGAAATTTATTGCCAAGAAAATTGATTGTTCAAATGAAAGTGACGTAAAAGAGGAGTTATATTTTGTGCGTACGTTTTCAGTTACTACATTATTATTATTATTATTATTATTATTATTAAAAGGAAATTAAAGAAAATTAAGAAATTAAAAAATAAATAGACACATGATTGGCGAATGGACATAGAAAGACTACCATACTTAATAATGAGATATCAGCCATGTGGAAAATGAAGCCAAGAACAACCCTTAGAAGAATTCCAGACTGTTAATGGGGACCTAACAGGACACCAGGCCTAAATCCCTGCAACCTATACGATAGTAATAATAATAATAATAATAATAATAATGGTGATGATGATGATGATGATGATGACAATAATAATTAGTAGTAATTCTTGTTGTTGTTGTTGTTGTAACACTAATAGTGGGAATACCTTAATTTTATTCACGTAAATCCTAGCATCTAGGCAAATCAAAGAGGCATTTAAACGAAACACGCAAGGTGTGCACATACAACTGCATCAACTACTGGAAATGGAATAATGCTCTTATTTGTTGTAACAGGAATATTAAGATTTATTCACACGACGAAAGGGAGACAGTGACGGCGTTGGGAGGGGGATTTAAAGTGACCTGGGACTGTGACATATGGCAAGAGCCGGTAGGCGATATACTGCACTGTTGTTATATTGCCAGTTAGTTATTGTGTAATTCCTATCATCACTCAAGAGAACAATTACTGTACTTAGGGACTGATATTCCAAATAAATGCTCTGCGCTTAGCAGAAAGGGAGGGTAATTTATTTTTTGAATTTGATATCGAATGCAGAAGGGGCGATTTTTCATTACCGTTTTATATCACACGCAATAACTGCTGCCACAGATACAACCTACCATAGCGATCCGTAACAAACAGTGCACTGAGAGTGAAATTGTGCATGGAAATTTCCAATTTGCAAGTAAAAGCGATGAGCAGCAAAGGGTCGCAAGGAATCTTGTCCAGAATATAGATGCCATGTTCCTGGGTGAAATGAAATTTACACGTGGCCTCACTGTAGTTTATACAAATGGAATCTTTGAGCGTTATAATGTCTGCCTCGTTTCTTCGTGTCGGATTTCAGTCCACACACACACACAAACATAATACATACACACACACACACACACACAAACATACATACATTCATACATACATACATACACACACACACACACACATACACACACATACACACACACACACACACAAGATTAAGTTATTGCTGTGGCGCTGAGTCGAAGATTCGAGTGTTCTGGAGTATGACTCCATGTCGATGGATAAATAGTTACAGACATTTCGAAAGAGATGGAGGCAAAAATAAACGCTTACGAAACGTTAGTACGCATTTATCAATCGACACTTCGTCATATGAAAAAAGACTGGAAACTTCAACTCAGCATATTTGGGCGACTCTGTTTTACAATGCGAAATGGTAAGGTCCCTGCTTTTTCACTGAGTATTTTCACGGATTGGTACTTATTGAACTCCAATAAATATGGCCGATGAACGAAATAACGGGCTGGTCTGGGATATTTTATTGTGCAGCATGAAGCAAAGCACAAAGTTTGAAAACTCGGATATTAAAAATAAAAACTAGAAAGATTATGTTAAACCAAATATTGAAACTGTTGGTAGTCCGGTCTCTAGAACAGCACTGCGCACGTTATGGTTCCAAACGTTGGGCGTAGGGCCTAGACTGGTCATGATTTTGTTTCATAACTCCATGCAAACATTGTAATGGTATTTAATACAAGCCATGACATCTTCTTCCAACATTCGTACAATTCATCCTGCCTTATTATAGAGCCTGCGCTACAAGCCGGAAGGTCGCGGGTTCGATTCCCGATGGTGTCATTGAAACTTTTCATTGACATAATCCTTCTGACCGCGCTGCGGCCCTGGGGTTCACTCAACCTCTAATAGAAATGAGCAGCAGGAATATTTCCTGGGGGTAAAGGCGGTCGGTGCGTAGGGTTGACAATCTTACCACCTTCATGTGCCGATTGTCTTGAAATCTGGGAGCCTCAACTTCCTGGAACACTCAGGGCCTCTCCAGGCCTGTAATGGGTTTGCTTTCCCTTTTACATTTACCTTATTATAGAGCACTGAGCAACCTCTTGCAAATGAAGAAGCATCTTTACTCATTATTCTACCACAAAGCTGAGGTATGAGTTTTGATATTCTCGCACCGGTGTGTATCAATTTAACGGTTTTATGTGACATGATCTTACGCAGGTGAATAGATATTGTATGTACCAACATCCTGGAGATAACCTGATGTACAGACAGAAAATAGTCAGAAAATGGTCATTTGGAATTTTTACGAGCTAGAAGTATGAAAATATACTTGTAGAACTGTACTCTCGTGTTTGGAACACACTTACCATATGCGTTCACAGTACCGCAAGTGTCTTTCGTAACAGGTTGTAATGTGTGCTGGTATTAGAATATTAATATGAATATTAATTCACAATATTACGAATTTACAAAATCAGAAATTCGACAATGAAAGTATCTACACCACAAAACTTGGAGGAATGTTTCAGCATTGATTAACGTGGCTGGTAGATTGATGGGCCGATTACCTAAAAATGGCGTTTGTAAAGAGTGATTAAAAAAAAAAGTTGCGCACCACAAAAAAATGTAATGTTAGTAGAAGCTGTTTAGCCTACTGTTTAACTCGACAAATAAATACTAACATGAACGATCATGTATCTCCATTCCCCACAAGCCTCCCTTCGTGGTATTTAACTTATCAATGGCGACAAAAAAGGTAAAATAAGGTAAATCAGTCCCATTACAAGCCCGAGGTGTCCAGAGGGTTCCAGGAAGTTAAGGTTCCCAGATTACGTGACAATGGCCCAGGATGGTGGTAAGGTTGTCAGCCTTACGCACCGGCCGCTTTTACCCCTAGGAAATACTCCTGGTACTCATTTCTGTTAGAGGCCGAGTCGACCCCAAGGCCATAGTGTGATCGGAAGGATTATATCAATGAAAAATTCCAATGACACTATATGGAATCGAACCAGCGACCTTCCGATTTGTAGCACAGCACCTTAACCACTGCGCTAACGCAGTCCTCCAGCAATGGTAACAACGTTACCAAAATTTTTAAAGATTCTGTAATTATTCAGAGTGACACACTTCCTAATTTCTTCAATTCTGGAGCGTATTCAGAGTCATTTCCAAGCTTACAAAAAGTATCATCACAGATTCGATTTAATTTCAAGGATTACGGATTTTTTTATGGCACGAATAATTCTAAGTATGTTCTTAATCGAAACTGTCAATTACTGAAACCAGACGGCGTCGTTGACAGACGAACGGGCCAGCTTGGACCACTGGCGGAATGATTCCGACAGGTACAAACCGAATTAGCGCAATGGATCGAAAACCTGTCAAAGTGCCACTCTGGCCATCAGAAATCCCATGTGGACTGTAGTGGGACTGAACCCGTAGCGCCGCGGTGAGAGGTCGGCGAAGAAATTCCTGAGCCACGATACGACCATAAATGAATGTTTTACAAGGCGACATAATCAGCTATTTACATGGCTACATAATTGCCGAATTAAAAAGAAGGGTTCAAAATGACCACATTCAGCTTCAGCGCAAATCCTGGTACATCTTCGAACTGAGCGTTTAACTAGCATCAATGCGTTACGATTGTTTTTTTTAATAATGGAATGCAAAAACCAGATTTAGTTGAAACAAGAAGCCATGATATGGACAGGTTTTCTCTGCACGGTGAAAATAAGGATGGTCTCCGTCCTGTTGCAAGTACCAGCGAATAGTATTTCGGAACGTACATATTCTAACAAGTTGGAATTTATTTACGCAGAGACCGTCGACAAAAGCCCCCGCAGGTAAACGGGCTTATCATATGACTGTGTAAGATACCGGCACTACATTTACACAGAATCTATGATGAAAACTGCTTGCCACAGAACATGGGTAATCAAGTCACAACACAAATGCATGCCAAAATGAACGACTGCAGGTATCAATAGTTCCCTGCCTCTTGAGAAACGGACCTATTGTTGGGTGCTTCGCAAATTTGCGAAAACCGACTAGGAGCTACGTCATGTTTGTCTGTCCGTCTGCAGGGAACAATTCGGCCCCAATAGGACGCATTTTTCATGAAATACTACATTTGAGTAATTTTCGAAAATCTCTTGAGAAATCTGATGTATATTGGACCGTGCATCAATGTGATAACTGAAGAATCAAAACACCAACTAGCTGCCACTTGATATTTTATTGTACTTCTTATAGGCTCGTCATGTTTCGGGCACTACTATGCCCATCATCAGGAGCTCGCGACTATGACTAGTGTCCAGGCTGCAGGCTATAGCCTGCAGTCCGGACACTACTCCAGCCTACCCGCACCTAACCTCCAATATACAGCAAACCAAGAACGACACGACCAATGTGGTAAGCAACATTATAGTCGTGCGCTCCTGATGATGGGCATAGCAAAGCTTGAAACATGTTGAGCCTATAAGAAGTACAATAAAATATCAAGTGGTAGCTAGTTGGTGTTTTGATTCTTCAGTTATCTCTAGAGAAAATTTAATTTTCACTACTTTCTGATAAGAATGGCGGGCACTTTACACGAAGACAAATTTTTTTTATCATATCTCGCTCATTTCTTCTTAGAATGAGAAATGTTTCAGAAAAACTTGTAGAGAAAATCAATACATATATTTTACGTCCAATAACTTTTCTTCGAAAACCGTACCGTTTAAGGGATAATGTGAAAGAATACTGAACAGGCAACAAATGACAATATGGCGCAGGCACATTGCATGCTGGATACCTACGGCTAGAGACATACACTCAGAATATATAATACTCACTGCTTTTCCACTGCAACAATAATTGCACTAACGCGCCTCAATGTCACGTATGTACATTGCCTGTCTTGTTACGTGACATTCGTGACTTGGCGTCACAACAATAAATATTGAATTTCGTAAACTGTGTAACTATTGGAATCATATTGTTAGCCTGCTACAGGCACGAACTACCGCAACAGGAAGTCCCTAGTATGTGCCACAGTATTTACGTTTAATATGATTCGAGGAAAATAAAAAGAATTATTTTTCTAAACATCAATAAAACCGGACTTCATAATTACATTCTAATGTCGGTGTTTATACGTTTACTTTATACTGGGACACCACATCATTGGGTAGATAGGTAACCACCTAACCAACCACAGTGTGTTAAATTCCAGAACGCTCTAATCTTGAGAACAGGTCTTTATGAGGTACGGAATAAATTTCACGCTTGGAAGTTTTCAGCGCCTTATTTCAAAGTATTTTGTGAAACATCTAGTTTGTATCCGTGTTAATTTATAACATTTCAGAATATACGGTAAACACGAAGCAATAGTTTTCAGAAATGTATTTAACAAACTTAAAAAGACTACGGAAATAAAATTTACACTACTGGAACAAGAACGCGCAGTATTGTGTAGCATGCGAGAGAAGTGACTTAATTCCAAGAACGGCCACTATGAACGCAACGGTCGACATCGCAGTAAAATGGCGACTTTCTCCGCGCACGCATCTTCTTTCCTTGAGTCCTGTTCCACAAAACCTGTGACCACTATTTTGAAGGGATTTTAAGGAAAATTCCGCAAAACTTCTCAATGTGCTGATTCAACGCTCTTGGGAACGGCTGTAATAAAACTGACAAAATAATCTGGAAAAGAATAGAGTTTGTGATAACATTACAAACTACCAGCCTTCGTAAAACTATGTAAGTTATTTCAGATGACGGACGATATTGGATGTTTTATTTATGCTCCATTAACAGTGCCACTAAATCTGATATTCTAACTCTAGGCAGACTGTTGTTCTAAAACACTGACATTACTTTAAAATCCGCAATGAAGATCGTTTGGATGTTTGCAAAGCGACGTACTCAGCGAATTCTCAACTCCACTAGTGTAGAAGAATCTCTTTTTTTAAATTCTCCTCTAAACAGTTAATTATCACTTCTTTGTTTTGATTTTGTTAATAATATTTTTAAGGGTCTCAGACCGTTCGATTCATTTGTTTTTGTCGTCTGTTTAACGACTGTCAAAAACCGATTCTACGAAACGTGGAGATCCTATTTAGAATGAGGTCAATCCTATTTAAATCAAGGTCCAGGTATTGTGGTGAGATCCTGTATTCTATTACTTTGCATACAGTTTATATTACCCAAATTCATCCGTGCATCTTTATTGTGAATTGTTAAAAGAAATACTCAGAGCGGCTTTGTATTGAAGGTACAAGCACATAACAAGTCACTAGACAGTTCAATTCACCACGCTGGTTTCGTATCCCACCTGGCGCCAGCACTGAATTTGACTGCTGATATTAAGTAGCTCAACAATATATGATAATGCACGCACACACACACACACACACAGACACATATGCATACAAACATACGTACATACATATATCCATACATACACACATAAATACATACATACATACACACGCACATACACATACATACATACATACATACCTACACACGCACATACATAAATACATACATACCTACACACGCACATACATACATACATACATACTTTGTAGCACGCACAGAACAGGCTGACACATAAGGCAGGAATAGGCGTGCATTAGGACGAGATCTGTTTTTCGGAGCAAACAATCTGTAGTATATACAGGGTGTCGCAGGAGGAATGTTCCAGACTTCGGGAGAGTGTTCCTTATGTTAAAGTATACCGATATAACCCAAAACACCTATGTCCAAAGTTGAACTGTTACGGAGATAATGGCCAGAGAAGTTTGAAACTTTGAC
>Ga0123354_10021612_pt1 | contig 10141 bp, 9 predicted proteins | sample TergutLab28metaG_2_FD_97872 | JGI IMG/M metagenome (GOLD analysis project Ga0123354, IMG submission 97872) | Labiotermes labralis P4 segment gut microbial communities from Petit-Saut dam, French Guiana - Lab288 P4 | ecosystem: Host-associated > Arthropoda: Insects > Digestive system > Gut ...
CATCGATTGGAAAATGGAGATCAGGTAGATATACAAACTTCACCCAATCAATCGCCGAAACGCGACTGGTTAAATTTTGTGGTAACATCCAAAGCTCGCGTTAAGATTAAGCAAACACTGAAAGAAGCGGAAACCAAGCAAGTCGAGTTTGCAAAAGAATTGTTGCAACGTCGCTTCAAGAACAAAAAAGTGGAAGAAGACGATGCTAAATTAATGCGGCTTATCAGGAAAATGGGCTACAAAAAGGTTACAGATTTTTATGCTGATATCGCCACCGAAAAATTAGACATCAACACGGTTATCGACCAATATCTGGAATTGGAAAAGAAAGAAGCGGAAGTTGAACATTCCGACAGGAGTGTTGAAAATTACCGGCCGGCAACTTTTGCCGAAGAAATAACACACGGAGACGACGCATTGATTATTGATCAAAATATCACAGGAGTCGAATATAAATTAGCCAAATGTTGCAATCCGATTTTTGGAGATAAAATCTTTGCTTCGGTTTCTTCACATGGTGGTATCAAGATACACAGGGAAAACTGTCCGAATGCTTCTGCATTACGCAATCGTCTTGGAAACCGGATAATGGAAGCCCGCTGGTCGGGAAAATCAGAAGGAAATTATCCGGTAACCTTAAAAATTGTAGGGAATGATGATATAGGCATTGTTACCAATATCACTTCAGTCATTTCAAAAGAAAACGGAATGAGTGTACGCTCTATTTCGATAGATTCGAGCGACGGGTTATTTCAAGGAAATATTACAGTATTGGTAAATAATACCGATGCCATGGATACTTTGGTAAAGAAAATTAAGGCAGTGAAAGGGATAAAACAGGTAACGAGACTGTATTAGCGTAAAGTGATTATTAAATAAAATTTCGTACTTTTATCGCATAATTTTTTATTCAAGAAAACAATGGAAACTTCAATTGACAATATTATTTCAATAGAAAATACTAAACGTAAAACACCTCAATTTCAACGTCGTATCTTTTGGGACATTGATTTTGACAGGCTTGACTATGATCTGCGTGCCAATTTCATTATTGAACGTGTATTTGAGCGAGGTGATGTGGAAGATATTCGTGAATGCAGGCGGTATTACGGGGACGATAAAATTTCCGATGCATTGACCAACGCCCAATGGCTATTAAAAGAAACCGTATATTTTGCAGCAGCGATTTTTAAAAATAAATTAACAGATTACAGATGTTACAGATCAGCACAATCGAACCCGCAACACTGGTCGTATTGAAAAAATTAATGTCGATTCCGGAACTTACTGATTTTTCATTAGTTGGAGGAACAGCTTTAGCTCTCCGTTTTGGGCATCGAAAATCTGTTGATTTGGATATGTTTGCTTCATCCGAATTTGATGTAGATACAGTCATTGCGGCACTTGAAAAGAATTTTCCTGCAACATACAGACATATTTCAACCAATTCTATTGGAATTTTCAGTTATATAGAAAATGTAAAAATTGATTTGATAAAATATCATTTTTACCCGATTATTGCGCCGATTATAAAAGAAGAAGGTATTCGCTTTTTGAGTGATGAAGATATTATGGCAATGAAAGTCAATGCAATACTCAAACGAGGAGTAAAAAAAGATTTTTGGGATATTGCCGAGCTATTGGATTATTATTCTGTTAATGAAATAATTGACAATTATATAAAAAAATATCCCAATCAAATGTTACTTATTTCTATTCCTCGTGCATTGACATATTTTGAGGATGCTGAAAAAAGCGAAGAACCTGTTAGTTTGAAAGGTCAAACATGGGTTGACGTAAAGACAAAGATATGCGATAAAATTGATGAATTTTTAAGATAAAAAGTAAGTTTTACTTCTTCATCAACGCACTCGGTGAAAAAGTATATCCTACCATAAAAATTGTATTATTACTGATTTGAAGACCAAAATCCAAACTGCCGGGACCAACAAACCAACTGACGCCCAAATATACGGGAATGTTCCAGGTTGTTGTAGCAGGGAGAGATTCGTAGTCTTCGGTAGTTTCATTGTAAATCGTACCATCGGGTAAACTCCAAAGATATGAAATACCTAAACCTACATAAGGGCTTATGTTGTATTTTTTTATCGGAAAATAAACTTTGCTCATTATACCTAAATCTGACGTCGCAGTAGTAGAGGAATTATTTTCATCTCCGGTTGCGGTTACTCCCAACGAATAAGAAAGCGCCAAATCCCAACGGTTTTTAAGTAGAAAAAAGCCTAAACGCGAACTAAGATAAATTCCTCCGTTATATCCATCTGAAGTAAAATTACTGTTCAATCCAAAATACAAAAACCACGGATGAACATCAGTTTTTCGCAATGTTTTCAATGTAGTTTTGGGCGTATAAAGCGTGTTTAAATCCCAATTGTCTATTAGAGTCACTGTACCGGAAGTTACGTCTTTTTGCCATAATTCCCTTTTGTAGTTATACGAAACAGAGGCTAAAGTATATCCTTTCGACAAGACGAGTTCCATAACTGTATTTTTCTTTTCTGCCGAAAGAGAAGCGAAAGATTCCTTTGCCTGTAACCGAATCGTTCCGGTTTCGGTCATTTCCGCATTTTCAAAATAAATGCCGAATTGCGACAGAAAATCCTCTTTTTGGAAATTTCCTTTATTGTCGGTTTGCGCCCAACAAGTTACACCTAACATTAAACTGATGATAATGATATATTTTTTCATGATTACCTTGTTCCAAAATAAAAACTTTTTCCGATAGAAATCCCGTACATATAATTTGCTCCTGCCTGTAAAGGACAGTAGACATTGAAAAAGATATCCCAACTGGAATTTCTTTTCGAATTGATAAAACTGAATCCCAGCGACGGCACAATGCTCAATGTACTGTTGTCTTTGGTTATTAGATCGTTCAGCCCAAGACCCACAACCAGCACATTACCTAACCGTTGATAGCCCGACAATCCTACATTTAAATTCATTGCCGTTGAATTTCCCGAAAGCCCCAAGTTGAGACTGCCGTTGAACGAATTGGAAAGATAAACGCCAAAACGGGAATTAAGCGAAGTATAATTTTCAGAAAACATACCGCCGGCGTACAACATCGTTTTGGGACTGAATTTATTTGGCTTTTTCATCAATTTGGATTGTTCATTGGGTGCAGTATTTTCCGGTTGTTGCTTCAACTGCACCAATCGTTGATTGAAAGCCTGTTTGGCTTCGGCGAATTGAGGGTCGTCAGGCATCAGCAAAATGCCGGTTTCCAATTCATTGGCTGCTAATTTGGATAAGCCGGCTTTTTCCAAAGGAATGCTGTAGCCGATCCGGAAAACATACTCATCAGGGTTGGTTTTAGTCAGTTCTTTAAACAAAGAGATTGATTGAAAATTCATGCCGGAGGCGGCCAAATAATTGGCGCGTTTGAACAATGTTTTTAGATCTTTTTCTTGCGATGTAAATGAATCTGATTTATATTTTTGATACAGTTCTTCATATTTCGGATATACCCATTTAGGCACGGAACAGTTTGCGAGTAAATCGGCTGCCGGTTGATTTTGACTCATGAGAGCAAACACCTGGCCGGCATAAAAATAATCCTTCCCTGAAAACATACCAAACAATTTTGCTCTATCCAAATTCATTAAAGCGCCTTCATCAACGCCGCCTAATGCCAGTGCATAAGCATACTCTGATAACAAAGCGGGATTAGTGTTGTCTTTATCTACTAATTGAGCATACGCTTGAATGGCCCGGGGAATTTGCCTGGCGAGAATTAAGTTGCGAGGTATAGAAAGCAGACGGGTTAAATATATATCTTCCGGCGTTGTATCAATTTTTAGCTGTAATTGCGATAAATCTTCTTCAACTGGATACAGAATATTGTTTCGGAGCCTGACGATTAATTGTTTTTCAGGATTAAAGATTAGCAAACCTTCTCCGTCATACTTTAAAATACCACCGAAATCTTCTGTAATTATCTCTAATTTATCGTTTTTCATTCGATAGATAGTTTGATCGGTTGAAAAATAAAAAGCATGGTTTATGGTATCGCCGACAATTGAAATAATATCTTCTTCCTGTGGTAAAGCAAAGATTTGATATAACTTTTTTGTTTTAATATCCATGCTGAATAGCATGTTTTTTGTCGAAAAAATCAGTAGCGAAGGTTGTTCAAATACCGATAGTATAGGAGTAGAGATTTTTACTAACGGTGTAATTTTTTTATTTTCTGATATTTGATATATAGAATAATCCTTTTTGTCATTTTTTCGCACTCGTTCGTAAACATATATATACTTGTATGTTGAAGTAATTCCCATATCGCTGTCGGGAATATCCAATACTTTAATGAACGATGGTTTGGCATTGGCTTGATATAACGTTTTTCCGCTTATCATCATGAGAACCCCATTTGCCGTTACGGTAAACGATTTAATGCCGGTATTCCATTTTTCAAATATGGGAACGACACCTCCAATTCCAAGAAGGTAAAACTGATTGGCAGAGGATAACAAAAGAAATCCATCGGAAGTATATTCAATAGAATTGATAAACTTCGTGTCGATATCTAATTTTTCGAGTAAAGCGTTGTCAAGCAGAATATCTGCTTTTATTGGTTTTGTATCTTGAGCATATCCGACAAATGACAAATGACAAATGAACAAAATACTGAAGACATATTTCATACTTGTTTGCGTTCTGTTGATTAACTTTAATCTCATATAATTCTGATGATTTAATGATTCACTGTCTTTACTGTCTTCACAGGAGATATAGACATATTTGTTCCTAATACACTAGAAAAAGTTCCTATCCCCGCAGCTGTCGTTTCTATGTTTGTTCCTCCTTGTAATTTTGTTGTGACCATTGAGATACCCGCATCAAGAAGAGGATCATCCTTGCCGGAAGAAAGATTACCTAAGCCGCCATTAAGTGCAGCAATACCTACATCGTTCCATGCAATTTGATCTCCGACAGCGGCTTGCTTGCCAGCTTCAGCTATACCGCCTATTAAACTTCCTGTGATAGGGCCTCCCGGTATTACACTATTAGCTGCGAATGCTGTCATATCAATTCCAGTAAGCATCAAATGTGTTTCAAAGTCATCCATACGCTTTTCACGATCTATACGCTTGGCATTGTCTATGGCATCGGTGAATTGCTTAAATTTTTTATCCCATTCATCACTGCTCAAATTCATACCCGCCCAGTCTTCAGGTGAAAAAAAATCACCAATATTTACACCTGCGTCTGCACCTATTCCTTTAAATAGATCGTAGTCTGCTGATTTAGATGGAATTGGTTTATTGTCTTGCTTGTCCCCGTAAGCATCTGCCAAATCTGAATAGGCTTTATCGTGATTAGGATGCCCTGTTTTAGGCGTAAATGATTTAGGATAAGTATTTGGATTAAGCAACTGTTGTTGTAAATCAGCATCATCAATCCAATTGGGAGTATCCAAAGCGGGATTCGACGAAAATACCGGCTCCCCTTGAACGGCTCCATTGAAATTTAAATTTCCCGTAGTGGGATTTGTTTGGTTTGAGCCTTGACCGGGCATTGCAATATCCGTTCCTGTGCATGATGTACAAGTATAATAAATCCTGCAAGCACCATCACTCCATCCTACACCTAAAATCATCTGTCTCACTTGTTCACAAATTTGCTTGGAAGGGAATCCGACTCCTTGTGAAAATGCTTGTTGCCACATTGCATTTACTTCATTTTCCAACTGACGAATCTCTCGCTGTATTTCCGGATCCCCTTGAGCACAACCAGCGGTAATATGATATGTAAGATTAAAAGTCCACTGTGCATAAGTTGCATGAGAACTTATTAACAAGCTGATTGTCAATAGTACATATTTAAAATGCCTTTCCATTTTCATTAAAATTTATATCCGATTGTTAGATAAAAATTCCTATTGTAAGCGGAAGCGCCAGGGAAAGCGGAATCACTTCCTCCAAAAACATTAATGAATCCCATATCGTAACCTAAATCAAGTAGTATTTTTGAAAATTCTAAACCAACACCAGCTCCTAAACCGAAATCCCATCTGTTTGCGTTAATATCTCCATCACCCGTTCCGAAAAAATTAGCTTCGTCTGTGCCGGATTGATGTAATGGACCCGAATTAATAGTATAATCGTATTTATACTTACCGGCAAGTCCCATAGCCACATAAGGCCCTGCATGAAACACCATTCGCATAGATTCCGTTAAATTACTTTTGTATCCAATGTGCCATGAGAATTGAAAGTACATAGGAGTAGTTTCCACATTGCCGTCTTCTGCTGTCTCTTTATGTCCTTTAGTTGTCAATTCATAACCAAATATTGAATATAAATCATTCTTAATTAAGTCTTCTCCTGTAACTTTCAATTGAAATCCGGTTCTATAACTGGCTGAAGCTCCATCAGAAAAAGAAAATGTTGAAAATGAGGGGCCAACCCGTAAGCTCCAAGTAGTTTTTGAGCATAAGCTCAGATAACTCATCATTAAAATGCCGATAAGGCATGCCATTTTTAATTTAATTGTATTCATTTTTTGTGTCATTTATTATTCAATTTAAAGATTTCCATACAAATGTTTAAAAAGCCCGGACGGCACGAACTTTAAATGTATTATTCTTAGAGGTGCTGTTCTGATTGCCCCAATAGTTGTAATAAAAATACTGATACCAAGCATTACTGCTATCGTACTCAGAAGAACTCCAATAGTAATCAGCCATTATTTGCATTAAGCCACCATTCATTAAAGTTGTATTTACTTGCTGATAGCTTGCATATAGATCATTCAATTCATCCTTTGCCGGAAGGTACCATCCCGAAACACTTCCCATATTGAAATCGTTGCACCACTTAAAAGCAGGATATTTATTTTCCCAACCGGCTATTTTTTTAATCGTATTCATGTTATTCATTCCGTTGGAGAGATCCGAACAACCTGTATTTTCATATACGGTTGACCATACACACGCTGTTTCTTCCATAGAGACGATCATCCCATGCATTCCTTCATCTGTGATGTTATAGACAACTCCCATCACTCCCTTTTCATTATAGATATCGCCAATAGCATAAGGAGCAGAAGTTGTTGACATCGCTTGTTTTACTGTGATATTCTTTTGTTGTACATTCGCTTGTATAGTAATAGTGCCACTTCTTTCGAATCCGGTATTTTCCGATACAGAAACAGAAAGTGTGTTGCCGTTTCTCGTAATATTCATCCATGTAGAAGCATTGAAAGAATATGTCCAATCGGAAGCATCTGTCGTTACCGTAATGGTTTGTGTCCCTTGAGCTGCTGTAAACGATAAGGAGTCTTTGGAAGTGGTAAGCGTGCTCATTGCCTGTTTTACCGTAATAACCTTACTCTTTTCATTCGCCAATATAGTAATTGCGTCACTCCTTTCGTATTCGATATTTTCCGTCACCGAAACAGAAAGCGTGTTATTGTCTTTCACAAGGCTTATCCAAGGCGAATTGCAAGAATATGTCCAATTGGTAGCGTCTGTTGTTACCGTAATCGTTTGTGTGCTTTGATCTTTTGTGAACGACAATGAATCTTTGGAAACGGTAAGATTGGTGGGTTCAAATGGATATTGATATTTTACTTTAGCCGCCCCTGCGCCAATGTCATCAACCACATAAAGACGTACATACACAGGAGTTGTTAGATTTCCTCCTTCAAATTTTATCACATATCCATGACCCGACTCGCAGGCTACCACATTGTTGGTACTTTGCGGAACGGTGAAATTCGTTTGTGGAATAGAGACTACATTTCCCAATCCTTGCATTGCTCCCAGGTTACAAATAGATACCAGATATGTATTCCAACTGTCGTAGAAATAGCCTTTAATGTAAAAATTATCGGGTTCTGTCCAACGGATAGTCCCGATATTCGTTACTTCAATACTTGTATTCTCCGAAATATTTGCTGTGATAGTCCCTTCAGGGTCAGGTGTCGGAGTACTCGGAGTACTTGGATCGTCTATTACAGTTGGTTCTTCGGGATTATTCAGTTGAGGATCATCTTTGCCACAAGAAGTTATGAAACCACCTATAATACATACTAAAATAAGAAGTTTCCAATAGTTCATTTTTGTTTTCATATTTTTAATTGTTTATAAAAATTAACCAATACCTTATATTTCGCTTTTTGCTTTATGATTATTATTTCTCTTGCAATATTCACAAATATTCCCTTTCTCCATTTCTTCTTTCGGAATATTGATAATAATATGTATTTGAGTCATCACTTCATTATTAATCTGTTCGCTATATGTCTTGAAAAAATCGAATTTCAATATTTTGCTGATTTTCAGTAATTGATCCGTATTTATCCGTTCTCTTCTGAAAATATCGTACACATTATCACGGTTGCAACCGATTGCGCTTGCAAATTTTTCGATAGAAAGTTCGCTTTGAAGAAACTGCTCTTTGATTAATTGACCAATCTGTACTTTACTCTCAGTGTCGGGTTTTTCATTCAACATGTTTTATCTTGTTAATCATTTGACAAAAATATTAACTGTTTTATATTAAATTTATATAAACCTGTATCCTGTTTTTCTACAAATTGTATCCTGTTTTTAAAATAAAAATAAAAAGGCATGAAACTTATCTTATTCGGCCTTCGAAGGTATCGCCAAACACCCACCAACCACAAATAAGGAAGTTCATGCCTAAACAACATGAACATTCACTCATTACCATGTGGTGGGTTTCTTCAAATTGGCGATTTTTCGAAAGCCACAAGTAACAAAGCAAATGCTTTATCAATATGTTCTTAATGCTTTAATTTTTCATTTCATATATGTATACATTTTATTATTAGTTTTCCGCTCCTTTAGTCATCTAATTAACACACATTATGCTAATTTTAGCGCAACGTTTTTCATATTATCACTAAGTGATAAGAGCATATCAGCAAACTGTTTCCGCTCTGTGTTTGTGAACTTGGCCGGTTTTCCATGCACATTCCAACCATGCAGCCGGTTATAGAGCCATGTTTTTTGTTTGCCAAAAAAATCTTTTGACAATTGAGACATATTCAAATATTTTTCAAGGCCGTCCAATTGTTCAATGAATTTTATTTCATTATCAATTCGCTTTATTTCATTGAATTTTGAAATTTTTGTTTCCAAAACGGCAAGACCGATTTGTTCTTTTTCGGCATCGGTTTTATCTCCGATATAATTATCCAGCAGTTTGTCAAACTCTATATCAGACATTTTGCGTCCTGTCGCAAGCAACTGTTCAATTTCATTATTAAAATCTTTCATATTGATATTTTTTAATCCCTCCGGAAAAGGACTGATTTGTTCCTCAATCTTTTTTAATTCTCTCTTTTTTAATTCTCTGTCAATATCATTCAGTTACTCGTTTTAATTATTAGACAACACAAAAATATTGATATACTTTTGCATATCGATACTTTTGACAATTATTTTCACTAAAAATGAAAAAATTAACATTTGAAATAAAAATCTATAAAAAAATTATCCGGAGACGAGCGAATTATAAAAACTTATCTTCCCCCAATTCTATTACTTCCAAATCTTTAATTGTCTTCCCTTCAATAACAAAGCGAACCAGCGTCCTGACCTGATGAATACCTTGTAGACCGGCAGCTCCCGGATTGATATACAAGAATTTGAGCGCATTGTCATATTGCACTTTAAGAATGTGGGAATGCCCGCAAATAAACAATTGGGGAGGATTGGTAAAAATCTCAGGGCGAACCTCAGGAGCATATTTTCCCGGATAACCGCCGATATGGGTAAGCCAAACATCCACTTCTTCGGCTTTGAACCGCAAATGTTTAGGACATTCATATCGAACTAAATGCCCATCCATATTTCCGTGCACAGCTCTCACCGGTTTAACGGCTTGCAATTTATCCAATACTTCCGGACTGCCGATGTCGCCGGCATGCCAGATTTCATCGCATGAGGCAAAATATTCGGCATATTTTTCATCCCAATAAGCGTGAGTATCTGAGAGTAATCCTATTTTCAACATATTTTTTAATATTGAGTAGGTCGGCGGCGTTGCCGCCGCTTTCCCCTCTAAGAACCGTACGTGCGAGTTTCCCCGCATACGGCTCAAGTGATTACTAAGTTTAATTCTCACAAAATTAAACCGGTTCA
>Ga0123354_10021616_pt1 | contig 10140 bp, 4 predicted proteins | sample TergutLab28metaG_2_FD_97872 | JGI IMG/M metagenome (GOLD analysis project Ga0123354, IMG submission 97872) | Labiotermes labralis P4 segment gut microbial communities from Petit-Saut dam, French Guiana - Lab288 P4 | ecosystem: Host-associated > Arthropoda: Insects > Digestive system > Gut ...
AGGGATGATACGGTTACGGCCGGAGCAAGTGTGGACGTGCAGCGTGACGCTGCACGTCCACACTTGCTGTCACGATACGGTGTTACGTTACGCGGTAACGTTACAAGTGTGGACCCACCTTTAGACTAGTTGCCGAAAGGTGGCCGCTTCTCAACTCGAACCAGATCCCGCCTATCCTGGCTGAGATCCTTCGTTGTTTAACTGATTGTCTTCAGGCCCATACCAAGTTATTAACAGGCATATGCTCTGACGTCTTCCTTCAAAATCCTTTCCTGTTTAACGCGTCGCAATCATCCTACCATCGAAGCTCCACGAACTGGGTTAGTGATAGCGTCGTTAAATAAAAAATATGCATTATTATTAACAACTGAAATTTGTAACCATTCTGATTATAAAATCGTGTAATCGAAAGGAGATTTTTTTTTAAATCCTGTCTTCTTAAATCCACATCACACGCAACTCCGTGTAAAAACTTTTGCTAAGTTTTATCAATCCTGACGTACCATATATTTTTATCGTCTTAGGATTCAACAACTTCGATGTAACGTTATTCACTAAAACCGACATCCAGTTGCTCAATAATGGATTTGTTAGTCCTCTTTCCATAAAAAGTACCTTTCTATGAATTTCACTCTGATGATTTTGAATTTATTTATTTCTGAGATGCTACATCGTTGGTACTCGCAAATATGGTACATTTCTTCCTTTGGGTGAAAGCAAAGCGCGTCTCCGAAAGTTCGGTAACTCTTTTCTATTCGAAAAGGCAACACACATCATCTTGAGCATCGCAGTGAGGACGGCTAAAGTCTTGTGTTCGTTGTTGTTCGTCAGTGTGGAGTTTCCCGATTGTATGCTAATTTCGTCAATAAAAGAGCAGAAATGTCACCCGAAATCATTCTCATTGTACAGGACGTCTGGCCTGTTCCCACAAGGAACTAGTTCTGAAAATAGGACTTTTTTTAAATTTTGGTAGAATTTCTTGGCTGGTTGTTCGTGTCTTCAAAAAGACATTAGAAAAGCAAAAATGCGGACGTAGTTCACCGCATTATCTAAGGACCTACGTGTGCTGAGTCCTACAGCCATTGTCTTCAGCATTGTAGTTTCTACACTATACTAATGTATTACATCATATTTCTTGCACACGCCAACATTCCGAGCCGCGTTACAATGGCGTTGATGCTCGTGTCTATTGACGACAAAAACAGATCCTTAAAAGCACATAACATCGAAATTGCTGCTTTGCGTGGTCCCAGACTAGGTTTTCCTAAGAAATGTTAAAATAACGTTACTTCAGGTGATCAGTCTAGATGTACAATGTTTTATGAAGGCTAAGCTTTCTCTTTCATTATCTCACACGAAAGTACCTACCTAAATATTAACCTAATTTGGCAAAAAAAAGTCTGTGTGTTGGAGAAGTTGCAGATATGGATACAGAAGGAGGGTTCGCTAAAAGGTATGAATATTTTAGTGTCAGTAACCACAAGTATTGTTTAAGGTGGCGAAAATGTTGAAAGTATGGTCTCAAAGAGAAACAATGCCGCAAGAAAAATCTGTGGCACTTTACTGAGAATGACTTCGCCTTCGAAAGTGTTTTGTTGCATGGAGATAGAATTGTCATTTGGGTAACTAGATGAAAAGTCACATAACGATGGCTGAATTGCGTAAGAAATTGTCTTCAGACGGAAAGAGGAAATAGTGCGATGTAAAAACAATGAAGAGAAACTTGGTGTTAATTCATAAGCGGCAAGAAACCTAAAACGCAGAATATGGCATGGGCTCCCAGATTTTCCAAAAATCCAGAAGCAGCCTGAAAAATCTAGGCCCCATAAAGATGAAGTGAACCAAGTTCCAAGCTGAGGTCCCACAAATACAGTGCGTCCCACTCGCTACCGAACCCGGCATTTCTTAATAATTCTAACACCAATGAAGAATTGCAACGAAATTTGATCAGGAGTACGCTCGTTGTGTGAGAAATGAAGAGGAATGTGTCTTCCAGCACATGTTATGATGTCGTCACATTTATTACACGATGAGGTAAATCCGCTACAGATTTCGTTACATTATCCTCATTAGTGGTACAATTAGTAAAGAAATGCCGGGTTCGGTAGCGAGTAGGACACACTGTATTATGCGGCTCCGGCGATCTGGCGGCCGGAATTTGTGCAATCCTGGAGTATGGTATGGCCATAAAAAGAATGAAGAAAGCAAAATTTCAACTTTTACATGAAAGGAAGAATATAAAAGAAAGGGAAAGGACAAGTGTTTAAGTATAGAGCACATACGAAATCTGAGCCATCATATTCGGATGTGATAAATATGAAACTTGCGTTCTTCTGGGGTATGATACCAAGTAGCCCTGTAGACATATGTCGACCTTCCAGAGGAAGCTTCCTCCTCATTCTGTATGGTAGATGTAGGCATCACGTTACACAAAAACGTCGGAAAATTTCTAAAGTACCACAAACATCACAACCTTCATGTGCTAGTCGTTACCAAATATCGAAATAATCTTCTATTGTAGAAACTGAGGATGGCAAACTCGTGAATACGTAAAACAAAGCACAATAAGAAGAAAAAGGAGAAGAGGAATAAGAAAGATACATATGGGTTTGACTATGTTGTCAGACCGTCTGCAAGTCTCGCGTCCTCCTTATCTAGACTCTCCAGAGTGTAGGTGCACTCAGCGTTCTTAGAGTCAGTAAATACTCCCTGAACACGACACGCTGCGCTGTTCAGTGATGCTTTCAGAGGATCCCTCGAGACTTAACCACTGTGCGCCCTTCCAAAGTGTTTTGTGGAGAACACTAAATGTTCCTTATTGGGAAACGATTGTGAACGGTCGTGAAAGATTGTGAGAGGAATTGTGTTCTTTTTTAGAGGAAGCGTACAAGTGAGGGATTTTTGTTTTTTTTGCCGAATTTTAGTTTAAAATTTTTTCCGAAGAAATTTAAATTCATTACATTTATTACACTACTCTTTCTAGATAATTCGATACTTACTCTACATTACTGAGAGAAGGCCTGGCTAAGTCAAGGCGATATGTCTCCAGGTTCTCACTGTTGAGGCCTGGGTTCAATGCAACATCATATTGTTATCACTGATTATAAGAACTTAAAGATACGGCTGTCCGGTTCAATTCACCGATATTATTTTCAAACCTCACTTCCATAAATAACGATTTTTTTTTCAGAATTTTAAAATGATGGGCACCACATCCACATTGACAGAATATTGCTATCAAAGGCCAAAGTCTTTTCTTCATAGGAAGGGAGGTAGATTAAAACACCGCGAACTTCAAGCTTGACAACACATAGAGTAAATAGCATTTTTATCATAAAGGATGTAATAATCGTGCTACCTAGGTCCCATACCTACGTAATAAGACACCTGTGTTGTGTGACGGCGGATCACGGTGAAATCTATAGATTGTGACCAAGTGTGATATTACTAACCACCACAACTTCATGTGAGATTTCCAGCGGACATTTTGTTGGGTAATGGCAGCAAAATAACGTTTTATTCCATTCTTTGTTTTGAATAACATACATGCATACCAAATCGAATTAGGAATCTGCTTTCAAATCACGACCGAGAACAGAGTTTCTTTGTTTGATTTTCATTTTTATTAAAATAAACGTTTTTTCTACAAACTAATTTTAAAAAACAATTCGCCTATCCAAACATGGTACTGTGCTCGCGTTTGCAAAACATAACCTGTTCGTGGTAATACGAAGGGGGTGGACCAGTTATGAATGTAAGCATATTTGTAAAATGTGGCTTAAGACTTCACCCTCTGTTTGTAATCCAGCGACACAGAAGTTAAAAAAATTAGTGATGGATCTTGACTAATGGTTGATTTATATCTATATTATTTAGGGACTCTACACCAACTGGAAACAATAGGAATTTAATTTTCGAAATATATTTCTGGACACACGTTCAAGGATTAAGTCCATAAAGCAAACATTCTACAGCTTATAAGCATTTATTATGTGAATTTATTATGTAAACAAAGCAAATGTTAAGTTATCTGGTAATTTGTGAAGGTATTAAACGCTATAATTCCAACGTACGAGTTGTGAATTACAAATCAAGATCATCTGGTATGTTGGAAGACCTGGCAAGCCTGGGAATATTCTCTTTGTGTCTGAAGAGGCACGTGTGGCCGAGGATTATGTTGATGTAATTAGATGCATAAGTTGGCTGAAGTCACTTCTGTAGGCCCCATTTGAAACTATTGTTAGAGTGGTATTATGCAGAATTAACAACAGGGAATTGCTGAGAGGTAATTAGGAGTTATTATTACACTTTCCTGCAATTAGGAGAATGATTTCCTTACCATTTCACTGTATGAGTCGTCTCTAATCTCAAGTACAATTCCAAACATATTCTGTCGTAGTTACATTATTTCAGTAAGACTTTAGTCAGCAAAATGAGTGGCAAATATAAATTATTTCGATATGAGTAAAGAATTCGTTTTCTTTTACCTTAGGGCTGATATCAATAGTGTGACCTATGCAATTTTTTTGCTTGATTTATTATTACTTCATGTCTTCACCGGTCAATTTCCTTAGTTTTCGCATGTCAAGATGCTGATAAGTCCTTAGCCCGACCAGGAAGGGAACAATCTCGGAAGCATGTCAGGGACGCGCGCGATTTCAACAACATGGAGACGCGAGCTGTCATCAAGTTCTTTTTTCCTGCAAGGCAAGTCGCCGAAGGAAATTCACACCATTCTGACAGAAACATTAACTTATTTTCTTCCTGGTCGGGCTAAGGACTTATCGACACCCATGTACAATATCAGTTTTGAAGCTTTCGCGGTGAATAATTGTGCTGTAGGATTCTGTAGCGATCAGTCTTGGAAACGTGGACTTCATAACAAAGAGAATGCTTGGCGACATCATCCGATGCTAGGGTGATGGGCTATGGCTCAACCCCAGATTATGAAAAGAAAATATTATACATGAACTCCACATTCAGAAGTTTTATTTCCCATTCTTATGTCATTGCAGGAACAAAATTTCAAATGTTACTCCCTATTACGTAATACACAGAACATTGCGGCTTCTTGATTTTGAAGATGTTATTAGATTCCACGGTACGCCCGGAAATATAATTTCACTTACGCCCATATGAGAAGTACGAACTTCGTTGCGCCGCTCTTCGCTAAACGTCGCTTAACAATCATTCGTGCAGATATCTTTAGTCGACTTTCGTCGAAATTGGAAAATAAATGTGTTATTTTTAACAATAGACACTTATATACGTCCCTAAATAAAGAATGGCTTTCTCTGCACCAGTGTTCGTGAAGCAAACAGTCACTAAATAATTTTTGTTCACATCTGTACAGGATCCACAACTACTCAAATTATTGTGGACATCTGTACCAAAGTCCACAGTCACTCAGCAAATTTTTGTGGACATCTGTTCCAAAGCCCAAAGTCACTCAACTAATTTTTTTGTATATCTGTACCAAAGCCCACAATCAATCAGTCATTTTTGTGTACATCTGTACCAAAGCCCACAGTCACTCAGCAAATGTTTGTATACATCTGTACCAAAGCCCACAATCACTCAATCACTTTGTGTACATCTGTACCAAAGCCCAAAATCACTCAATTTTTTGTGTACATCTGTACCAAAGCCCAAAATCACTCAATCTTTTTTGTGTACATCTGTACCAAAGCCCAAAATCACTCAATCTTTTTTGTGTACATCTGTACCAAAGCCCAAAATCACTCAATCTTTTTTGTGTACATCTGTACCAAAGCCCACAATCACCCAACAAATTTTTGTATACATCTGTACCAAAGCCCGTAATCATTCGCAACAAATTTTTTTGGACATCTGTACCGAAGCTACGGTTATCTAGGAAAGAATGAAAAAAATTAGAACGAGCAAAATTACATTTATGGCATCGAGCAAAATATGGATTTCGCTGTTTTAATTTTCAGGCAACGTAGAAACAGTCGACAACATTTTAGGAATATCTCTTATAGAGAGTTTTAAGAAAAACGAAGTTTTTTATTTTTATGGGCAACAAATGGTGCACGTGCACACAAATGTTTGCTGGACTTTATCCTGAAAATATTTCCTTTGAAATTTCAAGAGACCCTGTATCACCGAACTGTGTAACAACATGTCGTTCTATAACATATTTGTCTATAGCTGCTATAAATAAATAAAAGCGCGTAGTTCCGAAGGCCTATTAAGCAATAGCCCGACATACACAAACATTATACCATTAGTCTTATTTCCTTATGAAAAGGGAAGTAAACACAGACGTAACTTCAGTGCGCAGTTGTCAGAAGAACCAAAGAAGTGTCTGCAGTTGTGGCGTTACAAACGGTATCGGAAGTCGTTCATTGCACACACTTCTTCACATAGGATGAATGTAGCTTCCTTTACTAACACAGTTTGAAAGCACGATACAGAATTTGTCAAACCTGCTCCAGCTGTTACCTCTGTTTGTTGTCATTATTGGCATTCTGCAATCCTCCGACAATTTTGTCGTTCTTGCTCTGAGAGAAATATTTCATTTTTTCATTCGTCAACAGCGCTTTATACGTAACCAGATCAATGATTCCATGGTTGGTACTGTCAGTTTTTGAAGAATTTTTCGCATTTTAGGGAATTCAATGCCTTGTTACTGTGTTTACAAGAGACCGCTGTTGGTCCATGTTTTGAGACAAATTAGTCCATTCCCAAGCTTTTCTTCCTTTTTTCAAGACCCACTCGATATTATGCTCCTATCTAAATCTTGGTTCTCCAAGTTGTCTTTTACCTTCACTTGGCACGCAAAGGTAAACTTTCACGTGTGCAGGACACAAAGGCAATTGGGAGAGTGGAGTCATCGCTCTACCAATTCTTCATTTCGGCACTAGAAGTGGGTGGTCAGCTTCATGCACCAACCGCCTTACTGCTGGAAAAAGTGCCCCCTCGACCTATTAATCTTTTGGCGCCGGAATTATTTTTTTAATTTTAGCTCACCCTGTATATAAAATGTGAATATTACAGGAACCAAATGCGTTAGAATTATGAAACAAACTGCATTTTGAAGAGAAAAAACGGAGAGTATAAGCCATGTTTAAAATATTCAGTACATATATTTGTTAAATAAATATATAAAATGCAATTTTGGAGGTTAGCGGTACGGTACGACCACTAGAGTTGACATTAGGTGTCAAAAGGTTAAACTGGAGGCTAGGTGGGCCCTAGCGGCGGTCGGGGAAATTTGGGGGAGATACAAATTCTTCCCACTGCCTGGAATCAAACCGAGATTCCTTTGTAGCCCATGCTGTACTTGACGCAATACGCTCTCATATCTGAACTTCCAGTTCGAAGAAGTTACAGAAAGTAGCGGCTGCTCGTACTAAAAGTCGGTTTCGAGTTCATAGTCATATTGGGAGAACGAATTTAAAGTGGGCGAAAGAAGTAAAGCTCACCCTATAACATGCCATGAAGGCACAGGGAGAGATTAGAGGTGTAGCTCTATTAATTAACCTTGGCGGTAGAGGGGCGTGGGTGGTCAACGCCATCCATCCGCCGTTTTACATAATGAAAGTTTTCCGGAATCCATTTTTTGAGGCTGGGTGGGTCTCGGGATCGTTTTAGACAGGTTTGGCGTGAAGAAAATCCCTTGTTCTACGAAGAGTCGAACCCCAACCCGTCCAGCCCGTATCGAGCCGACTACTATATGCCGCTTCTGAGGACAGAAAGAATTGATTCCGGAGCTCTAATATTTACAGACGTATTGATATTTTACTGTATTTTATCGTGGAGTTTTCATGCAAGCATAAAAATGTCTGTATGTCAACTTGGTATGAAGTCTAGTGCGACAAACGTACAGAGTGTGGGACCCAACATAACCTTTCAGCAGTTAGCACTGTCGCTTTGTAGGGGTTTAAGCTAGGTTCAGACACCGGCTACCCTGACTGAACTTGGTAGTTTCCCTCGAGTCTTCAAGGCCATTTCCGGAACAAGGCCTCAAATTAGGTCATTATCTCTTCCTCTCGCACCTTCTTTTTTCCCCTCAATTCACTACCGTATCGTTCAACACTGCACAATCTTAGTTACCGGGAGCTTCATTAAATAGACCAATAAATCAAACGTAGACAACGAAATCTGGGTTTGTGCTTCGGAGCAACTGCAGATGGTATAATTTTGTTGTTTGTTGGACCGTGCATCATTGTGATAACTGAAGAATAAAAACCAACTAGATGCCACTTATTATTTTATTGTACTTCTTATAGGCTCAACATGTTTCGGGCGCTACTATGCCCATCATCAGGAATTCGTGACTATAATGTTGATTACCACATTGGTCGTTTCGTTCTGTATAGATGGAGGGGGTAGCGTTAATGTAAAATTATGGTTCTTAGTGGTGTGTGTTCAGTGTGAAGTTCTTTGTCACTTGGTTGTAGCTGGTAACGCGTTTCTATTAATATTAATAGTTGTGATTCTTTTTGCGTGGTGATCGTAGTGTTCTCTTGTATGTAGTGTGTTTCATTAACCCCCAGCCCCACATAATACATGAAAAGACCAGTCGTGCTTTAGCCTGCAGCCCGGACACTACTCCAGCCTAACCGCACCTAACCTCTAACGTACAGCAAACCAAGATATGTACAATTTCAGATTCATAATACTAATTAACACTAACAAAACATCGAATTACCAATCCACAAATGAAACACACTACACGCAACAGAACACTACGATCACCACACATAAATGATCACAACTATTAATATTAATAGAAACACGTTACCAGCTACATCAAAGCGACAAAGAACTTCACACCGAACACACACCACTAAGAACCATAATTTTACATTAACGCTACCCCCTCCATCCTTACAGAACGAAACGACCAATGTGGTAATCAATACTATAGTCGCGAGCTCCTGATGATGTGCATAATAGTGCCCGAAACATGTTGAGCCTATAAGAAGTACAATAAAATAATAAGTGGCATCTAGTTGGTTTTTATTCTTCAGTATAATTTTATATTTATAGTGACAGGTTATGGCTGCTGTGAATACGAACACAGTCTTCTGGAAAGTGACGCCGTGCAGGGTGGTGGTTGAGGAAGAAACTTGGTCAGATCCCACAGGGCTTCATTCTTCCGGAAGTTTACTCACGCAATATTTCAAGAAAAAAAACACTTCATGTCACGCGAGAAATGGACAAAGTTCTTATTGAAATAAATAATTCACGAAGTGCCTGAGATGAACTGTGAAGCAACTTGGGTCATGAGATTTTCAACATATATGAAGATATAATTCCAGAGCTCAAAGTACATTCAGTAAAGTTCATATTATCTTCATAGTCATACTTGTATTTCTAATGTTACGACAGAGCTGTCAAAGCGGACCGAAAGGATCATAAATCTGTCGAACAGTACTGACAATTCCGTCAGCCCTTCCTGCAGCCTAACCCTCATGCTAGCAGCTTTCAGATATACTAAATTTCCTCAGTCCTCATCATTTTTATTTCTCCCTAATTTATCATTCAGAGGCATATATGCTAAATTTATTTAAATGTTTTGATTTCAAACGTCATCTACGACCCGATGTTACAAACACAGCAGCATCCGACTGTCTGCCCTCTATACGAATAAAGTTTGCTCAAGTTCCAAGAAATCTGTGTAGACGATTACTATTTCTGTCACACAACGCAGGAAGTAATGTCTGGGGAGTAACTGTAGGCCAGGTTCGGTGAAAGAATAAGCAAGATAATCAGCAGAATATCAATGAGTGGAACATATACCGGGGGGATCAGAAATTTGTACAAATCTTCTTGGTTGCAAACCCAGAAAGCAAGAAAACTCTTACATGAAATAAAAGTAGATGGATATATGTAGTGGTTTTTAAGGTAATGTTAAGGTGTGGATTAGATTTAACTGACTCAGAACAGTGTCCAGTGGATCGAGTACAGTAATGATATGAATTTCATGAACGGTGGAAACATCCATATGAAGCTTCTCAGGAAGGAAATGTGATCCATATTCGTATGATAGCTTTAGTGGGTTTGCAGGTCAAATAGAACATCCATAAAATTGATTCCAATTTATGCACTCAGCCACGCAGTGCATCAATATCATTCAATGTTCAGTCACTCACTACATCACAGTACTCA
>Ga0123354_10021617_pt1 | contig 10140 bp, 5 predicted proteins | sample TergutLab28metaG_2_FD_97872 | JGI IMG/M metagenome (GOLD analysis project Ga0123354, IMG submission 97872) | Labiotermes labralis P4 segment gut microbial communities from Petit-Saut dam, French Guiana - Lab288 P4 | ecosystem: Host-associated > Arthropoda: Insects > Digestive system > Gut ...
ACTACTTCCAGGCCAACTGGAACAACTTCTCCAGTGTTCTGCTGTCACTGGTCAACGTGTCCTGCCAGGTCGCCAACGTGGTGTACGTGGACGACGATGCCAACCAGGCGGAAGTGACTCCGGTCCCAGGCACCGACACCTCGCTCACCGGCAACGCGGGCTCTGAGATCGGATTCACCGAAGAGATGGCCCGCGCTGGTGTTCCGGCCAACTATTTGTTCGCGAGCTTGGATAATCAGACCACCTTCGACGATGACGACGCGGTCGACCAGCAGATCGTGGTCCATCTCGTTCACGACAACGAGACTTCTCAACTCAGTGTGTCACGGACCATCACCTATTCCGGCGCCGGGGCCCAGACACCCGCGGCGGTCGTGCAGCCCATGGACTGGGTTGTGACGACGGACATGGTGACTGGAGGCATGTATTACACCTCGACCAGTAACGGCTTCCCGGCGGTTGCCAGTCCTGCCATCGACGGGTACCAGGCCAACCCAACCGAGGTGCCGTTCCTGGCGGTGCGCGAACAGACTTCGGAAAAGCCGGTGTCGACCGAGGTCATGGTGATCTATTCGCCGACCCAGCAGGTCGTCAACGTGGTGTACGTCGACCGCGACGCCGGCAACGTCCCGGTGCCTCCCACGCCGGACACGGTCACGACACTGACCGGCCCCAGCGGGAGCCCTGTCGGGTTCACCGAGGCTGCGGCGCGCGCTGGTGTCCCGTCGGGCTATAGCTACGATTCGCTGGACAACGTCGACACCTATGACTTCGTCGACGCGGTGGACCAGACGATCACCGTCTTTCTGGTGCAGGATCATTCGGTCGGCGACTTCGCGGTGACGCGGACGATCAACTACGTGGGCGCAGGGTCGTCAACTCCCACCGACGTGGTCCAGTCCATCGCCTGGTCGGCGACAACGAACCTCGTTACCGGAGATATCGTCTATACCACGACCAGTACGGGATATGCTTCGGTGGACACTCCTGCCATCGACGGGTACCAGGCCGATGTGGCCCAGGTGCCGGCCGTGACGGTGACCTCACCGAGTTCGACACGGCCACAGCCGACCGCGGTGACCGTGACGTACACCCCGACCACACAGGTTGCCAATGTGGTCTACGTCGACGATGACCTGCTCGGTGTGGCTGTCCAGCCGGTGCCCGGAACGAACACCCGGTTGACCGGCCCTAGCGGCAGCGCGATCGGGTTCACCGAAGAGGCGGCCCGGGCGGGCATTCCCGCTGGCTACGTCTTGGTCTCGGTGGACAACGTGGCGTCGTACGACTTCGTGGACGCGGTCGACCAGACCATCACCGTCCATCTGGCCCACGACATGAGAACAGCCACCCTGACCGTGGCGCGCACGATCCACTACGTCGGGGCCGGTGCTTCGACCCCGGCGGACACCGTTCAGCCGATCACCTGGACGTCGACGAGCGACCAGGCGACCAACACTGTTATCTACACCACGCCGAGCACCCAGTATCCCAGTGTGACCAGCCCGGCTATCGACGGGTACCAGCCCGACGTCACCCAGGTGCCGGCTTTGGCTGTGAGCTCCCCCACGCAGACGAAACCGGAGTCGTCCACGGTGACGGTCACGTACGCGCCGACGACACAGATCGTCCATGTCATCTATGTCGACGACGATGCTGCGATGGCCGAAGTGACTCCGGCGGCGGGGGCCGTGACCACGCTGAGCGGTCCCAGCGGTAGCTCGGTCGGCTACACGCCAGACCAGGCCCAAGCCGGTGTTCCCACCGGGTACGCCTTCAAGTCGGTGGACAATGTGGCAACCTATGATTTCAAGGATGCCCTCGATCAGACGATCACCGTCCACCTGGTCCAGGATTACGCCAACGGGCAGGTGCGGGTCAGCCGTACTGTTCACTATGAGGGCGCGGGCGGGTCGACTCCTGCCGACGTGGTCCAGCCGATGGTCTGGGAATCGACAACGAACTTAGTGACGGGTGACATGGTGTATTCGACAACGAGTACGGGATATGCCGCTGTGGATTCGCCGCGGGTGGATGGATACCAGGCGGACATCGCCCAGGTTCCCACGCTGCCGGTGACCTCGCCGACGTCGGTCAAGCCGCAGTCGAGCGACGTGATCGTGACCTACTCCCCGACGACTCAGAAGGTCAACGTGGTGTATGTGGACGATGATTCCAACGGCGCCCCGGTCACCCCGGTGGCAGGCACGCTGACACAGTTGACCGGTTTGAGCGGGTCGCCGGTGTCGTACCAAGAATCCCAGGCCAGGGCCGGTGTCCCCGCCGCCTATGTGTATGCCTCGCTGGACAACGTCGACACCTATGATTTCGTGGACGCGGCCGATCAGACGATCACCGTCCACCTGGTCCAGGGGTATTCGACCAACCCGCTGCCCGTGGCGCGCACGATCCACTATGTCGGTGCGGGCGCGGTCACACCGGCCGATGTCGTCCAGCCGATGACCTGGACAGTGACGACCAACCTTGTGACCGGGGTGAAGGTCTACACCACGACTGACCAGGGATATCCGGGTGTTACCACCCCTGCCGTGGACGGTTATCAGGCCGATGTGGCGCAGGTTGGCGCCAAGACGCCGGTGACTCCGTCGTCCGAGGAGCCGAAGTCGGAGTCGGTGACTGTCACCTATACCCCGACCACACAGACAGTTAACGTTGTCTATGTGGACGACGACAAGAATCAGGCGCCGGTGACACCGGTGCCCGGGACAATCGTCAGCTTGCGCGGGCCGAGTGGCACTGCGGTCGGCTACACCGAGCAGGACGCCAAGGCCGGGGCGCCGAGTGCGTACGTCTACAAGTCGGTGGACAACGTCGAGACCTTCGACTTCGTCGACGCAGCCGATCAGACGATCACCGTCCACCTGGCCCACGGCTATGCGACGGCGGACCTGGCTGTGACCCGGACCATCGACTACGTGGGCGCCGGGACGTTCACGCCGAAGTCGGTCGTCCAGTCGATGGCGTGGACCGCGACCACCGACAAAGTGACCGGGGACATTGTCTATACATCGACAAAGCCGACGTACCCTGGTGTGGCCACCCCGGAACTGGACGGCTTCAAGGCCGATCTGACGCAGGTCCCGCCGGTGAAGATGGACTCCCCGACTCCAGACAAGCCGGTGTCCATGACGGTGACGGTGACGTACTCCCCGACGACTCAGACCGTCAACGTCGTGTATGTGGACGACGATGCGGCCGGCGCGAGCGTCACGCCGGTAGAGGGAACCGGGACCAAGCTGACCGGCCCAAGCGGTTCGAAGGTCGGCTACACCGAGGATCAGGCCCAGAAGGGCGTGCCGGACGAGTATGTCTACGTGTCGCTGGACAACGTGACCGCCTACGACTACGCGGACGCAACCGATCAGACAATCACCGTGCACCTCAAGCAGGGTTATCAGGTGACCACCATGGTGACCACGCGGACGATCGAGTACGTGGGCGCCGGAGTGGCGACTCCCCAGGCGGTGGTGCAGCCGGTCACGTGGACGGTGACCAAGAACCTGGTGACGACCGCGGTGACGTACACCACCGATTCGGCGGGTTACCCGGCAGTGACGACACCTGTGGTGGACGGCTTCACGTCCACGATCGACCAGGTACCGGCGCTGGCGGTCGACAAGTCGACCGAGATACTCCCGCAGTCGTTGACTGTTGTTGTGCCCTACGATCCGGTGATCGTACACACGGGCGGTTCGGTTGTACCAAGGGCAACAGCCAGTACGACCGTGCTGGAAGCAATCAGGATGACTGTCAAGGTGGCGGTGCAGGCAGGGGTATTGGCCGGAAAGTAGCCACTGGTAGGCTCCAAGATAAGAACACGGGGGTGGCGATCACTGGTCGTCACCTCCGTTTCTACTTGTCAGTGGCCAGTTCGAAGATAGGGCAGGGATGGGATTCGCCGGACCGAGATCCTGGGTACCATGGTCATCCCTGGCTTCGTAGGGTAAGTTCAAAGACCGTACGATCCGCTGCCGGGTTGACGAGTCCAAGCTCAAGGAGATGAACAATGAGTGGTGTTGCGAAACTGAGTGGCGGTGCTGTGCTGCGACCGACCAAACTGGAACTGATGGCGGCGTGGATGCCACGCCAGCCGTGGTGTTGCTCGGCTGTCGACGATCTGGAGTTGCTGGGATCGTACCGCCTGGTGGATCCGGACGGAGAAGTCGGGATCGAGGGGATGATCGTCAAGGGTGGCGGTGTGGTGTATCACGTGCCGCTGACCTACCGTTCCCAGGAGTTGGCCGGCGCCGAAGACTGGCTGCTCGGGACGATGGACCACTCTGTCCTGGGCCAGCGCTGGGTCTATGACGGCCTCGGCGACCCTGTGTGTGTCCTGGAACTGACTAGAGTGATTTGTGAAGCCGATCGCCAGTCGGACACCTCGGTTCCCCAACACAAACCGGCGTCAGCACAAGGCAGCGGTGTCCCGGCCGGAGTCCATTCGGAGGACCTGACGGTGGGTGTGGTCCGCACACCCGAGCAGGGCGACGATGCTCCAACCGCCGTCGTGGGGACCCTGAGCGCCCAGTGGCCGGATGGGGACTCGCAGCACACTGGTGTTGTGGCGTACGTGATCCGTCAGCAGTAAACGTTGGGCGGGGTCAGCTGACGCGGCAGACCAACTCCCCCACCAAGGAATTGATGGCGGCACGGCGGACATCGCGGTGAGGGTCGCGCAGCCAGCGGTTGAGGACCGGCGACGGAATGGGTCGGCTGATGGCGATGTACATAGCCACTTGTTTGATGCTGTGATAAGGGTCTTTCAGCCCGCGCCGGATGAGGTCGTACGGCAGGGTTTCACGTTCGCAGGCGGTGATGGCGGCCAGGCGGACGTCCCATTGGGAGTCGGACAAGCCCTGCAGCAGGAGGGTTTCGGGGACGTCACGTTCGTGGCATGCGTTCATGCCCTTGAGCCGGGCGCCAGGATCGGTGGAGTACAACATTCTGTGGATGAGGTCGAGCGGAATCTCGGTGTCGGTGGTGTCGTCCATCTCAGAGTGTTTGCCGACCGGCGGGCGCTGGAGCAAATCGGACGGCACGTCCTGCAGGTCGAGGGCGGTCTTCGCCGCTTCGCGGACCATCGACTCCGGATCGTTGATGCCCTGTTGGAGCAGTTCGTACGAGGGATTGCGGCCGATGCAGGCGTGAATGGCTGCCCGGCGTACGCGCCAATTAGGGTGCTGAAGCCACTGCTCGATGATGGCGCGCGGGATGTATTTGCCCGTGCACGCGTCCATCGCCGCCTCCTGGACATCTGCATTGGTGTCGTCGAGGCCGCGCTGCAGCAGGCGAAGCGGCATGGCGCGGCCCGCACAAGCGTCCATGGCAGTTTGGCGAATCCTCCAGGCGTTGTCATCCAGGCCCCGGCTGACCAGTCTCAGCGGGACACTACGGCCAATACAGGCGAACATTGCGGCCTGACGGACATCTTCGTACCGGTCGCGCAGCCCTCGCTCCAGGATGCGGACGGATACGCGGTGATCCAGGCAGGAGCGCATGGCAGCTTCGCGGACCGTTGGGTCCGTGTTGTTCAACCCCCGCAGGATAGCCTTGCGAGGCGATAGGGATTTCTCGCCCGCCCTCATGGTATGCCCCTGGAAATCGCTGTACCGCTCGCAGCGTGGTGAAACACGCTGTACCACTGGGAGCGTGCTGACATACGTTGTTCCGAGCGAGGACGTGCTGGGCGGGTGAAGATTCGCCACCCCGCATCTTGTACACGTACTGGACGTACGTCGCAAGATGTGGGGTTCGAAGATTTACTCGTCCGGTGCACCGCAGCCGGGACATGGTATTTCAGCAGGCTCCTAGGGCTTAACCTATCTCACTGTGACCAGGACACAAAGCGGGATGGACCAGGAACGAAGATTGCTGGGTCGAACCACTGGAGTAGGGATTGAGAGTCGTGAGCGGAGTACGTGAGATAAATCAATAAAAAGATAAAGAGGTAAAAAGTGAAAACGATATAAAGATTTAGTACGATCAGTGTTTGCTCTATCCACAGATGAGAGATAGTGGCGATGTCTGAATCGGTATGTAGGATGTCCAGAAGTATAAGGATGCTCATTCAGAATTTGTCAGATCGAGAAAGGCGCATCATGTCGAAGACTCCTGCCCCTCGGAGTGAGTTGTTTGATGGCCCTGAGACGCCACCAATTGAGGTGAGTGACGTCGAACAGGCGGCCGGGGATGTTTCACATGAAACGCTGCCCAGACCCGCGCAGACGCGCGTGATCGTCATCGCCAATCAAAAGGGAGGGGTTGGGAAGACCACAACTGCGGTGAATCTGGCTGCTGCACTGGGGTTCGGCGGACTGAATGTCCTGCTCATCGACATGGACCCTCAAGGGAACGCTTCGACCGCTCTGGGGGTGGATCATCGTCAGGGGATCAGGGGAACGTACGAAGTCCTCCTCGACGGGGACGCTATTGACTGGCATGTTGTGAAGAGTCAAGAGGCTCCAGGACTGTGGGTGCTGCCCGCGACGATTGACCTGGCGGCAGCCGAGCTGGAATTGGTGAACGTGAGCGGGCGTGAGCGTCGACTGGTGGACTCGCTGGATGACTACCTCAACAATCATTCGATGGACTACGTGATCTTCGACTGTCCCCCGTCATTGGGTCTGCTCACGCTCAATGCTCTCGTGGCAGCCAAGGAAATCCTCATCCCTATCCAGTGTGAATATTACGCATTGGAGGGAGTCAGCCAACTCTTACGGACGATCGATCTGGTGAAGGGGAATCTGAACGACGCTCTGGTTCTATCGACAGTGGTTCTGACCATGTATGACGGACGTACCCGGCTGTCGTCTCAGGTGGCCGACGAGGTGCGCAGCCACTTCCCCGAGGAGACATTGAAGACTGTCATACCCCGATCGGTGCGAGTGTCAGAGGCACCAAGCTATGGGCAGACCGTGATCACTTACCACCGTACATCTGCGGGTGGGCAAGCATACATGGACGCGGCAGCCGAGATCGCTCGGCAGGCAGGATGAGGAGAGTACACATGGCGACGCACAGACAGACCGGGCTTGGACGCGGACTCGGCGAGCTCTTTCAGCAAACCACGGTGAATCGAGCGACAGATGAGGAGCCAGGAGAAGAACTACCGCGTGGATCGCACTACGCGGAGATTCCTTTGAGTTCGATTACGGCCAATCCTCAGCAGCCTCGGACATTGTTCGATCCTGAGGCACTGACCGAGTTGGCCGAGTCGATTCGGGAGGTCGGTTTACTCCAACCAGTTGTCGTACGACCACTGGCCTCGGGGTCTTATGAGTTGGTCATGGGCGAACGACGCCTGCGGGCGTGCAAGGAAGCAGGGCTCACCAGCATTCCCGCCATCATCCGGCCGACCGAAGAAGAGGACCTGCTGAGGGATGCCCTGCTGGAGAACATCCATCGGGTTCAACTCAATCCCTTGGAGGAGGCAGCAGCGTATCAGCAGTTGCTGTCTGACTTCGGGTGCACCCAGGAAGAGCTGGCTGGGAAGCTGAAGAAGTCCCGACCCCAGATTTCGAACACAATTCGGTTGCTGAAGCTCCCCCCTGCTGTTCAGAAGCGGGTTGCCGCTGGAGTCCTCAGTGCGGGGCACGCCAGAGCGCTGCTCAGTCTCAATGACGCACAGTCGATGGAGAAGCTGGCCACACGGATCATCACTGAAGGGATGTCTGTGCGCGCGACAGAAGAGGCAGTCACACTGTCCAGCGGACCTGTGTCAACACCGGTCAGCCGATCTGTGCGGCAAAAGGCGGAGAATCCCCGGGCGGTGACACTGGCAGCTGCCCTGTCCCACAAATTCGACACGAGGGTATCGGTCGACATGGGTGCCCGGCACGGCAAGGTCGTGATCGAATTCGCCGGGGAAGAGGATCTGGACCGGATACTGGAGATTATCGATCCAACGATAGGGATCTAAAACTATTTATCGATAATTTATCGAGTTGAGGATGAGCCGTCATGGATCGTTGTATATCGACAGATCCCTGAACCGGATGCTCGTGAGCCCTGTCGTCGCCGTCATACGTACGGATCTTTTGACAATATCTGGTGTGAGTGAAGGCGAACAAATAGTGGGCGGTTACTCACGGCTGGAGGACCAGGGCAAGCCTCGGACCAGACACCAAAGTATTCAGAAATAATGCCGTTTGTCAAGGTATAAGGTTTTCAGAAAGTACTTTAACGAACTTGCTTATCAAACAGCAAGTGATGAAAATGCAGTCATCTGTGAGGGATGGTCTTCACACCAGCGATCGGTGGATTCGGGTTCAGGTCCAATAGAATTCCGAGTCGGGAAGCGTACCTCCGACCAACGAGGGATTCGAGCGATACAGGGAAGCGAGGTACCCGTCCAGAGCCACTTGGACGGAATGTCCGGTGATGGTGGTGATGCTGCAGCGCGGTATCGCCTGGGTCGCGATCTGAGGTGTTGGGGTGATGCCCTGGTCGGCGATGAGGATTCCAGTGGTGTCAGGGGAGGACACGGTGTGTGAGGCTGAACGAGCCAACCCCTTGAGGAAGGTCTGGACCAGATCGGAGTGAGTGTCGGCGTACTCTTGACGGACCACGGCGACTCCGGACACCACCGGGGATCCGGTGGCGGCCTGGAATTGAACACCCAAGTCGATGGCCACTTTGATCGAGGGGTCCTTGGACATCGCAGCGGTCACGTACGGTTCAGGTAACACGGCGATGGCTTGGGAAGACGATGCCAGTCGGGCGGCCACCTCCGAGGCTTCGGACAGATAGCGGACATGAACCTGGTCCGAGAGATTGTGCGCGGCCAGGACGGTGTCGAGAACCGCCTCGGGAGTCGTGCCCAAGCCGGTGGAATACACGATCTGGCCCGTCAGATCGTCGACCGACTCGATGTCGACCCCTTTGGTCACCACATAGAGCACATTCAAGGTTGTGATGGCAGCCACCTGGATCATCTCGGGGTCCTTGGAGTACAACACTGCGGCCAGATTCGCGGGAATGAACGCGACGTCGATCCCACCCGACACCAGCTTTGGCGTGATCGCGTCGGCGGTGCCCTCCATGTCGAAGCTTGCCGAGACCGCGTCACCCAAATAGGAGTCGGGGTCTGAGATCATCGACACCAAACCCATCGTGGTCGGCCCCTTGAGCGACGCGACGCGAATGGTGTTCGAGGCACCCGACTCTGGCGCAGACGACCGTGTTCCTGACGCGGAACAACCCGACAGGACGAGGGCGAAGAGGGCTGTGACCAGGGAAAAGAGGATGACGGGGCGGTGCCGGGTCCTCTGGTTGGCTGCTTGTGCGGAAGTGGTCATGTCGTCACCTGGTCACTCACGAGGGTCCCGAGGCCCACCGGACCCGGAAGCCGTCGACCCGGAAAACTCGTCTGTCGACATGATCAATTGGTCTAACACCGGCCGTTGTTCCGAGAAGGGGACGTACGACGTGTGCAGCAACCGATGGGCCACCTCGGAATTCGGCTCCTCGTAGAACTCGTCGTACAACCTCTGGATGTCGGGGTTGTCCTGAGACCGGCGGTACTTGGACGTCTTGTCGATGCTGATCAGCACCTTCTGGCGGGCGCGCAACTCGTCTGCCCGTTCGGGGGCCGGATTGCCGGCGCCCGAGATGCACCCACCGGGGCAAGCCATGATTTCGATCAGATCGTAGCCGACATTCTCACCGGCGATGACCCGCTTGACCAGGGGTTCAGCCGCACCCAGTCCAGACACGACGCCGACCCTGACAGTACGCCCGCCCGCACTGACGCTCGCTTCCTTCACCCCTTCGAAACCGGCGACATCGACGTACTCGATCTGGTCAGCGACAGACTCTCCGGTCAGTTTCTCGACGGCCATGCGCAGTGCTGCCTCCGCCACACCACCGGAAGCGCCGAACAGGATTCCGGCGCCGGTCACCCGGGCGTAGGGTTCGTCGAAGGTGGACGGTTCGACGGTGGCAGGGTCGATCCGCACCCGGGACAGCATCTCGATGAACTCCTGGGTAGTGATGACAGCGTCGACATCCCGGATGCCGTCCGGTGCGAACTCGGGGCGGGCGGCTTCGTACTTCTTGGCCATGCAGGGCACGATCGAGACAACGTAGAGGTCGTCGAGGCTGACACCGTACTGCTTGGCA
>Ga0123354_10021618_pt1 | contig 10139 bp, 8 predicted proteins | sample TergutLab28metaG_2_FD_97872 | JGI IMG/M metagenome (GOLD analysis project Ga0123354, IMG submission 97872) | Labiotermes labralis P4 segment gut microbial communities from Petit-Saut dam, French Guiana - Lab288 P4 | ecosystem: Host-associated > Arthropoda: Insects > Digestive system > Gut ...
TAAATATTTTTTTCTACAACTTTCAAAATTTTTATTTTTTTTTTTTTTTCTTTTTTTTTTTTTTTTTTCCCCCAAGGTTCTGCTCGTAACCTGCCCTTGTCCAACAGTCCTGAACCTCCTCCGCCTCCTCCAAGGAACCATGATCCTAACAGTTCGTCCTTCAATGACTCCAAAGAAAGCAACGAGATCTCAGAGGCTGAGTGTGACCGGGATCAGCTTGTTAATCGCAATTACGGAGGTGAGTGATTGGCCACAGCAATTAGTGTGTATTTGACAGGCACTAATCCATAACAAGAATTGTAATATTGTATGAAGGTATCTTCTCTACAGTAAATTTCATGCCTGAAAAATTTAGCTATTTACAGCAGTGCAAATCATTTTCCTGATTCATGAGTCTTGTAACAGTCCACTTCAGGACCAGCATTACTCAGTTTCTTGGTTGGGTGTTGAAGTGTGAACCAACTAACCTCATTGCATAAGTGAAAAATGTAATATGTTCTCTCAGCAGTTCTAGTAAGAATGTCTATGTTTAATGAATATGACCCAAAATTAAAATCGTGATATGTTCCTTTTGTGCCTCATGTAAGTACAGCCCCAAATTAGAAACTTTTTAGATGACCTTCCCTGATATTTAAATGTCATCAAAATAAATCTGGGTATAAAAAACACAGATGTATGGAGAAGCAGACATGACTTCCTTATGGGTGAATGTAGAAGTGAAGTTGTCCTTGTTGTTTGTTGGGTCTGATATATGGAGGGGAGTGGCCAGTTTCATGCTGCAGCTGCTTTACTTCCAGGTAAAGAAATCTTTGGATCCATTTTGTTGGAGGTCGGATGGCTTCCAGAACAGGTCTGGATTCTCTACCTCAATCCACTGCTGAAATCATGATTGTTTGGAGCTGTAGTTCCACTCCCCATATGTCATAGTTTGGTGCATATATAAGTACACAGACATCTGTACCTCTCATCCCTGATTCACAACTACCCAGAAAGTAGTATGTCTGTAGATTGCATTTTGAGGGCAAATTTAAGGGTTCATTTCTCCAGCCTTGTGGCAGAATATGTAGGTCACAGGAAGCTTTAAGGCCTTGTGGTAAGGTGGTGAGAGAGTGAAGCTAACCAGTTATCTCCATACAATGCTGAGGTCATGAATGTGTGGAATATCACCTCCACTCCTCCGTGTGGCTGCATGTTGTAGTGTTTTAAGTGCAGGAACACCTTTACCTTAAAAGAAAAAGAATCGAAGACCCAAACTTGTAGAGAAGACACCTTTATAATTATAACATACATTGCAGATGACTCTAACAGTGGCTGTCAGTTTGCAGTAGAACCATCGTAACAATGTGTATCTGTGCTGTCATTGATATTAATCTTTTTATGATATCCAGTCAGTGTTCGTGGGACTTGGATCATTTGAATATTTGTGTATCAACATTGGTCTGGTAAGCTGTATTGCTGGCGGACCATGGCCACAGAAGTAGCAGAGTGTCTGTTGTATTTAGTAACAGTTACCAAGTTTTACGCTCTGGTACGATGCCTGATATCTTAAGCCAGCATATAGAAGAAAGACTGGTATTGAATATTGAACAAAGCCATTATATAAAATGTTAAATGTTTTCCCATCACATTTAGGCTCAAGTCACACTAAGTTAATCTTGGACCGAAACTTGAAAAAACCGATCTGTGTTTGTAGGCCAACCCTTAAGGTAGAAAATCTTTTGGTATTTAACCATGATCTTGGTGGAGTGGTTGTTTAATAGCCTGCTGCTGCATGTACAGTGTCCTTTTATTTACGCTCTGGCTCATGTGTTCTGCCATTTTAATAGACTTTGGTCCATGCACACAAGTATCACCTAATGTCTGTGATCACCGAAGGGTTAAAAAACACATTCACAGTGTGAACTTCATTCTGACATAGGTGGTTATGCTTGTTTTCCAAATAATAATAAGAGTGTGGGTAGAGAAGGAGATGGGTGTAGTGCCATACTGATGATTGACACGTAGACACAACAGACATTCTTGCGATCATTTGATCGTCTTCTGTTGGGTGTTTGCACCATGTGGTAGATTAATGTTCTGACATTGCAAAGGAACATGCTGCCTCCATCTTCAGGTGACTGAGTCTGTTTAGTATGGGTGATGAAGGGGTTGGAAAGAAAGGAATGTGTTGTATGGGAAGTTGGAGGAATTGTGGCAAGTCAGAGCATTTGGAGGAGGTGAAGTTTGGGGCTAGAACCAAGCCATTAGGAATGAGTTCTAAGAATGTCCCTATTGAGAGTCAGCAGTTGGAAATGTGCAGGTGGACAGATGTGAGTGTTGTATCTCTGTGAAAAAGACATAACATTAGGAAAGTGACTGACTTCATAGCCATTCCAATCACGTTTTATAGGTGAGTCAGTGCAGAAACAACACAATGAAGCAAAAAAAAAAGGTCTGGTCACATTAACTCACTGTGTGAGAACAGTGGGTAAATAGCATGTGGTCTGTAGTTTGAAATAAATTGGCCTTTGCCTTGTCAGTTTTAAAACACCATTCATAGATGGCATCATTTAGCTCCCTTGTGGCACCTGTGTGCTACAGACAGATATTTTCTTTCTGTTTGTGTTCTTTGGTATTCCAGTGCATGCAGAAAATGTCTATGACAATTGCAAGGCATGAGAACCAGGGTGGCTTGCAGTGACAAACTGTGTCACTGGTCAGATTTGATAATATTGTAGTAGTGACTGTTGAAGTTATTGTATTCTGAAATGTGATGCCACATAGTTTGGTGGACAGGTACTGATATTTTGCAGCAGCATGCCACTTACTTCTTTCTAATGCCTGAACGTGGAGGCAGAATGTTACTGCAAAAGTTGGTACCTGTCCATCTACCGAACTACACATCACAATTAATGCAATTTAAAAGTGTTTGCTACAAAGCTGAATGATATTCTTTCCATATATAGGGTTTTTGAGTTTGACACTTGAAGTTTTAAATTAAAGAGTCTTAACAAATTTTATATTATATTTCCCCAGTTCGATGTCGCTGTGCTACATTGAGAATGTCAATATTGTTAGGTCTGTAGTAACAGATGGCACTTCTGGGGCAATGGTCCTTGCTTCCTGCTAGCGTGTGGGGAACTTGCATCATACTTCAGTAGCCTAGTCCGCATGAAGGATGACAGTTCTTTTAGGCACTTTTCTTTTCTGTGCAGCTTTTCTACATTATTTGTAGTTACCTTATTTTTAAAACATTGTGTGATAAATATTTCTGTTTTATGCTTTAAAGTGAAATATTTTAAGAGATGGAATACTGGTAATTGGAAGGGAATTGCTTTAGCTGAACCAGGCCATCAGTGTTGTGCGATAGTGGCACATTTCCTGATAGGTCTGTCGTTTATGCACACAGTAGGATAATATTGACTTTCAACTTTAATGGTATTCCAAAAAATCCATTACAGGAATTAATCCATTGGATATAGCAACAGTCAAAAAAATAAATAAGTTGGCTGCATGTAACAAGAACCAGTCCTGAAGATAAAATAGTCAAGAATAATTAATGCAAAATAGTACAAAATTATAACAGAATTACAAAATAGGTACACATTATAACTACAGCATCAAATAAACATAGTATAATATACAAACATATAAGCTAAATAAATGTATGCAAACTGTGATATGAAGTTTAAAAGTTAATGAAAAGTAAAGGAACAATGGATAATGAATACAGAGGAAATAGTGTAATTGTACATGGTAAGAAGAAAGGATAATATAAACACAACAAAAGTAAAATATTACTGTTTGTTAAATAATTCATCTAAAGTGTATATGGTGATGTATTAGCAAAATACATATCAACAGTTTGTTATTTTAAAGTTTACAAAGAGCATTTCTACAACATCAGGCACTGGGACAGAGATTTTTCTTTTATTGTGAGAAGATATCAGGTTCCCATTATATGATAATTCTTTAGTTTAGATGTACCTCAGTATAAACCATTCCTGGCTGTTACAGTGGTATATCTATTAGATCTATGCAAGTGTTCCATTGTTTAGTACCAAATATTCTTCTCCCTACATATTATTAACATATGGCTGCCAGCCCTCCCATACTACTGTAAGATTTAAAATCCCTGGTTTTTAGATGCTACATTTTCATGCAAGGGTTAAAACGGCCAGATTTGTAATCTCCTATTCTCAGATTACAATGAACTTCTGTCTTTAGGTTAAAATCAGACTGATAGACCTTTACTAACAGGAGATTTAAAAATTCCGGTTTTCTTGGATCATAAAGGTTAAACAAGATTGGTGAGAGAAAATATTAAATATTTAAATTGATGTCTTATGGGATGTGAAGGGTCGCCGGGTGAATGGTTCCAAATGTTTTAAGGGTTGTACTGCCCTTAGATAAACCTATCCCACTATTCACTTTACACACCATGAATCACATGAAGTTATCAATGTCTCACTGCCTGAGTTATGATGCAGCAATTTCTGTAGTAGGATATTGATAAAATGTAAGGTGTTATTCTGTGTTTAATTGAGAAGGAAGGGACACACAGTACAGATACCAAGTATTCTGTCTCATTTAATTTATGTTGTAGTTGTCATATTTGTTGCTGTGTTTTTTGTTTGTGAGTGCTACTGTGTTTGTGTATTTGTTTTTTGATTTGTGTTTACCTTGTATGTTATAACAGTTTTGTAGGTTAACAATGTGTCATGTTTGAATTTGGAACGAGCAGTTTCAGAGGAACAGCTGCCTTTTCCTGCAATGTATTTCTTTATTTATTTATTTTTTTTTTTTGTTTTGTGGGAGTCAGTTAAGCAGAAAGGCCTGTATTTTTATTTTGCTTTCAGTAAATGTCAGGGCCAACAGCAAGGATTTGACTACAGAGGAAATGAGAAAGCTCATAGAGAGGTCAGTGAAATGACTTACTCACCCTCTATCCTACTGCACACTGCATTTCCTTTGCTCTTATTGCAATGTCACATTTGTGTGATTACAGAGCAGCAGAACACTTACAGATATGGACTTCTTATTCACAGTACATGTAATTTGATGTATATTTAGTTGTGTGTAACCAAATATACTAGAACCATCCTTTGTGAACACTGCTGTTTGTGAGATAAGCCCCTTCTCCAGAACATTCTGATAAGACCCTCCTCATTACCACTGGGTTTATGAGATAAGCCCCTTCCCTGTAACAAAAGTGTAAGACCCACATTGCTGCTGGGGTTTTCACGGGGTAGGCTCCTTTTCTTAAAAACTACAGTAGAGTCCTCCAACATTAAGACTGTGCTTTTTTATGCGATAGGCCCCCCTTGTCTTGAACAGTATTGTGACATTAGTATATCTTCCAATACTATTAATTGTATTTATGGGTGGGTTACAAAACGGTGTTCTTAGTAGGCTTTGAGGTTTGGCAGTAGTGACTGTGAAGATTATGTTTTCTGAGGTGTGACAGAGCTGTACTGACATTCCAGAGGTACCTGCTGCCTGTGGTCTGCATAGATGAACATTGAACACTCATATACCCTGATGATAGAGGCAGCAGGATCTCTGAAACATTACACTTCTAGCAAACTGCATGTTGTCACATCCCAGATGATATTAATCTTAAAGGTTTTGTTCCCCTCCCCAGTGAGGTTAAGACCGTTGCATTTCGTTACAGTCTTCTGATGTATGACAGCACGTAGTTTGGTGAACAGGTGCCTACATTGTGAAAGAGCCTCTTGCCTTCATCTTAGTGTAGGAGGGTCATTCATATATAATAAGAAACTTACTAAAAATACAAAAAAATATTAATAGTCTGTGGTAGTCTGTAATAGTCACATATGACCCAGTCTCTTAGCATGTCCCACTCTTGTCTGTACTGAGAGCAACTATCAACTGATGCTCCATTGTACTGTGTTCTTTCGTTTCATTCTCATTACATATTTCATCATGGGCTGGGTAGCGTAATTGGTATGGCAACCTAACCTGCTATGGGCTGGATGGTGCAGAGATTAAATCCTGGTGGGAGCAAGATTTTCTGCTCCTGTCCAGACTGGGCCTGGAGCTCACCCAGCCTTATATAGACAGTGCATTCACTGTCATTCCTGGGGGTAAAGAAGCCAGGGTGTGTGATTGATCACCCACCCTGATACAGTGCCAAGATTAAAGAGAGAGTTGAGCTATATCTACTGCCTCTTTGTGCCTTTATGGCCTGTTCTAGGGTGAACTTTAGTTTTTTTATCTTACATATTTTGCCTTCAAAATGTGTTTAAGTTTAGGGAATAGTAAGGAAACCAGGGGCCAATATCTGGTGATGGGCTGTTTGTCCCTCCTGTATAATTCTGTATGCAGCAGAAAGTCTAAAAAATAGCGGGGCTAATGGTGCAGGTACCCCATTTTCATGATCTTTGTGTCACATGTAAGATACATCTGTGTGACAAAATTACCCGGTTGTAGCAACAGATTTGTATCATGATATCTGTGGGACTATTTTTTCAGTTGTATAAAGTGAGCAACAGCGTACTTGAAGTAAATAAAAGGTTAGGTTTCTTAAAAAAATAGGAATTTTGTAATTTCTTAGTTTTCTGCTTTCATACTGAAAATCTGAAGCATGCCTTATATATTCAAGGACAGATGCGTTTATCTCATATCTGTTGGTACTTCTGGAGGTATTTCTCATATTCAGTAGTTATCTACAGGCCAGTTTAATAATTCATGGAACCAAAGCTGTTTATGTTTAAAAACCATTTTATATACCTATGTAATATTTATATAGCTGAGCAGCACACTCCACTGTGAACTGTGGTACGTTTGAAGAGTTATGGCTGTAGTCTTTCATGACCTTTAGTACAAGGTGGAGGCATTTGGTAACTGTCACCCTTTGGCTGCTTCATCTCCTGGAAAATCCCCCCATGTTCAAGATGGGTGGGCCGCAAATTTTGTCTTAGATGTGGAAGATAAGAGAAAAATTTGGACCAGGATTCAAACCCCTGTTCTACAGTAATTTGTCACACAGCGAAGTCACATTGTACTTGTTCAAAGTTAAGCAGTGTCAGAGTTTTTCTTGCAAAATCCTGAAGTATACTTGTGTAATCAGAAAAATTTGTGTCATAAAAGCGTCAGCCATCAGTCAGGTTGGGGAAGTGACAAATGAATTTGAAGTCCCACTCTTTCCACTTATGTGTCTAGTGCACACATCACAAGGAAATGCAGTGATCACTTTGTCTTAAATATAACAAGCACTAAGTAATGGCCATTGTAAACAAACTGTACTCCATTAACACACCTTTATGTATATTTATTTTTTAACATCTCTGTTGGAAGTTGTCTTTTAACATGCATGGGTTACCTTGAATCACTGGAATATCTTGTGTGTCCATTAAGTGTTCACTTCTAGTATTTTGCAAATATCAGTGTGAAATTGTTTACCCATTTACCTTTATGGATGGCACTGTTCCACCAGTGTTTTGTAACATTAGATATTTGTTTTGAGAAACTCCACAATAAGGGAACTTATGTAGTCATGTGTTGTACAAGAACAGAATTTTCGCCTTTGTTGGGCACCTTTTGCACTGTTATGATGGCACATGCTTGCATTGCAGTTGGCCTAGCAATTAATTTTCTCAATCTAATTATGATTTCTTCCAAATTAAAAATGTGGCCACTGACACCAGTAGTTGTGGAGAGTTTAGATTTTCTATTCCAGGATGATAACTGTTTCGGGACATATATGCAACAGTGCGATATCATGTTAATGTCCTGATTATGGCAACCTGGTGGAACTGTTTATCATACAGCTAGCTGACAATAACTGTCATCTGTACACAGAAAGTGAAAGATTTGCACACTGTTCAGCATTTAGTAGTTCAGTTGATTCCAGTGGTCATAGTAGCCAGAGACTGTGCTTTTATGTAGAAATTGATGTATAACATTTTTGGGGGTTTCTCATTTCATGAAAACACAGGAAACCGTAAGTTACTGATGACTGAGTGTAAGGAGGTGTAAGTTTAATAACAACAGTAGTTTGTAGTGAAATGCCTCTTGGATATTTATTTCCTATTATTCTTTCTTTGCATACAAAAGCACTACAAATGCTGAGCTCTGGATCCACGTGTGAACTTAGTTTGAAATGAGGTCTCTGTTAATTGAAAGGATGGAACTTCTTGAGGATGAAACATTATACCCCTTTGCTGAAAGGTCTTCAGGTGAAAGTAGGTTTATTTTCATAAAAATTTGTGAGGTACATAGAGAGGGTACAAAGGCAAAGAAAGCTAGAAACGTTTCTTGTTGACAACACTAACGTTTTCTGAGATTAATCTTGTCATATACTGCCATGAGAATCTCAAATCTGACATAGTAACAGTGGTGAATCCTGATCTGGGGTCAGGTTTAGCAGAATTATACACAGAGCCTTTCAGTTACGTTTGTGCTAGTCTAACCTCTGGATCAGGATTCGCAACTGCTTGGTTACACTGTGGGGAGATTCTCATATGTAACATCTGCAGATTTGTATCTCTCCAAATGGAGACAGCCAGTTGTGTAGTTATAAATGCAAGGAAAATTAGCTGGAATTATGCCCACACATGCAGTTACCACATACCAAAATTTCTGGGGACCTAAATCCTAACAATATACCCCATTGTTCTCACTGAAATATGTCTCGTCAAGTGTTCCTCCTCTCATTTAACATCCCTCTGTAGTAATTTTGATCACTGTTTTGGGATTCACCTTACAATATGATCTGAACAGAAATACCTTGTCTACAGATTGTTATGAAAGCAAATAATACCTCCATATTCTTGCAATTTGATTTAAATATGAAATGCCTTGAAACATTAAAATAATTTAATCAGTTAATTTACTCAAATGCTTTAAATCTTTCATGTTGACAGTGTTGAAACTGAGTTCTGTTGTTAGGGAGAGGTAGGTTTGTGTATGGTTCACTGTTTTTACGTGAGTATATTCTTTCTCCCTCGTGCAGTAAATTTCTGATTGTAAGAAATAGTGTCATGATATAGAGTGGCACATCTTCATTGCTAGGTCCATTATTAAAGTGGACTTTTGTTCTTATCCCAACAGCACTCAAGCACATAGTGAATTAATGCAGGCAACCAATTTACAGTAGTAACTGCAAGTTAAGGGCACAGCCAGTATGTAACCACAGGCCTGTCTTATTTTGTCATCAACCTGAGGTGATGAAGAAATTTACATGTGCAACTTAAACTGTGCAGTTTACTGTGGAGACTGTTGTCTGCCCTACAGACATTGGAGACATCATTTGTCGTACAGAACTTGGAAACATTATCTGTCCTACAGAAACGGAGACATTGTCTGTTCTACAGAAACTGATGCTGTCAAAATGCCTGTAGCTTTACCACCTTAATTTGCATTCCAGCTTATATTCTTTCATGAATTTTATTCCTGATATAGTAAAACACTCAAAACAAAGTATCTTTCTGTGCTTGTATGTACATGTCTGCTTGTGTGCCTTGCTAACCCAGCTGTAGCATTTATCATCATTGTGATAACACAGAAAACCCCACTGTTAATAGTCTGTAAGTGTGAACTGGACTTAGTATGGGACTAGATTGTGCAATCAAGGGTAACAGCATTAATTTAGCTTTAGTAATGCATGAATTAAAATGTACTCATGTACCAGTACCTGCATAGAGAAATGTTTTTAGTAGTACAGGTTTCTGTTGTGGCCATATTGTACGGTGAGCATTTGCCTTCACTTCCCTCATGCGATCTGTCACACAGCGCAGGAGTACTGTTTGTATCTTCAGCAGTATGTGTGTCCACAAAACAGAAAATTTTACTGTAGGATGTAACCAATGATTATGTATAACCTGAATCAGACTATAAGAAGTACATGGCAAGAACCTGTAGCAGACAGCCTTCACAAACACTGACAGACAATCCAGCAGGTCATTAACAGTAGTCTTCTGCGCTGTCACCTGCAGTTACCTTTGCTGGGGAAGTTTGTTGCTGTCAGTTGAATGTTTCATTGGTTTCTTTCATTTTTCTTGTTTTGCAGTTTCTTGTTTTCTTTTTAAATTCTCATCCATAACTGACAAGACTAGACACTAAATGCTGCTGATGTGGTACTGACTGTACCTTTACTTATTTCATCTAAGTCCATTTGGCCGTTAAATATTTTCATA
>Ga0123354_10021619_pt1 | contig 10139 bp, 6 predicted proteins | sample TergutLab28metaG_2_FD_97872 | JGI IMG/M metagenome (GOLD analysis project Ga0123354, IMG submission 97872) | Labiotermes labralis P4 segment gut microbial communities from Petit-Saut dam, French Guiana - Lab288 P4 | ecosystem: Host-associated > Arthropoda: Insects > Digestive system > Gut ...
TCCGGATTGTTTTATCTCCAGAGGAAGCATCATGCCTGCAAGTATTTCTTAACATGAATGTTTTACAGGGAGGGGTTGTTAGCACCTCGCCCAACCCCCAAGCTGGAGGACCACCCCTTGTCGCCTGTCCACGACTGCTTATTCAATTTATTCGCAGTTACCCTCCTTTATGGAGGGTAGCTGCGTTCATCTATCCGCAACCTGAGGACGCGCCATGCCATGGTATAACATGCCGTAAACAGTTCCAAGGGCTCAACGAGCTATGTACATAACTGTATACTGCAGATACATAAAACGTACTTCTTACATTACAATTTATAGGCAAGGCATTTCTTCAAGATGTCTTGTGACTATCGAAATCTGATGGGAGTCAGTCGCAAAACGAATTAACCACAGTAATTTTTAAAAGAATCCGGTCCCGGTAGCCGCGTGGTCTAAAGCGCACGTCTGCGGCCACTCGCTTGCTGGGGTTGTGGGTTCGAATCCCACCGGGAGCATAGAAATCTCTTAGTTGTGAGTGTTGTGTGTTGTCAGGTAGAGGTCTCTGCCACGAGCTAATCACTCGTCCGGAGGAATCCTACTGACTGTGGCTCGTCATTGTGTGTGATCTAGAAACTTCGTGAATAAGGAGGCCTGGCCCACTGGGGGCTCTCACGCCAATAAATATATATATATATATATATATATATATATATATATATATATATGTATATATAATAGGTCTGCAGAAGTAATATGGCAAATTTATTTATTTACTTACTCCATGGTGCAGAGTCCTTCTTGAGAAGCTAACTGGTTTGCAGCCAGTCAAGAAATTCCCCGCATTTTACGGAACCTGAAGGTTCATTACCGCACTCACAAGCGTCCGCCACCTATCTCTATCCTGGGCCAGCCCAATCCAGTCCATATACCCACATCCCATCTCCTGGAGATGCATCCTAATATTATCCACCCATCTAAGCCTAGGCCTCCCCAGTGGTCTCTTTCTCTCCGGCTTCCCCACCAAGACCCTATTCACACCCTTTTCTCACCCATACGCGCCACGTGCCCAGCCCATCCCATTCTTCTCGATTTTATCACCCGCACAATATTGGGTGAGGAGTACAAATCATTTAGCTCCTCGTTATGCAGTCTCCTCCATTCCCCCGTTACCTCGACCCTCCTAGATCCAAATATTCTCCCCAACACCATGTTCTCAAACACCCTCAGCTTCCTTTCCTCCCGCAATGTCAGCAACCAAGCTTCACACCCATACAAAACAACAGGCAAAATTATAGTTCTATATATCTTGATCTGAATTGATCTGAATTTATTAGCACATATAAATGTTTAAAATACTCTTCAAATTTAAGACAGCACAGAAAGTAAACCAAACTTTATTTGTGTTATATCGAGTTAGCAGGGCTACTAGCTTGTGATTCGACCGTCATTTTAGCATAATTAATTGTTTGTAAACAATAGGTTATAGTGAATTCAATCCCCCCCTTCAATATAAGAATACACAAGTGCGGCCCTAAGGCGTGTTCTAAGGGATTATGAGGTCCTCTTTTGTGTTACAGTTGGGTAGCCCTGACCTTGAAGTCTTCCCTTCATCGGTACCGCTGCTATGACGTCAAAACTCGCAATCAGAAAGTTAGTAGCTAAATATTTGGGCTCCTACTCCTTAATTAAATACACACAACAGCTGATAATAAACGAATATAACTGACCTTATAATCAGTCGGCTAAGTAACTAATGAAGAGAAAAGTCTCGCCTTGACGCTTGAAAGTTTTGTAGGCATCAACAAAAACAACTCTGCTTTAAAGATAGGAAGATTCATAACCAACTGAACAATATGCCACGTAAAAATGCAAATATATTAACATCATTGGAGTTTTGTTTTCTGCCGTACCTTTACTATTACTTAACAGTATTTTGTGTACAAGTCAATTCCAAAAGCTTCTGGCCCTTCTACATCGCCCTCCATATAACGAGTCCAGTGGCATCTATTCATCTGATCTTGTTAATGAGCAATAATTTCATCCAGATTCAGAGACTGATGTCATTTTCTTCTAACTAACCTACCTCTGTAGATTTCTTCCCAAACTTCCACAGTATTTTCCAAAGAAAATATGCCCATACCACGGAGATATGATATACGTACTTTCACCCTGGTTATTTACATTCTCTCTTCATTTCATATAGCATCTAATTTCCAAAGTTAATTGTAAATACTAACCAAAGCCAAGGGCAAATTTTTTCTTGGGTAAATGGTTAAGGCTCATTTCATCAAGACGTTTCCAAATTTTCATAGGGCTCAAATATTGTATATCCTTTCTATCAAAACCAGTTGTTGGACGCTACAGCAGAAGAAGCAGTCCATACCCTCACGCTGTATCTCCTTAAGATCCGCTTAACCTTTTGGCGCTGGAATTATTTTTTAATTTTAGCACACCCTGTATATAAAATGTGAATAATACAGGAACCAAATACGTTAGAATTATGAAACAAACTGCATTTTAAAGAGAAAAAAACTGAGAGTATATATCATATTTAAAATATTCAGTACCTATATTTGTTGAATAAATATATAAAATGCAACTTTAGAGGTTAGTGGTGCGGTACGACCACTATAGTTGACATTAGGTGTCAAAAGGTTAAATCTGTGTTCCTGTAAGCCTGTAATCTTAAGTTTCGTTCCGTGACTCTGTCCCGCAGAAAATCCTGGTGTTAAGAGTTACAAAAGCCTTGTTTATTTTCCGTTGATCGCGTCATTTCAAGAAAAAAGTACAAAAACGCAATCTTATGTAATACTTCTTAATAGTATATTTTTACTGTGAGCTAATGTTAGCTCTCCATACCAGTTCTTAACGTGGAGGAAAGTCATTACCAAATGTTTATTCACGCTACACGTATCGGCTGTACGTACGGTGAGGTGCCTGCCGCGTCCATAGCGTGCTATGGTGAAAACTACTGGTCAAAAACCTTTAGCGAAAATTAATTTCTGGTGGTGTAAATTAAAATTACCTAAATTTGTAGCCAGCACCCTGTCACACAATTTGTTACAGCATATGCGCTTCGATATTATTCTCACTCTATTTTAAATGTACACTGTTTCTAGACACGCGGGACTGTGCATCCTTTTCAGATGTACAAGTGATAATATTTCTAAGAATGATCGTATGAATTCAAAACTATTCAAAACAGAAAAGTTACTCTTGTATGTAACTCTTGCTGATATAATTGCTTGTTGAAAGTCTCAGATAAAGTAAATAACTCTTAAGCTTGTACAAAACCAACAAACGCAAAGTAAATTTCCGTTTGCTTATTCCAGTGGCTCGTAAATGACAGCTGAGAGAGGCACTTCAAACTCAGTCCTTTAAAAGGGTCACACGTTTTCGCCAGTACCATTAAAATGAAGCTGCATGAAGTTTTAACTCACACTGAGAAGTACAGTCTGATCAGAAATTTAAGCGATAGTAGAATAAATAAAATTTTGCTGTCACATAGCAGGTATCAGCTGGCAACTTATAATCTGTTAGTGAAACAGCGCACGAAGTTGAAGGCCTGGAGATATACATTGTACCATCATAGAAAAAAATCTGACTGTAATCATAGAAAATTTCAATTAGTTCCTGAAAGTGGTATTGGATGAACCAGAACCCGAGTCCTGATTACGCTTTTCCCCATTAAATTCTCCTGCATTTTACTAGTGTCGTAAAAGCATTGGTTGTCCTTGCAGAAAATTTCAAGTTCCCTTTTCTAGATAGCATTGGTTACAGCTGGCTTACACAGTGCTTCTTTTACATACATACAATCTCCTACGCCTTATCAGGGATATATCAGAAATAGTGCTGTAAGTGCAACACAATAATGTAAAGAGCGTAGGTAACACTACTGATTTTTTTGATGAGCTGTTATTTTATTCCAAACATCTGTCAAGGTCAAATCTTGTTAAGTATTCCACACGATTTTTTCATTACATCAACATACGACATTCGGGCGCCTATTCATAGACCCTCTGTGTGCGTGTGGGTGCGCAAGTGGTCTACTGTCCGTCAGAGCAATAAACACTTAAAGTAATCCCTTATCTCTTAGGTTATATGAATCTCATATTCTATTTCATTGTCCATAACGTCACTTCAGAAGTCAATATATTAACGTAAGATAACCGGACACTGAAATTGTCTGCAACGTTTTGGTCTTGCTCCGTCAGGAAAATTAATAGATCCAAGATTTCGAAATAGCTATGTCGAGGGACAAATTTCCAAGTTAGGGTAAAAAAAAGTAATAGTAGCAAAAATAAAGCGCACATAGAGAAATTTTAAATCTCCACGTGATATATTATTACTGTGATCAAACGGAGGATGAGATCTTATGTTTATTGGACCGTGCATCATCTTGATAGTTGAATAAAGAGAGACCAACTTGATGTCACTTGCTTATTATTTCATTGTTTAATGCTCAACATGTTTCGGGTGTTAATACATCCATCCTCAGGAGCTTGCGACTTATTGGTTCAGTTATTTCATGGGTTCTATTGCTCTGTAAGGATAGAGGTTTTTGCATTAGCGTACTTATTTAGTGGCGAGTGTTTAGTCGTGACGTGTGTGGTTGTTTTAGAAAGCGCGTTTCTGCAAATACTGACTGCTGCGGTGTCTTATGGTTATCGAGTTTTTTTTTTGTGTGTAGTATGTTTTTTGATAATGCTTCCTGAACATATTCTGATGACGTATACTAGAAGGATGAGATGTTTCGAGTCTTGTCGGGGGAGATGGAAAACATAGACGCTAAACTACTATATTTCAACAGGGAAACCTGAAAGGAAGAAGACAATCAGGATCCTTCAAGTAGATTGTACCTTTTAATAAGATAAACCTTAATATTTTTCTTAAAGAAAGGGGTATGAGGGGTTAGACCGTATTGTTTTGTCTGACCCAGCGGGGTGCATTTTTCGATTTCATAATAAATTTTCAGATTCCAGAAGAGTTTCTGCAAGCCTATTATTTTCCGAGCTGGTTATGGTTAACTCAATTTCGATTTGATGAATTTACACAAAACATGTAAAATTAAGTCATAATGCGGAAGAATTTTCCGACCATGTGATAAATCTCAGAAAATGTTATTCGGATTTCTAAGAGATTGATACCGGGTGTCTACACACCTGTATTTACCACGCTAATTTAACTTCACTTCATATTTTTTTCTCTCTTCAGAACAGAGCGATTAATACCAAAAAGCTCTGCGTTTGTCCTACACATTACATTCGCGTTTTTCATGCCATTATTAGAATTAACAAAGGGTTTTCCTTGCAGGGTACCAAAATAAAGTTGCTTTCATAAGGGAAGATCATAGTGGACTTTGTAAGTGGTATAGAATATTGTATATCAATTGGTTTAACTGTCGTCTTAAAAGAGTTTATATAGGACTAATCTTGAAGAACGTTTGAAAAACAATAATTTGGTAGCATGATATATATAAGTAATTGGTTAGGATGGACAAACTGCTTTTGATATTTCCGGATTTGGTAGGAAAGAAAAACACTTTATGGCTCCGTTCATTATGTTGTCAGTAATGTATTTTACATTGTCACATCGAACCTGTGTTTTCAATAAAATATCATCAAAGAAAATCAGGAAAAAAGTAAAGTGATCCCGTTACAGGCCCGGTGTGGCCCAGAGGGTGGGTAGAGGTGTAGCTCTACTCTTCCATGACCGCAGCACTAAAAGGGGGTGAGTGGTCAGCAGCGCTCTCCGGCCGCACTTTACCCCGGGGAAAGACCCAGTACCCATTTTACAGGAGGCTGGATGGGTCCCAGGGCCGGTCTGGACGGGCGGAAAATCTCGTCCCCACCGGGATTTTTTTTAATACATCCATGTTTATTGCCTTATTACTGTTACATTCCCATTCACACCCATTTCATCCTTCCAAGAATCAGGCGGACTGGCCGCAGTTTTTGTACTGTCTGTCACACTCTCACCGTTTCACCACCCCACATCATTACCCACACTGAGGCTTTTGAAACTGTTTTGTCACTGTCGCTTTACGCTCCGGTCGTTGCTACTTGTTACTGCCGTGTACCGTACTCTCCATGGCCATAGCCATTCTCCTCAGCCTCTCGTGATGAAGGATGTACTTATCTCACTCACTTGTCCAAGTTTATGCCGTCGGCGGGGGGGGGGGGAGTTCAGCACCGTCTATAGTATCTCCAAATAATTGCCTACTCTTTCCCACCTCTTCTTCTCCTGATAGTTCTTCCACCGCGCCCTGCGTAGGAAGTCGATATAATCCTCTAGCGACATTGTTCTACGGTTATGCAGTAGGTAGAATACGAGGTTCGCAGATTCGATCCCGGACCGTTCAGCCCATAGCTCAGTCGCTATACCGACTGAGCTACCCGGTCCACAAAGGAAATCAAGTAAGCTCTAAAAAATAACAAGGAATTGTGTTGAAACATTCCTGAATGGTGTTTGTATTATAATTTATTTTTTAAATATTTCACCGACCTATCTCTTGCGACATGAAATTTTATTAGCGTTATATCAACGTAATGGATTTGGAATGATCCGTAGGAAACAGCTGTCCTATTTCATCCTTGCAGGTGATTAAATTATGATCCGAAACTGGTAAGTACACCGAGATTGATATCGTCCTTATTCAACATAAACCCGAGGATTTGGCCGTATGTTTAGAAGGAAATTTGGGAAGACAAATTTGGTGAAAGTAAGGTATCAGGTTAAGATCAGTGTATAAAAGGAAGAGACGTGTCCAAAGTTAGGAAGGACATAAACCTAAACAAATAAAGAGAAATGTGAGATAATCTACTACAGGATCAGTAATGAAATATGAAAGGGATGATAAAGAAGAAGAGGTAGAATACGGAGTGAGCTAACGAACAAGAGAGAAACGTTACTAATTAGGTATATGACGTCAGGATAAACTGGTGCGTTGAGTGTGTTCGCTGCAACAAGAAGTAGCTCGGCGCCAGTGCAGCCAGGCGAACTGTGGCCTGACAAATTACACCACAACCTGTCATTAACACAAGCTACTATAAAAAAACATAATTCAATAACGACGGAGGCGTTTCTTTTTCCTCGAGATTTCCTGTCTGTGTCTTACGGCGCAAGCTGGCTTCGGGTCGAAGCAAAGACGTGCTGACGTCACAGACTTGATCGAGAAAACATCTGATGATGTATTACAGGGGTAGCTACTTGTTTTCACATGATCGCACCCACACTCTCTCAATATTTTTCTTTTCTCCACTCCCAACCAAATCATAAATACAGGAACTGACTTCACAACAATATGCCAAGTGCAACCGACTTTCTGCTAGACAGAGACAGTAAAATACACATATGTCCAGGACACACACAATTTGACTTTCGGCCCTGACACTGGCTACCTTGAGAGAATTTCATGATTTTATTCAACCCAGCCATGTGGATTCCAGTACGATACTTCCCATGAGAACACAGTCACCTTTATCAAAGTTCATATATCCCTTCACGACCATCTTACAATTTTATCTAATCCAGCATTTCACACAGCTTTATAGAGGTAACATATGTGTAGTAACAGTACCTGTCACTTGATATTTTCTAAGGCTAATTTAGTACACTTTCTGGTCTAACAATGTAATTCTAGCTGTGAATCATATGTGGACAGGGCTTCATGTTGGCATTTTTTGTTGTGGACCATGGCTGAAGTCCAGATTTCGTGGAAGATGATGAAGTTCCGCTTAATTTGTATGTGAAAAAAATTGTTTTACTGCTACATTACGACAGAAATCACGATGCTTATATCTCAAATTTTACAGTAGATTACCAGTACCACAAACCGATAAGAACCGTCCAGTAGTTTCAGAGGCACGTGGCTTTTCACATAAGATTTGGCGTCCGAATTTTGTACACTTTGTGCAAAGAACGTGTAGAAGCTAACATCAGAATTATATCTCATTCTATAAACACTTGAGAGCAACTAAATGCGACACGGAGTAGAGCCATCGATCAAAAAATTTGAAGTCACTCAGCAGGTCAAGAAATTAGCCGCATTTTCTCTAAACCATAGGTTCATTAACGTCGTCATAAAATCCAACTATTCTGTGATGAGCCAGGTGAGTGATTCTATACCCTCGCACAATAGTCCTTTATGACATATTTCAATATTATCCTTCCACAAATGATTGAGATCTCGCAAAATTTCTTACCTCTTTGAACTCCTCGTGAAATGAAAAATAGCAAACACGAATTATCTTCGTGTTAAACGCCCAACGAACTAAAAAGCAACTGGTACAAATGTAAGGAGTGAGGTTCTACAGTGGCTTCCTATGTCTCTCTTTTGTTGTTAAAAAAATATAGTAGCAATTATAGTACCTCGCCAGTCTCAGTGGCCGCGCGGTCTAAGGCGTGGGTCTGCGGCCGCTCGTCTGCTGAGATTGTGGTTTCGAATCCCACCGGAGCATGGATGTTTTTCTGTTGTGAGTGTGGTGTGTTGACCGGTAGAGGTCTCTACGACGAGCTGATCACTCGTCAAGAGGAGTCCTACCGATTGTGTTGCGTCGTTGTATGTGCTCTAGAAACTTCGTGAATGAGGGAGCCCTGGCCAACTGGGGGCTGTTGCGCAAAAAATAAAAGTACCTCAAGTAGAAGTATTAAGAAATACTGAACCTCTAGGAAATGAGGACTTTCATTATGTCTCATTATACATATTTTATTTGTTAATTTCAGAGATTATAACCCACACGGAACCCATTTATTCTTCCACTGTTGAGGTACTGGCAAACGTACATCATTGATAATTGTTAAATTTAAATCTCAATTTCATCTAAATTTTTAGTAGACTGTTAAGAATGAAATCCGAATTAGCTTAAGGAGCTTCTTTTCAGAAACCAAGTATAAATTCTACCGAAAATCTGTTGAAGGTTTCCGTAGGTGAAGGACGAGAACATGCAGGCATGGCTTTCACACAATGTGCTTTGTACAGATATTCAGCAATAAGACAACTATAAAATATTTGCAACCGCATAAAAGGCCACATAATATGCTGTGTAATGACTATTTACATCATTGCCATTGTAAGGTTAGAAATATGGCCAATAAGTAACTAAGTATTTTACTGCTCCTGTTGTGGTCGGCTAGCCAGCAATGGTTTTCTTATCTACGTGTCTTGTAGCTTTAGTTACTTGTTTGTAGCCACTAATACCTTGTTGCATATTCAAACATATCCCTGCCCATTACCCCCTCTTCAGTCAGGGGTTCTTGAGTTGTTTGGTAGCTCGTGCCTAGAACATGGCCAGGCGGAAGGGGATATCGGGTGAGCAATCCCAGGCTGGGAGTCATGAATAGTGTATCCTGTCGACACTTCCTAGGCAGACCGGCCTCAGTTCAACAGTTTAGCAGGATTGGCTTGGGGATTGATGCGAAATGAATGTTTCATCAGTCGTCCCAAGCTACTGCACTTGCAAGATTGATGACGAGACTTCTGAGCGCAGAGATGAAAAAATTAAAGCTACAACACCTCCTGTCCCCTCTATCTGTCTCTTGGTAAGTGACAATAAATTTGTACTTGAATAATGAACTTCTGTAAAAAGAATTGTCTCTTTTAGGGCCCCCAGCTAATTTAGCATTCCGTTTGAAACGTACTTTACCGAAAGTAAAGAAGTGAATTATTTTCTCATTGAGGTGTAATGGGTTACTAGACCATGTCGACAGGCAGGCGGTAACCACAGTTTCCGGGGAACCTGTTGCCTCAATATTTACTTCTGTTTAGATTGCCTTTCCAAATAAATGTGGAAGATAAACTAGATTTCATTCAGAAACACACTTTTTTTTCCAGTTTTATATGTACCGGTATTTAAAATACGGTACTTCAATATGAAGTGCAAACAAATTTCATACAGATATATATTTGGTTTTACATTATTTTGTATTATTTGTTAGTTTCATTAGGCTGATGTCATTCCTGAACTGTATACAACCAACAGCGTGGATTTGGGAGGTTTGACTGTCAATTATAACCGGCCCATGCAACATATTCCGGTAAATTTTACATTCATTGTTCCGTGCATCATTGTAATTCTTTAAAATAACCAACACGATGTCACTTGTAGACTATCCTTTATTTTCATGGGTAGTCGTCATTCACTCTCTACATGTTTCGA
>Ga0123354_10021620_pt1 | contig 10139 bp, 13 predicted proteins | sample TergutLab28metaG_2_FD_97872 | JGI IMG/M metagenome (GOLD analysis project Ga0123354, IMG submission 97872) | Labiotermes labralis P4 segment gut microbial communities from Petit-Saut dam, French Guiana - Lab288 P4 | ecosystem: Host-associated > Arthropoda: Insects > Digestive system > Gut ...
ACAATTTTGACCTCCTGATGATGAGCACATAGTGCTCGAAACATGTAGAGGCATATAATGAACTTATTATAAAACAAGAATTTGTGCATTAAGTTGGTTAATTACTAAGATTATACTGAGATGTACAGTCAGCAAAACATAAAAAAAAATACTGTGTAACAGTTATTGAAAAGATCTGTTTCATCAGTCCATTACATGCCTTGCACCTTAACCATAAAAGTTTCTGTATGTTTATGGAAGAATAACTGGATGCCATACAAAGTACGTTTATTTGCTATTTGCTGCCACTGTAAAATCACTCTTAAAAACTTTACTGACTCCTTGGCTCTATAGCCTTCTGAAAGCCTTGGCCTCCTTAATTATATGATATGATACATTTGTTAACTGCAATTGGGTTGACACCCGGTGGCAATAGTACAGTACATATTTACATACAAACAATACACAGAACAACACAATGAAACAGAATAGCCAGAATGGAACAAACATAACAATAAGCATACATAAACATAACAATAAGAATACATAATTTACAATATTGGCCAGAAGCATACAAAACATACAACCATCTATACAATGATACAAAATTGAACCATATATGGACTCTCATTTTTCCCTATCGAATGCCCTCTTTCACCATCTCCTAACTTTCGTCTCCCACATATCCTTCTCATCTTCCAACCATCTCAATCTAGGGTTTTCCCTTCTTCTACTTTCCTCTGGTTTACTCTCCAATATTTTCTTAACTGTCCTTCCCTGATCCATTCTTACTACATGATCAATCCATTCCAATTTCTTCTTTTTGATATTTGTTATTATGTTTAAATCTTTACCCAGCTCCCTCAATTCAGGATTATTTCTTATTCTCCATGTTCCTTGCTCTACCACTGGTCCACATATCCTTATTAATATTTTCCTCACCCATGTACTCAGTCTTTTCATAACCATCTCTGTCACAGTCCATGTTTCTCCCGTACGCTAAAATACTAATTTAGTCATGGTTTAGACTTCCTAAAATTCTGAACCTTTTCAAATATTGTATTTTCATTATATAGCTGACTATATATTTGTTTTATTTCTGTTTATTTTCATGTATTTTGTTTTGATTTCATTTATCACCAATCCAATGCTTCCTGCAGCTTCTTTCATCTATATTACTAGTTCTTCAATTGATCTTACAAATTGTCCAAGTATCAACACATTATCTGCATATGCTACATACTGTCTTGTTCTGCTTTAAAACTTTAATCACAGGTATAATCATTAAGTATCATGATAAATACTGCAGCTAATCCTTGTGATTGAGAAATTTATTAACATTTCGAAGAAACCTACCATCTCCATCTTCAAGTCAGAAAAGAAGATAGGGTTCTTCAAAGGCACTGCTGTGAGAATCCCACATATCACACAGTATCTATTAATGCCCACATCTCAAAAACTAGCAATTCTTCAATTCAGATTTTTAGCTGCCATGCTGCTGTGAGTATCTCTGCCGGTTAACTGTTGTATCCTCTCCAGAATTATCCTTGCTACATTCACCTTCCTATCACCCTCTGTATCTAACAGTGAAATAAAAGAATCATATGTTAAAAACATTATCATCATCACCAACACCACCACCACCATCATCATCATCAGCATCTGGGATTGTCTCAGGCTATGTCCAATGTTGTCCATCACCCAGAGTACTGGCTTTGAACCCAAGTGTCTGACGGAGGAATGCATCAGGAAAAACTGGAATAAGTGTACAAAGCCAGGCACATGGTAAAATTACATGATTAGAGGTTACCATCTTCTTCACCAGATAAGTGGTGTTCATCACTGAGGAAGTTTCTCACAGTGGAAGAGATGTTTAGTACAACCATGGTCTGGACCTGGGACAGGAGGCATGGCAGTAAATCAAGAATAGCAGGCTTTGGTTAAGCATGTTGGGAATGACCCCCACTGCAGACAAAACCAATGGAATAATAATAACCTTGTACAGATGGTATTCTTGCTTGATTTCAAGTCCTGATATATGCAATATTTTTCTATCAATGTCGCTTGCAGACTGTGGTTTAAAGGGATTGCTATGTCAATGAATGGAGCTTCTGTGCAATCCCAGTAGATTATGTAGTTGTAATTTTCTAGAATGAGTTGCGGCTCATATTTATAATATGCAGAATATGGTTTCTCAAGAGCATGAATGTGTTTTGCCACTTCCTGATGGAAAACTTTGGTGACCTTGTCATTATTATATTATTATTATTATTGACCACAGTATGCTTGTCATTTTCACAAATGACATTCCTGTGGAAAAACACATCTTAAAAAAATACAGTGCAAGACAGGGGAATGTTAAATACCAAAGAGTTAATTCCTCCACTTCAAAATGCAAGCTACATGTTATAAAATCACTAATTTCATATCTATTAATAAACTGGACTGTTTGGAATTTCACGTCCAAAGAGTGTAAAATATACAGCAGGAATGCATCGTTTTCTACCATTGCACTTAGAATGAAACAGTACTTAATGAATGCCACACTTCCTACATCAACATTTGGAGTTGGAAGAGTGAACCGTAGAATTAAATTAATTTTAATGATATTAAAGATGGCAACGGGCTGGGATAGCATAGTCAGTATAGCAACTTGCTGGACGGTCCGGGGATTGAATCCTAGTGGTAGCAAGATTTTCTGCATCAGTCCAGACCACCCCTGGGACCCACCCAGACCTCCAAACAACAGGTACCAGGTCATTCCTGGGGGGGCAAACTGGCTGAGGCATGGCTGTGCTGAAGTGAAAGACAGATTACAGCTATACCTGTAGTTCCCCCTCTGTGCCTTCATAGCAGGTTAAAGGGTGAACTTTACCTTAAAGATGGCAAGGACCAAGCAGATATGAAAAAAGACAATGCTGAACATGATATATCTTGTAACTGGAGTTTACAATTCTTGGATTCTCTGATGGCAGTCTACAGTGTCCAAGAAGAATACTCTGTTATGAGGTCTTCATTCTTATGGGTTGTTACACAGTATCTGTTCATAGTTGTTTACCAACATTTGGGGACAGGCTGTAGGTTCCATGTTCAAGGGTCAACCAGTGCAAGAAGAATTCTTCTTGGCCTCTTTGACCCTTGACAAAACAACTACCAACAAACACAACATAACAAACCAGAACAGCAAAGGCTCCATCTACACCATGCCATAAACCTGAAATCTTGCATACTCTGTTATGATCTGTGGTATTAGCGTGGCACGCACTATCTGAGAATGCAGGACATAGGTTGTTGATTATACACTGTGCATTGATGTCACTGGCGCAAACAACAGTCATGACCAGTCACTATATGTGAAATCACTGATCAGGCTAGAATATTCAATGGCTTTGTAGAAACTATGAATCACAGCCACTTCAAGATCAATTTAAGCCAAAACAACCCAACATTGAAATAGTGGGCACCTGGGATGAAAACTAGAGTCAGTTCTGACATCTTGACACTTGCAGGGCGAGAAAGTGTGGAAAATGAAGGAAAAGGGAGGGGCAGATATGATGCTAGTACTTGCTTTATGGTACAGTACAAGATGTCAGCGAAAAATACTGGCTCCAAGTACATCAGCTGCACAAACACTTGGAGATTTCTGCTGTGTGCAGATCTAAACTTGTGAAATGTGCAGTGTTTCATTTATTTAGTGTGTTTGCATACATACATACACACACACACACACACACACACACACACACATGAGCATATTTTCTGTATAGTGTCTCTGTATTTAGTGTGTTTGTACTTATTTTTAACAGTGTTTGTGCATGCAAGATATAATGTTGTCCCCCCACCCCCCCAGCATAAAACTATTCCACATAATGCGAAGGAAATTATAGCAAATGTTACTCAGACATGCAATGAGGAAACACGACAGAAACAACTGTTGGTACTGATAAGTCAAGCAATGGAAAGTGGAGTCACATACAAAGGGAAATCTTGATCAACCATTTTAAGGATTCAAGGACAACACAGGGAGAGTAATGCCACTAATCCAGATCAGCTTCTGAAATCCTCAGGGAAGAAGAGGCAGAAGGGAAATCTGAAGGTTGTGTGGGTTTGTGTGTGTTGTGGACAACTTTGACAAGTGTTTCAGAAACACAATCCACAATTTCTGTAGGTATCAAAAGAAAGTCCCAACTATCCTCAAATTGTTATCAGTAATTAAAAAGAAGGTACATTTTTCATGAGGAAGGTTGTCATTGCATAGGGCTGTAAACAGTCTAGGATTTAAATGGAGGAAATGCTAGTTAAAGAGAAAAATTCTAGTATAGAAAGCAGACACTGTTGCCTGGAGGTCAAGATATGCAACAAAAAAAATAAATAAATAAATAAAGAAGTATCAGAATAATGGACACTCAGTACTTTACACTTATGAGACATGGACAGTCAGCAACTTAACATTTTGCAAGTGTTGGCCAAATGATGAAGTCATGGACATCCATACTAATGTGAACTCAGGGAACAGGTTTATAATGCTGCATGTAGGGGGAATAAATGGATTTCTTCCTAATGCACAACTCATTTACATGGCTGGACTTGCAACATAAGACTACCATGGGCACATACATGCGACAAATTTTGAGGAGTCAGTGGCCAAGAAACTTATTTCTAACTTCCCACCTGTCAGTAATTGTCCACCTATCACTGTCTCAAAGATGATGAACTACCGTCATCTTACACAATACAAGCAGACATGATATTATGGCTCCACAAGAAGGGTGTATTGTGTGATGTGACCACAAGCAAAAAGACCTGTATCAGTTAATTCTTCTACTGAAGCCCAAGGAGAAGGTCAACAAAACCGATGCACTGCTAGCTCATCTGCTGCCACAAGTGTGACCCAATAGAGTTTGCAAAGGCAAAAATTATGAAACTTGTGCATGAAAGCAATGTCACAGCAGATATGAAGCTCCAGAAATTACTACACGTTACTAAAGGCTAAGTGCTGCATGTAACAAAGAACAACTGCCAAGGATACTGTACACACACTGAAAACATTGAGAAAGAACCTGGGAATGAGACAAGAGCTGTTCCAGGTGTCAAAAACAACATTATTGTACAGCTGAATCCTGACATTGATAGCAATGGTAATGGTGAATGTAAGGTGAAAGCGAGGACCAGAGTGCTTGTTCATCAAGTGAAGAAACCAACCTGGACCTGGCACAATCACTTTAATGTAGGTGATAAGTGTTTTTGCACAGACAGTAGTCACTATTTTATATAACATCACCAGGTGAATACCCACCCCACCCTGCCTGCATTCTTTAAATATCTTCGAAGTTTCAAGATATGGGAACTGGACTGTAAATATACCACTAAATCCCACCAAAACAGAGAGCATAATGACAAGAAAAAAACCTTAAACCTACTCACATGAAAGCAAATCAAGAGTTAACCAACCTCAATTCCTGCTACATGGAACTGCAGTGCATACTGACTATTACTATTGTTTACTAAGCATGTGCAAGAAATAATTTTAAGAAAACATTAAGGTTACTACAAAAAAGGAAGGGTTTCTGAAAGCCATTTTGTTGACTGAGGATGCAGTGGAAATAAAGCACTATATTTTTCAATTACAAAAATTTACATGCAGCTGCATATGGCCAACATTGAAACGTTGTTCTGGTATGTCTCAGAGTAATGACTCTTACTGTAATATTTTCTAATATAGTCATAATTTACTTGTGCTTACCTACATAGTAGATAATTTCGCAAACATCTCTACAGTCATCGTCTTCTCTAATGAGGTCTCGTAAAGTCTTATAAAATGCCAACACGATATCATGTTGGTGATCTTTGAAAACACCTAGAAATTAAAATTATTCCTTCATTCTACATCTAGAATGACAGGTGCATTGATTAATCTTTAATGGAGCAAATTAAATCAAGACAGCAATACTGATCCACGGTATCTCATATTCTACAGACATGAATAACATAAAACATTCTGTACTCACGTGACATTCTTGCATTCATTTGTATCACTTCATTAAATGTTTTCAGGGGTGTGGCACCTTCAGCGACCACATAAACTGGTCTTGCATCTGCAATGTCTCTATTCCGGATTTTATATACAGTATTTTTATACGTTCTCTGCTTAACCCCAGCACGATCAATTTCTTGAGATTCCAAACTCTGAAGGGAGGGAAGAAAAAAAGTAATCATAACACATTTACTATTTTTTAAATTCAATGACTCTTATTTGTAAAATTAACTATGGTTTCACACTTTGCAAGCTTTTGTTGCCGGCACGCATGCGCCCCCCCCCCCCACACACACATGCACACAAAGTGGGCTTAGTATCACACTTAGAAAATAGTATATATTGCCTCCATCTTATACTTAAACAATGAAGCAGTATGTTTCTCTGAAATTCTGTTATCCACCTAGCAGCCTACATGGTGTCATAACACAGAGCATCATACTACAAACATGAAGCACCATAAAGACTTAAATCTTAACACGAGAGGCAAAGTACATATAACACAACACTGAGGCACATTTTTTCCACCACTGTTACAGTGGAAAAGCAATAAGTACTAAATATTCTGAGTGTGTGTTTGTAGTCTTACTTATCCAGCATGCAATGCACATGTGATATACTGTCACCTGTGGCCTGTCCAGCTCCACAATATTTTTCCGCATTATCTTATAAACAGTCCAACTAAAATGAATTCCTGAAAGTAAAATGCGTGTTTTGATTTTCTCTACAACTTTTGTTGGAAACACTTCTCATTCTAAGAATAATTCAGTAAGACATTATCATAAATGTACGAGGGTCGTACCGAAAGTCATAAGCAACAATTTTTTGTAAAGTAACATGCTTTATTATTGACAAACCAAATACACCACCTTAATCTGCAGACCTTTCTTTATTTTTCCACATAATCACCACTTCTTTGTACACATTTCTCCCAGCGTTCTGGGAGTTTGAAAATTCCCCTTCTATAAAATTCCGTTCCAGCCATCCGGAGACACTGACGCACCGTTTTCTGAATTGCCCTCGTTGTCTCATAACGTTGTCCACGCAGTTGATCCTTCATAAATCCGAAAAGATGGTAGTCAGAGGGTGCCAGATCAGGGCTATAGGAGGGGTGTGGAAGAACTTCCCACCCCATCTTTGCCATTGCTTCTGATGTGAGGCAAGCGGCGTGGGGGCGAGCGTTGTCATGCAGGATGATAATGTTTCATCCCAGACGTTCAACGCGCAATGCACAACGGAGCTTGTGCAGTGTCTGGACATAACAAGCAGCAATGATGGTTTGCCCAGGTTCCAGGAATACGGCCAAAATCAACCCCTTTGCATCCCAGAAGACTGTGGCCATCACCTTCGCAGCTGATGGCACTGTCTTTGCCTTATTTTTTGATGGAGAATGCAAATGGTGACATTCCATACTCTGCCATTTCATTTCAGGCTCGAAATGGTGAAACCAGCTTTCGTCACCAGTCACAATACAGAGCAAAAAATTATTGCCTTCGTGTCGATACCTCTGCAGCAGTTCTGAGGTGATGCCTTTTCGCTGACCTTTGTGGTCTTCGGTCAATAAGCGCGGGACCCAACGAGCACTAACTTTCCTATAGCCTAAGCTTTCAATCATCTCCTGTACTGCAGTGTGCCCTATTCCAAGTGTTTAGGCTATTGTGTCCACAGTCACACGCCTGTCGTCTTGAATGATCTCATCCACTCGCTGCTTGTTGCGTTCAATTGAGGGTGCTTGAGGGCGACCGCTCCAAGGCTGATCTTGGATGCTCGTGTTCCCATCTTTAAAATGTTTCACCCATCTTCGAACACTGCTCGCACCCATGCACAGACTTCCATAAGCACGCTGAAGTCTCTGGTGAATTTCTGCAGCAAGGATTTCCTCTTTAACAAGAAATTTGATGACAACACATTGGCGTAACAACTTATTGTTGTCGGCCATTTTGTTAGGAGTGATACTGGTCACATGATGCAAGCTATTGATGTCAAAAGACACTCAAGGATAACACAACAGCTGGTTCCATCTACCACCGTAATCTCCTTCGTCTGCTGTTCCCGGTTTGCATGCATAAAAAAGTTGCACATGACTTTCGGTATGACCCTCGTACATTAATCTTCCATGATAAGTGGGTCCCTGTCACCACGGCATGGTGTGTCCTCAGGGTGTGGAAGGAGGAACAACCTCCAATATGGAGGGTAGAAGTGAATACATTGAATAAGCAGTTGCGGACAGCCTAAAAGGGATGGTCCTCCAGCTTGGGGGTTGGGCAAGGTGCTAACAACTCCTCACTCTGAAAACATATCTTGTTATGAAACGTTTACACGGAAAGCCTCGGACCTGGATTTACACTTTGGTACAGGCGAAGCAACAAAAAAGGAACATGAAATTTGGTACTTGGAATGTTAGGAGCCAGTATCGGGCAGGTTCACTTCCAGCAGCATCCAGGGAATTAGCAAGATATAAATTAATTTAGTGGGTGTGCAGGAGGTTAGGTGGGACAAAGGCGGCATGGTGAGAGCAGGGGATTATAATTTTTTCTAAGAAAAAGGAAATGAAAATCTTCAATTGGGAACATGATTTTTTGTACAACAGAGAATAGTATCAGCAGTTAAGAAATTAAAGTTTGTTAGCAATACGGTGCCATATATAGTTCTGAGAGGTCGCTGGTGTAATATCATTGTTCTGAATGTGCATGCACCAAGTGAGAAAAGTTATAATTCAAAAGACAGTTTTTATGAGGAATCAGAGCAGGTTTTTTTTATCATTCTCCTAAGTACCATATGAAAATACTATTAGGAGATTGACATGCAAAAGTGGGGGGAGAGAATACTTTCAAGCCGACAATTGGGAATAAGAGTCAATATCAGGATATTAATGATAATGGTGTCAGAACAGTAAACTTTGCCACATAGAAAAATCTAGTTGTTAAGAGAGCCATCCTGCACCAAAACATTCATAAGTATACCTGCACCTCTCCTGATGGAAAGAATCACAACCACATTGATCACATACTGATAGATAGGAGAAAGCATTCAAGTATACTAGATGTATGAAGTTTCAGGGGAGCTGATTGTGATACTGATCACTGTCTGGTAGTTGCAAAAGTTAGGGAAAGATTGGCAGTAAGTATACAAGCAGCACAGGAGTGTGAGGGGGAAACATTTAATCTCAGGAGACTAAATGAGTTGGAGGTTAGGAAACAGTATCAGTCTGAGATTTCCAACAGGTTTGCCACTTTGTAGAACTTAAGTGATAGTGAGGACATAAATAAGGCTTAGGAGAACATTAAAGAGAATATCAAAACCTCAGTTAAAGACACTCTAGGCCTGCACAAACTGAACCAGCATAAACCATGGTTTGATGAAGAATGTTTAGGTTTTTTTGATCAAAGGAAGCAGGCTACAATGCATTGGGTACAGGATCCAAGCCAAAGCAATGTAGATAATCTAAACAATGTACCCATAAGACGTGAAGTTAGCAGACATTTCAGGAACAAAAAGAAGGAATATCAGGAAGCCAAAATTGAGGAACTTGAAACTAACAGTAAGATCAAAAATATTTGGTACTTGTACAGGGGCATCAATGGCTTTAAGAAGGATTACCAGCCTAAAACTACATGGTAAAGGATGAGAAAGGTGATTTGGTTACAGACTCCTAAAGTATTTTGGCTAGTTGGAGAAAACATTTCTCTTAGTTACTGAATGTACATGGGGTTAATGATGTTAAGCAGAAAGAAAAACACACAGCAGAACCACTAGTGCCTGAGCCAAGTGCCTCTGAGTTTGAGTTGGCTACTGAAAAGCTAGAAAGTGACAATTCACCACATACTGATCAAATCCCAGCAGAAGTGATTAAGGCAGGGGGTAGAACAATTAGCTATGAGATCCGTTAACTTATTATTTCTGTTTGGAATAAGGAGGAATTGCCTGAGAAGTGGAAGTAGTTGTTCACTGTACCTATCTCTAAGATATAAAACAGACTGCAGTAATTATAGGAGAATATCACTTTTGCTTACTACAGATAAAATTTTATCTAACATCCTGCTGTCAAGGTTAATTCCATACGCAGAGGAAGTTACTGGGGATCATCAATGTAGATTTTGAAGCAAAAGGTCAACTAAACTAAACT
>Ga0123354_10021621_pt1 | contig 10139 bp, 7 predicted proteins | sample TergutLab28metaG_2_FD_97872 | JGI IMG/M metagenome (GOLD analysis project Ga0123354, IMG submission 97872) | Labiotermes labralis P4 segment gut microbial communities from Petit-Saut dam, French Guiana - Lab288 P4 | ecosystem: Host-associated > Arthropoda: Insects > Digestive system > Gut ...
AAAGGTTTAACCAAAAACCAGTTTTTTTGGGTTTTTGGTGGGTTTTTTTGTCCCTGAAAAAAGTTTTTGTTTCCCCCCCCCCCCAACTCATTCCACTAGTGTTCCATATTCATGTTCATGTTAGTAGTGCAATACACTGACTACACGTTCAGAACATAGAAACAAAAATCAAGTACAGTCAGAAGGTATTTTTCTGCATCCACATATGTATGACATACATTAAGGATAACAATGATTGCTCAAGAATTATTTGCATTTGTGTGGCAGTATTAGTTATGTAAAAAGTGTACAACTGTACTAACAGGCATAAAGAAACAGAAAGTATTCAGTGTATTAGTTATAATTACTTATTAAACACAATACAAACAGCAAGAAATAAATGGATATTGAGGTCACAACTGTACACAGTTTTGTCTCTATTAATGGACTTCATTGAAATATCATATTGAGAGTTGACCCTAAAGTTTAAGGTAACCAGACGCCCTCTTTTTCGTCACTCCATCCCACTGTCCCGATGAATATAAAATGCTACACTGTCCCATTTTTTTTGTCATGAATGCATTATGGACGAATGAAAAGAAACAATACAAAGAAGGAACTGTCAGGGAAATCCTCTGAATAAAGACTCGTTTTTGCACTGACTTAAACAATTTCATTCTGCAGACAAGTACAATCCTGTCATCAAACAAACATAACAATGTGACAGGTGCAGAAGATAGTACTTAGCCTCATGGTCATTAACAGCTTTCCTGTTCTCAGCACTAACACAGGTACACATAGTTGTTTAACTTGTAATAGTAATTTAGAAGTTTAGAATAAACAGGCCAACACAGTTCCACCACAATGTTCCATCGCTTCTATATCACGTTTTTACAAATAATAAACATCTGAAGTATTTTTCATGGTCATGATAAAAGTGCCCCATTTTTTGTTTCCAATTCTGGTCTCCCTACCTTAATGTTAGAAAAAAACCTCAGGGAGTCTTGTTGTATTTATAAATTGTTTACAACTGCAAATAGTACACAAAAGGTAAAAAAAAAAGTAGTTTTTGCTGTACATTCCATGCAGGAGCAGACATACAGCTCCATATATTAACTTTGGCATCAGATGGCGATGAGTGGAAAAATTCATGCCATGCCACTTTACCTGAGGAAAAGATCAGCAACTGTTGAATAGGTTTTATGGGTCTTAGACCAAGTCTGGACATACAGGAGAAGACAAAAATCTCTTGCCCCTATCAGGATTTGAACCCTGGACTGTCCAATCTCTATCCCAGTCATTATACCAACTACATTACCCTGGCTACTACTGCCAAGACTATATAGCATTAAACGGAAAAATGATACAAATGTGTGGTTTATGCAACGCCATGCAAGGGTCTAGCATGTACACTGTAGAAGAATGTAAAGCATTGCTGGAATGATACAAATAGGGGAAAACCAATTAATTCAGAGAGAAACACATTCCAGTACCATTATGTCCACCGTAATTCACACAGACTGGGGACTGAACCATGACTCACTACTTCAGCTATGATACAGCCAGAAAGATGATTTGTTCATGAATCAAGAAAAATATGAAGCCACAGTCATGATTTACTATGGAGCATCAGGAATACTAAGCAAAACTACAAAACAAAGGTTAATGTGGCTGATTTCTGAGTCAAGATTCAAATTCATGACCTCAGAAATACAAAGGTCTAACAACCTCAAATTGTGATATGATGTGAAAAAGCTTTCAACTTTCTCACAAATGGCTAAGGATACACGAAACTGAGACATGAGAAAAAACAGAGCTAATTCATACCTGCAACTTTTGATTTGATAAACTTTTTACATGGAATTTAACTCGTATGAGAAAGATTTAAATACCAGTTGTAACTCTTAATGGCCTGTGATTTTTTGGCTTAGCATGTACATTTACATTGCTTACTCCCCCTCTGGGCCTTTGTGGCCCACCATCATCTGGTCTCATAGAATGACAAAGGTTAAAACACAATAAATTTGAGTCTATATTTTATGCATTGTTAATACATATTCTGCTGATTATTTGTTCTATAGGGACAAGAGGATGTAGAGACTATCTTAAAAATATGTACACTCAAGTGTATATGTTGTTGGTGGAAGGAATATTTAATCTTGGTGAAAATGTAATTTTTTTGTTGGTACTTGCAGGGGGGGGGGGGAATTAACATCTAATTTATCTGCCAATAAAATATGAACTCTCAATGGCACTTCGCTCAGCCATTAGTGGTCAGTTTCTACTATAGTAACTGTCAACTGCCCTATCTTCATAGTGCCTCTGTTTCCATCCATTTAGAAAATTAATTACATCCAGCATTCTTTCTAGATGCACATTAAATAACATTTTACCAGCCGAACAGCTGATTTTTCTTCCAGACATAAAACAAAAATGTTAAACACAACTGACCATATCTTTGTAGCATTTCTTGAATACAGTAATGTCTAAACAAATCATGCTAATACAAAACCCAAATACAGTTTTACTAGTTGTGGCTTCTAGAAACACAAAACTAAAAAAACCAGGGAAAATCATGAATATTTGTGCAAATAAACATAATTTGGCAAGTTGCATCATTTCTGACAAATCTCTTCCAAAATATTGGTGCTATTTAATTTTAACTTTCTGCAGTTACTTCCGGTAGTCAGACATGGCTCTAGCATCCTATTTTCACCAGTTCTTTTTATGATGGTGTATGACAATACAACTAGGACAATTCCTCTGCCCTTTGTCCATCACTGTGGGTTCTTAAAACCACAAAGCACTGGAAATTGGTTTTACTTCCACCATTACATTAACAGAATCTACTGTGTTCTGTATACCCCCTCTCAAACCCTGCATCAACATGTCCTTGGTATAAAACTGATTTACAGCCAAGATAATCTGCAGGTATTCAGGTTTCTCATCCAGTGACTGCAGTTACTAAAGCAGGGCCAGTGGGACAGAGCAGCACACCAAGTTGCTGCATGTTGCAGTACAGTTTACCACCCAATTCTTCTGCTGCTCTTTTGCTCACAATGTGACCGTCAAAGACAGCCACCTGAAAATGTTAGCCTGTGAACTGCAGAATTAAATACTGTAACCTCAAGCTGTTAGCATCTCGGAAGTACACTAAAAAGGTCAGCAGATACTAAAAGGGAATACAAGAGACAAAACAAGAATCACTACAAATATAGTTCATTTCACTGTTTCTCATGCAATATGTACTGCATGGCTTTGAGGTAGTGGTGTTCTACTAATAAGATATCCGAATTTTTGGAATTCTGAATAACACAGACATACAAACCAGATCAAAGGTGTGATCATCCTAAAGACATGTCAAATCACAAGTGTGCGCGCGCACACACACACACAGCCGTTTGTCATGATGTCAGGAAATTTCATGTCACTAATTGTGGTGAAGTTTTGAGAAAGCAGAGCCATGTTTTAACTAACGGAAGGGCAGCATTTAGGCAGGCGTAAATTATAACCTGCATAAATATTCACTGTACTAGGAACAGCAATCCCATTAAGGGCATGGACAGGCCCTGAGGGCTCCATGAGGATCCCAAATTTCAAGACAGATGGCACAGGAAGATGGTAAGGTTGTCACCCCCATGCACCATCCACCTTTACCCCCTAGGAAATATTCCTGGTACTCATTTGTGTTAGAGGCTGATTCAACCCCAGGGCCATAGTGCAGCTGGAAGGATTATGTCAATGAAAAATGCCAATGAAACCAATGGGAATCGAACCCACTACCTTCTGGTTTGTAGTGCAGTACCCCAAACAACTCACCACAGCGTACCCCAGTGTTCACTGTAAATGGGTTTTATGATGAAGGATTCAGGTCTGCCAGGATGTGACATTGTGTCACTGGACTAGCGTTTCTTTATGTTTTGAACATAGTGCCTTCATCTTCAACGGCCGAGGGTCCACTCGTTTTTGGCCCCTCTGCCCTTGAAAATTTGAATCATCAAGAGCACTGCAGTGTAAAATCAAATCTGGACTGCTGTTTCAGAGTAGCTCTGTTCAGGCACCCAGTACACTGGACTTCACTTCACTTGATGGCAGAAACAGAACAAAAGGTAGTACGTTGTGCAATTGAGACCAGCTGTCGATGTGCTTGCTGTGCTGTATAGCTATATGGCACAGCAAGCACATCGACAGCCAGTCTCAATTGCACAGCATACGACTCACACATAACACACAACATGCTGCCACAGCACCAAATTAATATAAAAAAGTAAATCACTGAGTGTTTTAAACTGTAACTTTAGCAAGGAATAAAGTATGCTCCCTGAGGATGATTGTATGATCGAAACATGTAGGAGTGTTTTAATGTAAATTTTAGATTATTAAAGACTACATGTGTGCATTTGTTGGTGTGTTACTTAAATAAACTACAAAATGCACGGTGCAACGATAAAGATACTCAGATCCTTCATTTCATTCAAAGTCTATGAAGAACATAAAGATGATAATCAAACATTAAACCCAAAGTGTGTGGACAGATACAGTTAAACACTGTAATGATAATTTTATGCTTATGTATTTTTACCATTCCAGTAAGAGTGCTGCGGTACCTAGATAAGCACATTGGGCTTGTATTCCTTTGTTCTAAAACTCCTTCAGGGTGTCCCCCTGGTGACAAAACATGTAGGAGTTTAATATTTGTCATGAAATGTATTTTATTTAAGGGCATATGTTGGTTGATATATTAATTAATTAATTGAAACAGTGAAGTTTAGTCAAAGGTGCTAAACACATGGAAGGACCACAAGGAAAAACAGCGAATCTCAGAAACTGATCATGTGACATTCCAAAACGTAGGTTTCATACAAATATAGCACTTGTTAACACTACTGACACTGTCAAATCAGACTTCACTAGTAATAGTACCTATTCTTTCTCCAGGTAATTTTTCTAATGAATTGTGCTGACAGAAATAAAACTGATTATTATGACAATCGGCCAGTTTTCTATTATTTACCAAAATGGTGCATCATATTGGTTTCCACCCTGTAAAAATTGCTTACAAAATCCTCATACTTACACCCCTGTTGGGGGAACCAGCATAAATACAGTAACACGTCAAAGCTCAGCATCACAATTTCTTTTACAAATACTTCCCCACTCAGTGAGCCTTTTATTTCACACTCTGCATTACAGTAGAACCTTGAATATATTCTGCTCTACAGCTACATTCAATGAGCTGTGTACTTGAATGAACTATACACAAAAAATGTTCCAAGATACTAAAATTCTGTATAAGATATGAGACACCAAAAACAAGCAAATGCAAAGGAATGCTAAACCAATCTTAGCTCCTGTACTTGTACAATAAAAAGTCAAATTTTGATTACTTATTTTTTTTATAAACTACAGAGTGCCACACCCCAGAATACAGTCACTGCCATGATAAAATCAAAATACAGTCATGTGTCGCTAAACGACAGGGATATGTTCTGAGAAACACATCGTTAGGTAATTTCGTCATTGTACGAACATCATAGAGTGTACTTACACCAACCTAGATAGTGTAGCCTACTACACACCTAGGCTATATGGTATAGCCTAGAGCTCCTAGGCTACTAACCTGTACAGCATGTTACTGTACTGAATACTGTAGGCAATTGTAACACAATGGTATTATATTATGCTACAATATTATAGTCTAATGGGACCACCATCGTATGTGCGGTCCGTCGTCATTTGGCGCATGACCATACACATACTCGAGACAAATTTTGAAACCGTGAATTACAAGTTCACCAAGAGATGACATGGTTTTAAATAATGGGGTTTTTGAAAACAGTCACAATACATCTGAACAATGTACAAAATACATGAACTTATCAAGACAAGTTTCTCCATTATGGGAACCTTCAGTCGATAACTGACTGCAGAGGACACAACACTTCATTCTGGCTGCCAAGCTAATACCAACTTTTTTCCCACAATTCAAACATATGAGTAGCTGCCACCCCTTTGGTGTTCACCCCATTCTGTGAGTGTTGAGCAGAACACGTCTCATCAGCATGTTGGTCTCCAGGTACAGAAAACCTTGTTAATTCAAAGTATGTGATGCTTCCTGGTTTCAACATAGGATACCGTGTACATTTTAAGGTCATTAATTCAGAATATGGTTAACTGGCCATTTCAAGCTACATAACAGCACTTTTTATTAAAATATAAATTTAAAATATACTGCTTTCTGGGAAATTTGAGTAAACATTCATCTTTTCTAAACAATGGGCACCCCTGGAAATACCCAAATTTGAGAACACAGGTAACCTTGAGTTGCAGAAAAAAATGTGGCTACCGGTAAGTACTGTCAATGACAGGAGGCAATACACGCCACACCACTGCATGACCTTTAGCAGAGGCAACAATAGTTCAGCTGTACGTGCATGAGCATTGAATGTAGATAGACAAAGCTGAATTTCAGTTCTCTGTGATGGTCATGTTGTATTGTGGAGTCCACTGTTTCCTGCCAAGGAGTGTACAGAATACAAGTTACTGCTGACTGAAAAGCTTGTTAATGTACTGGTAACCATGTGAGAGGTGCTACTGCCATTCATGGCGGGAGTAACCACTGCATGTTGTGAAAGTTAGGTTGGAAGTGCAGCTTACATGTGTTAAAAAGTGCTGTTGTGTCTTTTGTAGTTACTTTTATTCTGATTGATTAAGTGAGGTGAAATACAAGTGACAATAAGAAACAATACTCACAAAAGACAACTGCTGAAAAACTAGAAGTCAATTAGAAAAGATGATATAAAAGTGAAACAACAAAAGTATATGGAATACCACTTTCCACTCTGTTGACAAAAAAACTGGGATTCAAATGAACATGCTCTATATGGGGGTGATGTTTAAAAAAGAATGAGAATTCATGGTGCAAAACATGTTGCTACGGTAGATGAGCTGTTCAAATGATTTTGCCATAATGAAGCAAACAATATTCCTGTGAATGGTCCTACAGTGAAAGGCGGAATCAGTGAATTTGCACTTATGGTGGACACTGAACTTAAATGCTTCACTGTATGGCTTCAACTGTTCACAGTGACAGAATAAATCAAGGAAATGTATGAGCAGAGGTCTAACTGCAGACGTTGATTTAGCAGGAAGGTAGCACAAGTGACCATTATCATCAATGTGCTGGAAAGGATAATTTTGGAGTACAAAACCACACTCTTCTATAATGCAAAACCACAGAGCACTGGCTTTGATGGCAGAGCAGTGTCGGGGAACAAAAGGGTAAACAGATAGAGGAACATTCCATTTGTGTTGTCTTGCAGATGGTAGCAAAACATTTTGTCCTTTGGGTGTCAGCAAATTTCAGAAACCACGCCTATCTGGATGACAAGAAACTGTCCAAGAATGCATATGTAACTGACTATTATTTACACAGCAGCTGGTCTCTTTGAAAGGGATATGGCTTGCCAAAACAGAAATGTGCTTTTCGTATTGGATCAATGGTCTGCTCAGAACAACAATTATCCTACTCTGAAGCATGTAATGCCTGTTGTATTTACCTCCCAACACCACCAGCTACACGTAAGTAGGTGACTCTGGGATTAGTTACTGCATGAAACAAGCAAACTGAAGGGGCCTTGTGCATTTTTTGTTACAAGAAATTGACAGAAAAGTTTCTGGAGTGGATGTAAGAAAACTGAACATCTTAGAGACACTAAACGTAGTGTTACGTTGGCAGGATAATCCATCACACGTCTGCCCATATGAACACGTGTTTAAAAGAACTTCACTTTGGCACCCTCAGCGCAACAAACACCAAAGAAAATGAAGAAATCAAATAAGCAGGTGGAACTGCAAAGTTCTAATAGCTTGACACGTTTTTCAATGTCAGCCAATCGATACCAGCCTTCAAGAATCAAAGACTAAGTGTGACAGCACTAGCTGTAAGTAAGATTCAGAGGTTGAAGAACATAAATAGGGATGGAATGTAATCATTTACATTGTGGCCAGTTTGGAAATATGCATAAACCTCTCATGTTCAATGCCAAGCACTGATCGTCATGAAGTAAGCATCACATGCCATGGAGTGCTGAGTGCTTTTCATCATAAACATCACATGCCAGTGAGTACTGCTCATCATAAACTAAACATCACATACCAGTGAGTACTGCTCATCATAAACTAAACATCACATACCACAGAGTGCTGAGTTCTGCTGATCATAAACAAACACCATATGGCACAGAGTGCTGCTCATCACAAACTAAAACATTACACGCAATGGGGTGTTGCTCATCATAAAGTAAACATCACATGCCATGGAGTACTGCTTATCATAAACTAAACATCATATGCCATGGAGTACTGCTTATCATAAACTAAACATCATATGCCATGGAGTGCTGCTCATCATAAACTAAACATCACAAGCAACAGAGTGCTGAGTGCTGCTCATCATAAACTAAACATCACACGCCACTGCGTGCCGAGTGCTGCTCATCATAGACTAAACATGCCACACAGTGTTGCTTGCATTCTGCAAGCATGGACTCCTGCTACTCCCTATCAAAATATGTAAGGCAAATTTAATTTGGTTGCTTCATCCCAATACACATGAAGAAGTTGGCTTCTAGACTGTATGCAACACAGTTCAAAGGAATCAATTACATTTTCTCTCACTCTAAAATGTGGATATCATAGAGATTTCTAAGTGCATGTCCTACTTTGTGATTCTCCCTATCAAATGAAAACTAAAATGAATGTGACTACAGCTGACACACAGCTGATGCCTCAGGCTCTCAAATGGTATATGACATCACCCTGATACATCACAAACATCCTTGTTATTTCAAAGCTAATAGTAGGTTTCATTTCTATTTGAAGCTGCAGTCCTATTGAAGCACTGACACTGCTATATACCTCTTGTACCTTATGGATGGATGATTATAATTCTCCAGCTTTGGCAAAATACCTGGTCACATAACACTGGCTATGTGGTGGTCACCATACAGCCAGGCAATACTGAAACTGAAAGAACAAAGCTAGAGAAGAGAAAGTCATGGTGCAGCACAATGGCCATGTCTCCATCAAGTGGCATGAAGAAAAACATGTGACAGCGATCTCTACTTAAACACACTGCTGAGTCCAGATGGTAATGATAAAGCAGAACAGAAACTGAGGTCAGTGTGTGTGTGTTACTATAACTTTCACATGAGTTGCGGTGACAGATCAGCTGCTGCACAAACAAAAAGAATGAGTAAGTGGTACGTGAAACTGTTTAGAAGGGTACTCAATGCCACAATTCTATTTCCCCGAATCCTTTATAGGAACAAAGTAGGATGGATGTCACGAATTAAGATAGGATGGAAAGTTTACTACCTAAAATTCAGGATAGATTTTATTGAGGGTTTCTTGCTAAAATATTCAGTGCAACATGAAATACTGGGGCACCGCAGTTATGGAAACACCGCAAAGGGACTGAAAGAATGACATCTCAGCACCCTCTCCCCCTAAAATAAGGGGGGGGGGGTGGTTGCTGCTGTGTACATGGCTGGAAGTTTTGAGGCTTATGAGACAAAGAACTATTATTGAGGCAGTGCAAATGGTGTATTTACCATCTGCAGCCAACAGAGAATTACCATTCTAAGTCTCATTCACATGGAACAAAAAATATGGAAGTTATTTTAGATCAGAAGGCAAGTGATGTGGAACTTGTTCAAGTAAAACTTATATCTTGGTAGACTGGGACTCAAATGCTCCAACCCTGAAAGGGTTAATGGCAATGATGTACTGCATTTCATTTTAAGAAACAAGGAACAAAGAGCAAGGATTGACAAATATCAAATAATAATCTTTTGATGGAAATTGCACTAAATTATGCAGCAGTGTTTAGAAATACCAGAAGTGATCTATTAACAATGCAACGAAGCAAAGCAACACCTATAGAAACCTGGACAGGCCCTGAGGGCTCTAGGAGATTGAGTCTCCCAGAATTTCTAGACCATCAGCATGTGAAGGTTGCCAGCAGCCCTACACACTGTCTCTTTAACAACCCCGTCTCCCCCCCCCCCCCCCCCCCCCTCACTAGCATCCCCACTTCTTCCCTACTGGTCGCTACACCGCCTCGGCCTCAGCTAGTCATCTGGGCTGTTGTAAAATCT
>Ga0123354_10021622_pt1 | contig 10138 bp, 8 predicted proteins | sample TergutLab28metaG_2_FD_97872 | JGI IMG/M metagenome (GOLD analysis project Ga0123354, IMG submission 97872) | Labiotermes labralis P4 segment gut microbial communities from Petit-Saut dam, French Guiana - Lab288 P4 | ecosystem: Host-associated > Arthropoda: Insects > Digestive system > Gut ...
GCGGTATTTTGTATAAAAAAGGCGGTTACCCCCTTCCGTTCTTTATGACTTCTATCATGATGATTCTTGCCCTTGCGGTACTGGCGCTTTTTGTGCGTGAGCCGAAACAGGCATACGAACCGGAAGCGGAAAATAAAATAACCAAAATAAAATTATCCAAAGTCGAGATGAAGAGCCTTATTCTGATTCTGGCGGGAATATTTTTCTGGTTTACCGGATACAATGCCGTTGAAACATTTTTTACCCTGTACGCCAAAAATACCCTGGGCATGGATCCGGGATCGGCAACCATGACGCTTGCAATTTTTTCCCTGACTTTTCTTGCCTTTGCGGTTCCCGCCGGGTTTATCGGCGCGAAAATCGGGCGCAGACGGGCAATTCTGATAGGCCTCGCCGGTCTTATTGTTCTTTTTCTCCCGATGTTTTTTCTGGCCAATGTGTGGCTGGTGCGGGTATGCCTGTTTTTTGGCGGCTTCTTCTGGGCATTTGTCAACATCAACTCTCTGCCCATGGTTGTGCGGCTGTCAGGTGAAGAGAAGATCGGAACCTATATCGGGTACTACTATTTTTTCTCTTTCAGCTCACAGATCATTTCGCCGATTCTTTTCGGTTTTATCCGCGACGTGACCAAAAATTATCGGGTGCTGTTCCTGTATTCCTGCATAGCGTTTGTTTTGGCAATTATCAGCCTGTTCTTTGTGCGCCATGGCGAGGATACACCGAACAGGGAAAATGAGCCCGAAAAGGTCAGCGCAACGGAGATACTTTCCGGGCTTGATGACTAGCCACTAATCACTGATCACTTCTTCAATATCTTTGCCAGATCCGCCTTCGGAGTGCTGATAAGGCCGATACCGGTTTTTTCAATCAGTACCTTCAAAACATTTGGCGATATGAAAGCGGGCAATGTCGGCCCAATCATGATATTTTTTATACCGAGAGAGAGCAGTGTCAATAAAACGCATACCGCTTTCTGTTCGTACCAGGACAGGATCAGGGTAAGCGGAAGATCGTTCACATCGCATTTAAATGCGCCGGCCAGAGCAAGGGCAACCTGTATGGCGCCGTACGCGTCGTTGCACTGCCCCATATCGAGGATACGGGGGAAGGGGCCGATTTTCCCGATGTCAAGATCGTTAAAGCGGAATCTTCCGCAGGCGAGCGTCAGTACCAGCGTATCTTTCGGCGCCTGTTGTACAAATTCGGTGTAGTAGCTGCGGGATGTGTGCATTCCGTCACAGCCGCCAACCAGAAAGAAATGTTTTATTGCTCCGGTTTTTACCGCGTCGATGATGGCAGGCGCGTTATTCAATACCGTTTGCCGCCCGTATCCGGCGGTCATGGTAAAGCCCCCGTTTATGCCCGCGAGCTGTTTGCCCTCTGGGTAGCCGCCCAGTTTTTTGGCATGGACTATCAGCGCGCTGAAATCCTTGCGGCCTTTTTCGTCAGCTTCGATGTGAATCATTTCCGGGTATTGTACCACTGCGGTAGTATAGACCCGGTCGGCATAACTTTTTTGGGGTATCATTATGCAGTTGGTGGTGAACAGTACCGGCGCGGGCATATCCTGGAATTCTTTTTGCTGGTTTTGCCAGGCTGTACCAAAGTTGCCTTTTAACTGGGGATGTTTTTTCAGTTCAGGATAGCCGTGGGCGGGCAGCATTTCCCCGTGGGTGTACACATTGACCCCTATGCCATCGGTTTGCTCCAGCAGCATCTGGAGATCATGCAGATCATGCCCTGATATAACGATAAACGGCCCTTTCTCTATTTTCAGCGGAACCTGTACCGGCACGGGATCTCCGTATGAGCCGGTGTTTACCGCGTCCAGAATTTCCATGCATTTCAGGTTTATGCCGCCAAATTCCTGCAGGAGTTCAAGCCACCCGTCAACCGGATGATTCTGCGCCAGCGCGGCCATACCTTTGATAAACCAATTGTCAACCCTGCTGTCGCGTTTACCCTGAACACGCGCGTGATGTGCATACGCGGCCATTCCGCGCAGTCCGAACAGCAGCATTGAACGCAGAGAACGTATATCCTCATCGCCTGAGAACAGCGCTTCCGGCTGCATGATTTCGCCGCCGCCCAATTTTTCCCGCTTTGCCTTGACTTCCCCGGCAAGAGCGGCTACCTTTGCCGTATCGAAGTTCACATTGGTAATACAGGTGAATAAACCGTCCATGATCAAATCAATTTCGGTTGTCGAATTCAGGCCTTTTGCCTGCATTACGGCTGCCAGAGCTATCATTTCGCATGTAAGCACATCCTGCTCGTGGGCAGTTTCCGGTTTTTTCCCGCAGACACCGCTTGCTGTACAGCCGGTTCCCCGCGCGGTTTGTTGGCATTGAAAACAAAACATTTTTTTCCTCTCTCAATATTAATAAATTTTGAATTGGCAGTTTATTCTACCAATATTTTTCCATCTGTTGATATAGTCGTGACCTGCCAGGGGATCATTTTCCCGCTGTCTTTAAGGGCGGTTTTCACCGCATTTTCCAGGCCGCCGCAGCAGGGGACTTCCATGCGGACTATGGTTACTGACTTGATGTTGTTTGATTTGATAATGGCTGTCAGTTTTTCGCTATAATCTATATCATCGAGTTTCGGGCATCCTATCAGGGTGATTTTATTCTTCATAAAATCATTGTGAAAATTTCCGTATGCGTATGCGGCGCAGTCGGCGGATACCAGAATATTGGCGTTATTAAAATAAGGGGCGTTCACCGGGGCCAGTTTTATCTGTATCGGCCATTGCCTCAGTTGGGATTCGGGCCGGACAGGCGCCGCGGCGGATTGTGTGTAACCAGCTTGAGCTGCCGGTGCGGTTTCCGCTCTGTCGATAACTCTGGACTGCGAACCCGGGCATCCGCATGCCAATGTTCCGTGGTCTTCATGTTTTTCCTGTTCCATTTTTTTCTGTACCTCCATTTCATTATATTCCAGTGCGTCGCGATTCTCAAATGTAATGGCGCCGGTCGGGCAAACCGGTAAACAGTTTCCAAGTCCGTCGCAATAATCATCCCTGAGCAGGGTTGCTTTACCGTCTTTCATGCCGATTGCGCCTTCGTGGCAGGCTGATACGCAGAGCCCGCACCCATTGCATTTTTCTCTGTCAATTTTTATTATCTGTCTCACCATAATAAACTCCTGTTCCAAAATGAACTGCTGTTCATCAGCAACATCCGTTGCATTTATGCATAAAATATAATAAAATCGAAAAGTTATTTATGTGGTTATAACCACATAATACCGGGAAAAGATGAAAAGCCTGAAAGATTTTTTTAATACACTGACAGACGCGGATTTGTTCCGGGGCATTACACCCGATGTCCTTGGCCCTCTGCTTGACTGCATAGACGCCCGGTTACGGAATGTGCGGAAGGGGAAATTTATTCTGGCTGCAGGTGATAAACCGGATTTTATCGGGATAGTCCTTTCGGGGCAGCTTCATATTATCCGGGATGATTACGACGGGAACCGTTCTATAATAGCGTCGGTTACGCGGGGCCAGATATTTGCGGAAGCGCTGAGCTGCGCCGGCGTTCCCGAAAGCCCGGTTACGGTTTTTGCGGCCGCCGACTCCACAGTCATGCTGATGACCTTTTCCGGCATTATTCAGAGTTGTCCCAATTGCTGTTCGTATCACCGGGATCTAATCGGAAATTTACTCCGGCTTATCGCAAACAAGAATTTGATTTTGCAGAACAGGATGGAAATTATTGAATTGAAATCCGTCAGAGAGAAAGTGCTGTTGTACCTTGAATCATTTCCGCAAAAAAAAGGCAGGAGCATTACCATACCCTTTAACCGTGAGGAGATGGCCGATTTCCTGAATGTTGAGCGCAGCGCATTATCGCATGAGCTGGCAAAAATGAAGAAAGACGGTTTAATTGAATATCAGAAAAACAGTTTTATATTGAAATAGGAGGTTATTATGCGGATTGTAGTTTCAGTAATGGGCAAGGATCGTACCGGTATTATCGCCCGGGTTTCAGGTTTGTTGTATAAGGAAAATATCAACATCCTGGATATAACCCAGACAATTCTGCAGGATCTGTTCACGATGGTCATGCTGGCCGATACTTCCGGATCGGCTTTGTCATTTGACGATCTTCTGATTGAGTTGAATAAGCTGGCGCAGGAACTCCGTGTGGAAATCAGGGCGCAGCGTGCGGATCTTTTCGATGCGATGAACAAGGTGTAAGGCATGCTTAATATTTCTGAAATTATGGAAACCATCGGCATGATAGGCCGGCAGAAACTCGATATCCGTACTATCACCATGGGTATCTCTCTTTTTCACTGCGCCGGTGACGATGTAAATAAGGTCAGCGGGAAAGTGTATGACACAATCTGCCGGCAGGCGGCAAATCTTGTTTCAACGGGGAATGAAATTGAGCGCGAATTCGGCCTGCCCATTGTGAATAAACGTATTTCCGTAACGCCGGTTTCCCTGTTTACCGCGGCGCTGGATGATCCCGTGCCGGTGGCGCTGGCGCTGGACAGGGCCGCGCATGAGGTTGGTGTGAACTTTATCGGCGGATACGGCGCCCTCGTGCAGAAAGGCATAGGCGAGTCCGATCGCCGGCTTATCGAATCGCTGCCGCATGCGTTATCTGTAACCGAGCGGGTGTGCTCGTTTGTAAACGTCGGTTCCACCAAGGCCGGCCTGGACATGAACGCCGTGGCGCTCATGGGCCGCGTGATCAGGGATATCGCGCAGGCTACCAAATCCGCAGACGCCATCGGCTGTGCCAAGCTTGTGGTATTTGCCAACGCCGTGGAGGACAACCCGTTCATGGCAGGGGCGTTTCACGGCCCCGGCGAAGGCGACGCCGCCATAAACGTGGGAATCTCCGGGCCCGGCGTGATAAAAGCGGCGCTGGAAGATGTGCGCGGTGAGCCTTTTGATGTGGTTGCGGAACTAATCAAGCGTATGGCATTTAAAGTTACGCGCATGGGACAGCTTGTCGCGAAGGAAGCGTCAAAGCGCCTGAATGTGCCGTACGGTATTGTTGATATATCTCTTGCGCCAACCCCGGCGGCAGGCGATTCTGTCGCGCATATTCTGGAGGAAATGGGCCTGGAAACCGTTGGTACCCACGGCACCACTGCCGCGCTGGCGCTGCTCAACGACGCGGTCAAAAAAGGCGGCGTTATGGCGTCGTCCCATGTGGGCGGGCTTTCCGGCGCCTTTATTCCCGTTTCCGAAGACATCGGCATGATAGAAGCCGCCGAAAAAGGCGTGCTGACCCTGGACAAACTCGAAGCCATGACAGCCGTATGCTCGGTCGGCCTTGATATGATCGCTGTACCCGGCGATACCGATGCCTCCACCATATCGGCAATTATCGCGGATGAGGCCGCTATCGGCATCGTTAATCAGAAAACCACGGCTGTCCGCATTATTCCCGCGCCCGGAAAAACAGTGGGCGATACAGTTGAGTTCGGCGGTCTGCTGGGGCATGCGCCTGTTATCGCTGTTCATAATCAATCCGCACGGGACTTTATCGCCCGCGGCGGCAGAATCCCGGCGCCAATACAGAGTTTGCGGAATTAAGGCTATAGAGAACTTCTGAAAACCCCATTTGGGGTTTTAGAGGTTCCCTTTAATATCTCTTCTTGAAATAATCTCTTCCCTCACGGCCTTCTCTGATTATTTCAATTAGTTCACCGGTTGTTATATCGGCTTTTATTCCTTTTATTCCTTCGAGAGGGGATTTTCTTTTTTTTGTTTCCGCCAAGGGTATTATTTTAAATTTACTTCCGTCTTTTCTCCGTATTATTACTTCTTCTTTTAACGCGGTATTTAAAACAGTCGTAAATTTCTGACGTGCTTCCGAATAATTATACACTCTCATTTGGTCTCTCCAGAATTTTTATATTGAGATTCAGGGCAATTTTTTTCATTAGTCCATCAAGTGTCAATAAAGGTAAATTTAAACGCCATGCTATTTCCAGATAATAAGCGTCGTACGCATAAATCAAATTTTCACATGCGATTTTCAATGCATTTCTGATGTCTATTTCCAGAAACCGTAACGGTATTTTTTTAAAATCATTGTATGCGATAATAACTTGTTTATCATCTAATATTTTTCTTTTTTTTAATCGTGTTAAAGCGTTTCCAATCTCATATGGCAATATGGAAGGTGCAACCAGTTCACAATCATTTGTAATTGTGATGATAGATTTTTTTTCCGGTTCATTAATAAGTATTGGGATTATTGCGCTTGCATCAATTAAAATATTCATATGTACATTGTACTGATGATTTCTGTTCTGTCAATCCCTATTTCAATTAGTTCCAAAAAATGGTATAGTTTATTATAACATGGAAAATATAGATACCGAAACATCTGTTTCTCCGCTTTACCTGAACCGCGAGCTTTCATGGCTGGATTTTAACGCGCGGGTGCTGGAAGAAGCCCTGCGGAAAGGGGCGCCGCTTCTGGAGCGTCTGCGTTTTATGTGCATAACGGCTTCCAACTTTGATGAATTTTTCATGATCAGGGTTGCGTCAATCAAGCAGGCTATACTTTCGGCGCCTGGCGCCACTAACATCGTCGGCGCCACGGAAGCTGCCGTGGAATTCCCTGCTGCAGGCGGATCTGCCGGACAGGCGGACGGAAACCCCGCCGAACTTCTGAAGCTTATATCCAAAAAGGTTCATAAATTATTCAATCATCAATTTTCCTGTCTGCATGCCGATATTTTACCGGCATTGGCAAAAGAAGGTCTCGAATTTGTTCAGCCGGATTCGTATACGCTTTTCCAGATGGATTACCTTGAATCGTTTTTTGTGGGACAGATATATCCCCTGCTGACCCCACTGCGTGTTGAGGAAAATCAGAGCCTTCCGTCCATTGAAAGCAGGAGCGTAAACGCCGCGTTTTTATTGGTAAGCGATGATTCAAAAGCCGCCGGGGAAGAACAAATTGCGATAGTCCGTATTCCGGCGTCATTGAACCGCATTATACTCCTGCCGAAAGAATCTCCCGGTGATCCGCAGAGCAAATGGGCCCTCTTGTATGATGTACTGCTTATTTGGGGCAGCTACCTGTTTCCCGGCTACCGGGTAAAAGAGAGCATGCTTTTTAAAGTGAACCGTGACGCGGATTTTTCTGTGGATGAAAGGCGCGATGAGGATTTTCTTGTTGCCATGACAGAAGTGCTGGAAGACCGGGGAAAATCCACTGCGGTGCAGATGCTGTATTCATCGGGCAGCGACAGGCTGAGGGATGAATTTGCGCTCCGGCTTTCTCTGGGCGCGGATGATCTGTACGAAGTGGGCAGTCCGTATAATATTCCGGATTTGCAGGAACTGATGAATATTCCGGGTTTTGATCATATAAAGGAACAGCCCTGGAAAATTTATCCTTCCGCCGCTTTCAGTGATGATATTTCAATGTGGGATAGAATCAGCCAGGGAGATGTCATGCTTCATTTGCCGTATCAGTCTTTTGATCCGGTTGTCCGGTTTTTTCAGGAGGCGGCTTCCGATCCGGCGGTTATTTCCATAAAAACAACTCTGTACCGCACCTCGGGGGGGGAGATCCGGCCCCGGCAGGCCTCGGCCGAGCATTCCGGCGGCTCAGGCAGCGGCTCCGTTGCGATTTCGCCCATAGTCAGGGCGCTGGAAACCGCTGCCCTGAATGGCAAGCAGGTAACGGCCCTTGTTGAACTGAAAGCCCGTTTCGACGAAGAGCGTAATATTTCATGGGCAAACCGCCTTGAGCGTGCCGGCGTTATTGTTGTCTATGGCCTTTCCCGGCTCAAGGTTCACGCGAAAATTACCCTGGTAATGCGGCGCGAAAGCGGCCGCATCAACCGTTATGTGCATCTTTCCACCGGCAATTACAACGACAAAACCGCCAAACAGTACGAAGATATATGCCTGTTCACCAACCGGGAGGATATTGCCTACGATGCGGGGCTTTTATTCAATATGCTCACCGGCTATTCCGATGTGCAGACCATGCGCCGTCTGGTGCTGGCGCCTTCCGGCCTGAAGCATAAACTGATAGAACTGATTGACCGTGAAACAAAACGCACCGGACAGGAATACTCCGGAAAAATTATGGCCAAGCTGAATTCCCTGACCGATACCGATATGATCGATGCCCTGTACCGCGCATCCCGGGCAGGTGTAAATATTCAACTGTGTGTACGCGGCATTTGTACCCTGGTTCCCGGAGTTCCCGGCTTGTCAGATAACATCCGTGTCATCAGTATTATCGATCACTACCTTGAACATTCCCGCGTTATTTATTTTGCCAACGGCGGCAACGAAGAACTGTACCTGTCCAGCGCCGACTGGATGTCCCGAAATCTGGAACGCCGGGTTGAGCTGATGTTCCCGGTTCAGGATAAAAAAATCATTACTGAAATATACAGCATGCTGAACGCGTACTTTAACGACAGGTGCCAGGCCAGGGAACTCCGGCCGGACGGCACATGGAGGCGGGTCAATGCGCCCGGCAAGGAAAAACCTTTCAGGGTTCAGAAAGATATGCTCGCGCGCGCGGCTCTGGAATCGGTCATCCCCGGTCCGGTGAAGCAGGAGTTTAAGGTTAGGCGGAGCCAGGGGAGTTAAACCCTTCAGTCAACCATACTCAGTCCACCACAAACACAACATTTCCCAGGGTGCGGCAGAAATCGCTGATACCGGGCCGGGAAAAATCCTTGAGCGGGAAATCCCTGCGTATGGTTTCACCGGCGCCCTGTGTATCAACCAATTCGCATTGAACCGAAAAGCCCTGCCCGGCCGAACCGTCAATCAGTAAACGCAGTGTAAAGCGCGGCGTTTCCTTCGTGTCGTCATTCGCAATCCGGAACCCGGTTTTTCCGAGGGCTTTGTACAGGTTTTTCTGTAAAGCTTTCCCTTCGCGTGCGCCGGGTATGCTTTCAGCGGTGTATTGTACTTCAAGCGCCACAGGCAGCGCCAGGCCAGCCTGCCTGAGGCCGCCCCGGTTCAGGCTGAAGAGTTCTTCGGCGGCGAATTGGCGTTCTGTCCGGGGAAGCCCGCGGGAGAGGCCGGCAATTTCCTGATAGCATTGCGAGATCAATATTTTTTCCCAGTGCGGGTCAAATCCCGCAAGCGCGCGTTCCAATGCCCGGATATCTTTATTCAGAGTGCCTTCATCCAAATCATACGACGGCTCTGATTCGGGAATTATCTGCGTCTCCAGTGAGCGGGCGTAACGCAGATACGTACGGGCGCGGAATGGGTACCGTTTGAATGAGTTAAAATACTGGGTAACCATATCCAGAACCGGGCTTTCATTTGACAATTCCGCGCGGTATGAATCTGCCGCGGCGAGGCTGTATTTTTCGTAGAGGCGTACATGAACAGCCGCTTTAAAACTGTATATGATTCTCTTTGCCAGCGATCGTATCTTTTCGCCGGGCCTCGCCCATGGGCTTGCCGCCTCAACTGCCGCAAGGCCCTTATATGTATCGGAAAGTATTTCGTGTATATCTCTTTTATAACGATCGGGGTCTATGCCGTAATTCAGCATCCATGAATGGTCGTTTGCCTTCAGGCAATCCTCCGCGTACAGGCTCGCCTCTTCCAGCCTGCCAGAAATCTGGTAAATCTGGGCGAGGTTGAGTTTTGCCAGCGGCGAAGTATCCAATTCATACGCAGCCTCATAATCCGCCTGGGATTGTCTGAGTTCCAGCCGGTTCATATTAAGTTCACCGCGGGCGAGCAGGCCTGATGCCCGCCTGCGCGCATTCAGGGAGGCGTTTGTTTCAATCATGGACAGATCGTAATGATAAAAACGTGATTCGAGTATCGAAAGATTATAGTGGGCTACCGCGGCAAAGCTCATATCACCGATTTCCATACCCTGCTCAATCGCTTTTTGATACCAGTATTTGCTTTTATCGTAATTGTACATTTCGGAATAAATTGTTCCCAAAGTCATGGAAAAATCGGCTTCTTCACCGATGCGGCCAATCGCATCGGTAAGCAGTTTTTCGCCTTCTGTCAGCCGGTGGACTTTGTACAGCATCCATCCCAGATTGCTTATTTCCTCCCTGTTATCGGGATTAATCCGCAGTTCTTTTTGATAATACCCGATTGAGATAAGCGATTTGTTCAAAAAGTCGGCTGTATTGGCAAGCATCC
>Ga0123354_10021623_pt1 | contig 10138 bp, 8 predicted proteins | sample TergutLab28metaG_2_FD_97872 | JGI IMG/M metagenome (GOLD analysis project Ga0123354, IMG submission 97872) | Labiotermes labralis P4 segment gut microbial communities from Petit-Saut dam, French Guiana - Lab288 P4 | ecosystem: Host-associated > Arthropoda: Insects > Digestive system > Gut ...
CAAAAATCTATATCTCATTAACAGGAGGTTACAAAAACCTGCCTGAGATTTTAACACCACTTTTAACTAAAAACACCCTTATTTTTAACTTTTGAAGCAGGAAAGGCTGCAAAATGGGTTAACGCAGGGCGGATGTTTTTCCAATATGGTAAATATACTTGGTTTTGGCGTTTTAATTATCATTGGTTCTATATTAGCTGTATTAGTATTGATTTGGTTAATAGGTGGAAGGTAAATCAACAAGAAAATAATAGTTGTGTGCAAATTGTGTGTACATACCCACAAAAAAAGCAGCTACTTAATCTCGTAACTGCCTCATTTTCATTCGTCGAGGTAGCAGGATTCGAACCTGCGACCCCCTGCTCCCAAAGCAGGTGCGCTAACCGGGCTGCGCTACACCTCGTTTTTTGCGACGACAAAGGTAAGTAATAATTATGAATTATGAATGATAAATTATGAGTTTTTCAAAAATTGAATGTTTGAACAATTCTTTTATGTACTTTTGTACTCAAATTTTAAGACAAATAAAAACGTATGTATAGAACGAACACTTGCGGAGAACTCTGCCTTGCAAATAAAGGGCAAGAGATAGTCTTGTCGGGATGGGTACAAAAAGTCCGAAGATTCGGGGGAATGATTTTTGTCGATTTGCGTGATCGCTACGGGATTACGCAATTAGTATTTAACCGGGAAATCAATTCTCAATTATGCGATGAAGCGGAAAAATTAGGCAGGGAATGGGTAATTCAAGCCAAAGGAAGCGTTGCCGAACGTTCCAACAAGAATCCCAACATCCCGACCGGCGATATTGAAATCGCCGTTTCGGAATTAAAGGTTTTGAATCCTTCTCAAACACCCCCTTTCACTATCGAAGATGAATCGGATGGCGGCGATGATTTGCGAATGAAATATCGCTACCTCGATTTGCGTCGTTCGCCTGTTCGTTCGAATTTGGAATTACGGCACAGGATGGCGTTTGCTACCCGCAGTTATTTGAATGATCGGCATTTTTTGGAAGTGGAAACACCGGTGCTCATCGGTTCTACTCCCGAAGGCGCGCGAGATTTTATTGTGCCTTCCCGTATGAATCCCGGTGAATTTTATGCTTTACCCCAATCGCCGCAATTGTTTAAACAATTATTGATGGTTTCGGGATTCGATCGCTATTTCCAAATTGTAAAATGCTTTCGCGACGAAGATTTACGCGCTGACCGACAACCCGAATTTACGCAAATCGACTGCGAAATGTCGTTTGTCGCCCAAGAAGATATATTGATTATGTTCGAAGGATTAATCCGGTATTTGTTTAAAACAGTGAAGGGAATCGATTTACCGGTTTTTCCCCGTATGTCTTATGCCGAAGCAATGAAAATGTATGGTTCCGACAAACCCGATACCCGTTTCGGAATGCCTTTGGTGGAACTCAAAACATTGATTAAAGGCAAAGGTTTCGGCGTATTCGACAATGCCGAATATGTAGGCGCTATTTGTGCGGAAAACTGTGCTGCTTATACACGGAAACAATTGGACGAATTAACCGAGTTCGTGAAACGTCCGCAAATCGGAGCCGGCGGTTTGATTTATGTTCGTTACGAATCAGACGGCAAATTGAAATCTTCCGTCGATAAATTCTATTCTGCGGACGATTTGAAACAATGGGCAGAACAAGCCCAAGCCAAGCCCGGCGATTTACTGCTGATCCTTTCCGGAGAAACCGAAAAAACGCAAAAACAATTGAACGAACTTCGTTTGGAAATGGCTTCCCGCTTGGGACTACGGAAGAAAGAGCAATTCAATTGTCTGTGGGTGGTTGATTTTCCTTTATTGGAATATGATGAAGAGTTGAAACGTTATTTTGCGAAACATCACCCGTTCACGAGTCCCAAACCCGAAGATGTCCTGCTCTTGGAAAGCAATCCCGGAAAAGTAAGGGCAAATGCTTACGACATGGTCATCAACGGAGTGGAAATAGGAGGCGGTTCGATTCGTATTCATGACAGCGAATTACAAAAGAAAATGTTCTCTGTGCTTGGCTTTACCGAAAAACAAGCGCAAGACCGCTTCGGTTTTCTGATGAATGCATTTAAATACGGAGCGCCTCCCCACGGCGGGATTGCCTTCGGATTGGATCGCTTAGTGTCGATTTTTGCCGGATTGGATTCGATTAGAGATTGCATCGCTTTTCCGAAAAACAACTCCGGGCGTGACGTTATGATCGATGCTCCTTCCGTTGCTGCTCCCGAACAATTGGATGAACTTCATTTACAGATAGTTGCAAAAGAAAAATAAATTAACTGAAAAATCATGGATAATATTTTTCGTAAAAATGAAGATGTATTGTGTAGGATAAAAAAAAAGATTACTTTTGTAAATAAAAATAAAAAGCAGCCCTATTATTAACAAACTTAAATTGATTATTATGGACAATAAAACAACAGCGCTTGTATCGTACATAACCATCATCGGGTGGTTAATTTCTTTCTTTTCTTACAAAGGACAAGAAAAAGATTCCTTAGTGTCTTATCATTTAAGACAATCGTTTGGATTGTTTGTAGCTTATGTGGTATATTGGTTTTTGGCATCAATAATAATGATGGCTATTGGGCATATCGGATTTCTGGCGCGTCTGATTGATACAATATTATATCTTGGCTATCTTGCATTTTTTGTGTTAATGATTATCGGTATTCTTAATGCAAGCAAAGGAGAAGAAAAGCCTCTTCCGATCATTGGCCAAATCTTCGAAGGCAATTTTAATTTTATTCCTTAAAAGATAAAATCAACTTGCTTTGTTCCATTATAGTAAACAAAAAATCCCAACTTATTCAATGAAATGTAAGTTGGGATTTTTTGTGCCCGGGACGGGATTTGAACCCACACACCGTAACCGGCACCACCCCCTCAAAGTGGCGTGTCTACCAATTTCACCACCCGGGCTTGACATGAAAACGCTGCAAATATAATTTTTTTTAGGCAAACGAGCAAAATAATCCCGCGAAAATAATGTTTTTCAATAAAGATATTTTAATTTTGCAGAATATAAATCGATAAACTAAAAATTTATGAGTGTTTTTTATTTAGATGAACATCGAGCTTGCAGTAATTATATTTCGGATTACAATATCGGGTTCAAGATTTGCAGGATTCAACAAGGCGAGTTCATTACCCCATCTAATAAGGAGCATCATTGTTTATTTTTTCTCATCGCCGGGCGCGTAGATCTTCATTATGATTCGCAAGTCTGCGACTTACGTAAAGATATGCTCTGGTTTGTTCCCATGTCGTCCGACTATAAGATTTGTGCAAAAACAGATGCCACCCTGATTATGAATTATTTCAATAAACCGGTTGACTTTTGTGAAAAAACGGCTTTGGAAAGCTTATCCCTCACCCTTGATCAAAAAACCCATTCTTTCATGTTGAGAATCAATAAACCGCTGAAAAAATACTTGGCGTCCGTTATATTTTATATCAATGAAGGTATTTTCTGTAAACATTTTCATGAAATTAAACAAAAAGAACTGTTTTTTATTTTACGCTATTTCTATACGAAAAAAGAAATTGCCGGCTTGTTTTCTACGATAATCAGTAAAAATTTGGATTTCAAAAATGTTGTGTTGGCTAATTATTTAAATGCGACATCAGTGAAAGAATTGGCGCAAATATGCAATTATTCGCTGTCGTCTTTTAATCGAATTTTCAAAAAAAATTTCCAAGAAAATCCTTATCTTTGGCTGCAAAACCAAAAAATAAAATACATTGCGGGAAGGCTTTCGGATAAAAACATCCCATTAGGTCAAATTATTGATGAATTTAGGTTTTCATCGCCAAGTCATTTTACTATTTTTTGCAAAAAGCATTTGAATTTGACGCCAAGTCAATATCGAAAACAGCAAGTAAAATAAATATATAATTTTTTGAATATTTTATATAACAGAAGTCAGCACAAAAAATTTTAATTTTGTGGTAAAATTAATTTTTTTTTAGTTTTTATGGAAAAAATTAGAAATTGTTCAGATTTTTTTACGATGTATGTCGATGGATTTAAAAATCTTACTTGGGGAAAGTCGCTCTGGATCATCATTTTAGTGAAGCTTTTTATTATGTTTGCCATCCTTAAAGTTTTTTTCTTTCCCAATATTCTTAACAGTCGCTTCGATACCAAAGAAGAAAAAAGCGAATATGTGATTAAAGAGTTGACAAAGAATCATAATTATTAATAACGAAAAAAGCCATTCAAATGAATCAAATTGATGTCTCATTAATTGATTGGTCAAGAGCCCAATTTGCCTTGACTGCTATGTATCACTGGTTGTTTGTCCCTTTAACCTTGGGGTTGGGGCTTATCATCTGTATCCTCGAATCGATTTATTATCGAACCGGAGATGAAAAATGGAAAAAAACAACCAAGTTTTGGATGAAACTCTTTGGCGTAAATTTTGCCATCGGAGTTGCTACGGGTATTATACTCGAATTTGAATTTGGAACTAACTGGTCGAATTACAGTTGGTTTGTGGGCGACATTTTTGGCGCTCCCCTTGCTATTGAAGGAATTGTCGCCTTCTTCCTCGAAGCGACATTTATCGGTGTCATGTTTTTCGGATGGGAGAAGGTTAGTAAACGCTTCCACCTGACTTCTACTTGGTTAGCTGTCGGAGGGGCTACATTGTCCGCTTTGTGGATACTTGTCGCAAACGGTTGGATGCAATATCCCGCGGGTATGCACTTTAATCCCGATACCGTTCGAAATGAGATGAATGATTTCTGGGCGGTGGCTTTGTCGCCGATCGCAATCAACAAATTTTTCCATACAGTGGTTTCTTCCTGGATTGTGGGTGCTGTTTTCGCTGTCGGAGTAAGTTCTTGGTTTTTGTTGAAAAAACGAAACAGGGAGTTTGCTATCGACAGTATCAAAGTAGCTACCGCTGTCGGTATCGCTGCAATCCTCCTCACGTGGATTACCGGCCATGGATCGGCTCAACAAGTTGCCAATAAACAACCGATGAAATTGGCTGCTATGGAAGGACTTTACGAAGGCGGTAACGGTATCGGATTGGTGGCGGCAGGAGTTTTGACGCCCGGTAAACAATACAACGACGATAAAGATCCCTTCATTTTCAACATCTCTTTTCCGAAAATGCTTTCTTTTCTGATCGATTTTAATCCCGACAGTTATGTTCCGGGTATTAATAACATCGTGCAAGGAGGTTACAATACGAAAAACGGAAAAGCCATTTCGATAGAAGAAAAAATTCAACGGGGAAAAGCGGCTATTACGGCTTTAGCTGATTATTCTGAAGCTAAAAAAGCTAAAAATGAAGAAGAAATGAAAGATGCCCGACAACGCTTGGACGAAAATTTTGCTTATTTCGGATACGGCTATTTCAATTCTCCGGCGGATGCTATTCCCAATGTCCCGATGACATTTTATGCTTTCAGGGTAATGATCAGTTTGGCGGGATTTTTCCTTCTGCTTTTTTTCGTTATTTGGTTTTATATCTTTAAAAAGAAATTCGCCGAAGCAAAATGGTTGCAATGGCTTTGTATAATCTCTATTCCTTTAGCTTATATCTGCACGCAGGCAGGTTGGTTGGTTGCCGAATTAGGAAGGCAGCCTTGGGCTATCCAGGATATTCTTCCGGTAATGGCTGCCGTTTCAAATCTGAAAACGGCTTCGGTTCAAACGACATTCTTTATTTTCCTTGTCCTTTTTACTACGCTGTTGATTGCAGAGATAGGCATTATGGTGAAGCAAATTAAAGGCGGACCTGAAAAATAATCATTTTAATTTATTAAATACTATGGACTATTCATTTTATCAACATTACTGGTGGTTCCTGGTTTCTTTGCTGGGAGCATTGTTGGTTTTCTTGCTTTTTGTACAAGGAGGTCAATCTCAAATATATGAATTGGGAAAGAAAGAACGCGACTTAAACTTGTTGTTTATTTCGATGGGTAAAAAATGGGCTTTGACTTTTACCACTTTGGTTACTTTCGGCGGAGCTTTCTTTGCTTCTTTCCCGCTCTTTTACTCCACCAGTTTCGGTGGCGCTTATTGGGTTTGGATGCTGATTCTTTTCAGCTTTATTATCCAGGCAATCGGTTACGAGTTTATTTATAAAAAAGGCAATTTACTGGGAAACAAAACCTATAAAGCTTTCCTTTTCCTCAACGGTGCTTTGGCACCTATTTTATTGGGTACTGCCGTTTCCACCTTATTTTTCGGCGCTGAGTTTACAGTGAATAAACAAAATTTAACCGGACTTGGAACAAATATGGTGATTTCATCCTGGCAAAACCCTTTGCACGGATTGGAAGCCGTAGGAAATCTGTGGAATGTTTGCCTTGGTTTAGCTGTCTTTTTCTTATCGCGTTGCTTAGGAAACTTGTATTTTATCAATAATATCGAAGACGAAAAAATTCGGAAAAATTCGCGCAAATTTTTATTGTATAATGCAGCCGGATTTTTGCTTTTCTTCCTTCCCTACTTGATAAAACTCGTGGTAAAAGACGGTTGGACGGGACATGCTGATGATACCGGAACAATTGTTATTGCAGTCGAACAGCTTAAATATCTGAATAACTTATTGGCTTATCCTTGGATACTTGCTCTTCTGCTGATCGGCGTCGTTCTGGTGCTTTACGGATTTATCCGGTCTATTTTTCAACCCCGATTTATTTACGGTATCTGGTATGCCGGGATAGGAACCGTTCTGGTGGTATTGTCGCTTCTGCTTGTCGCCGGATTCGGAAACACGGCTTATTATCCTTCATTAACCGATATGCAGAGTTCCTTGACCATAGCTAACAGCAGTTCCAGTTTATTTACATTGAAAGCCATGTCGGTGGTTTCATTACTGATTCCTTTCGTATTGGCATATATCTGGTATGTCTGGTACACTATGGATAAAAAAGAACCGGCGAAACGCTAAAATATAAAAATCGGTAGAGACGGTGCAATCATCATCTCTACCGATTTTCTAATTCCTAATTCCTAATTTCTAATTCCTAATTCCTAATTCCTAATTCCTAATATTATTCCAACCCTCTGTTTTTCAGCAACGCTTCTGTTCCCGGCTTCTTGCCTCTGAAGTTTATATACAAATCCATGGCGTCTTCCATATTGGCTTTTTCCAAAATTTCTCTTCTGAATTTGGTAGCCGTTGTCTTGTCGAATATGTTGCCTGTTTCAACAAAAGCTTGAAAGGCATCGCAATCCAATACTCCTGCCCATATATAAGAATAATATCCCGCCGTGTATCCTCCCGTAAACGTATGTTGAAAATACGTACTCCTGTATCTGGGAGGTATCTGTCTGATAAGTCCGCGATTAGTCATAGCGTTATCTTCAAATATCAACACGCTGAAATTCGAAGGTACTGATTTTAATGTATGGTAATCCATATCGAGATAGGACGCGGCTAAATACTCGGTAGTTATGAATCCTTGCCCGTATTTTCCCGCCTTATCCAATTTCGCGATTAACTCGTCGGGAATGACAGCTCCCGTTTGATAATGTTTTGCATACACTTTTAAAACTTCCGGTTCAAAAGCCCAATGTTCCATTATCTGCGAAGGCAATTCCACAAAATCTCTTGCATATCCGCTTAATCCGTCGTAGGGTACATCCTTAAACAAACTCGCCAGGGCATGACCGAATTCATGAAAATAAGTCCGGGTTTCGTCGGCGCTTAATAATGCGGGATCATTTCCAACCCCTCTCGTAAAATTAGCTACGATGGTAACTAACGGTATCACTTTTTTCCCGTTTTCGTAAGTTTGCGATCGGAATCCGCCGCACCAGGCTCCTCCGCGTTTTTCACCCGGTCTTGCAAACATATCCATAAATAACACGCCCAACTCTTTCCCGTCAAAATCTTTGCACAGCCAAGCGGTCGCTTCGGGATGCGGCAGCGGAACATTATTTAATTGCGTAAATGTAATTCCGTACAGCCGGTTACAAACGTAGAAAATACCTTCTCTCACATTCTCAAGCTTGAAATAAGGTCTCAGCTGAGCATCGGTTAAATCGAAATTCTTTTTCCTCGATTGCTCGAAAAAGTATCGCCAATCGTAGGATTCTAAAGTTATCGGGATATTGTTATCTTTTATAATTTCTTCCATATCAGCCGCTTCTTTTTTGGCAGCTTCGAGAGCGGGACCCCACAGTTGATCCAATAATTCATAGACAGCTTCGGGAGTTTTTGCCATTTTATCTTGCAACTGATATTGAGCAAAATTATCGAAGCCCATGATTTGAGCCTTTTTAAGTCTTAAATCGATAAGTTCTTTTATCACCGATTTGTTATCGTATTCATTGTTATTATTGCATCTGTTCAAATAGGCATTCAGTATTTCCTCTCTGTATTTTCTGTTTTCCGAATTTTCCAAAAACGGAATGATGCTCGGATTATCCAAACCGAATACATAACCCTCGATGTTCATTTTCTTGGCTCGTGATTCTGCCGCCGATAATTGATTTTGATTTAAGCCGCCGGTTTCTTCTTTAGAAAGAGTTAACGTATAATTTCCGGTCTCGGCTAAAAGGTTTTGCCCAAAGGCTAATTGCAATTCGGAAATTCTCGAATTTATTTTTTTGATTTCCTCTTTTTTATCTTTCGGCAGATTGGCTCCGTTTCGTTCGAACCTTTTATACATTTCAGTCAACAAACGCATTTGAGCTTGATCCAACTTCAGGTTGTCCCGGTTGTCATACACCTGTTTCACTCTTTGAAACAGTGCTTCATTTAAACTGATTTCATTGAAATGCTTACTTGTCAAAGGGGATAACTCTCTTGCTACGGCAAGAATCTGCGGATTGGAAGCAACGCCGCTGACGCTGCCGAACACAGCCGAAATATCGGACAATAATTTTCCCGACTTATCGAAAGCCAGAATCGTATTCTCGAATGTCGGCGGTTTCTTGTTATCCGTAATCGCTTGGATTTCTTTATTATGTTCATCCATAGCATATTTGTAAGCCGGAACATAATGTTCCGGTTTTATTTTCTCAAACGGAGGAATCGCATACGGGGCGCTCCACTTTTGCAAGAGAGGGTTCGAGCTGTCTTTTGTTTGTGCATTCACGACAATCGGCGAAAAATTAAACAACATACATAAAATCGGTGCAAAAATAAAAAATAGTTTCTTCATCTGTACAATTTTTTAAAATTAATGGATAGAATCATTTAATTGGTATGTTTTTGCTAAAAACGCATAAAGGTAATAAAAAAAACGCTTATGAAAAAATTTAAACGAAACAGCCCGATTGCTTAAACAAAAGGGTTGAGTAGAACCCTTGTTACGAGCTTGACCGGGAATCCTCCGAATCCCCAATATCCCCAATATCCCCAATATGTCTCTAATTCTACTTTAACACATTAGAAATGACATTCCCAATATCCGTCATAATTATTATCCAATTGATGTGGTTTATATTCAAACGGTAATTTACCATCTGCAGCTAAGGTTTTAATTGCAGTTCCAAGTAATTTCAATTCTGAAGTTACTAATGTTTCGCACTTCATAACCCTCTGAAAAAAAGAGGGACAATAGATAAAAAAGTAGCATGTTTTTTGCTAATATCGTTGAAAATGATTAGCTTAGCAAGGTTCTAACAAAACTTTAAAAATATGCTGTGAAACAAAGGTAAAACAAAAATTAAAGAATCCGGAACGGATTTGATATCGGTAGCCTGATGTGAAACATCAGGTGACGAAATGAATGAACCGCACCAAAGAGCGGCGAAGCCTCGAAATAACATTCTTGTTGTCAAATTTTTTATCCACGTCAGGCTACCCATATCGAATCCGTTCCGGATTTTTATTCCTTCATGTTTTACGTTGATCCCTTAACACAGGCTTTTGCCGGTGAGCCTAAAAGAGACTTGTTAATGAAAAAGAGAAAGTCTCAAGAATCGTCATATTGAGCAAAGAATAGCTGTATTAAGGATGGGTAGATAAATTTCTCCTAACAATTTGCAGCCAATTGAAAGACGAGGAAAGGCGAACTGTTATTTTTTCTTGCAGTGTTGACAATAGAGTGCAGCAAAGCGAAACGTTGCGCTCCCGCTTTTGATTTGAAGAAACCTGAAACTTTCAATTTGACCTTGAAAACTCGGATTGTTCGCTCGCTTGCA
>Ga0123354_10021624_pt1 | contig 10138 bp, 5 predicted proteins | sample TergutLab28metaG_2_FD_97872 | JGI IMG/M metagenome (GOLD analysis project Ga0123354, IMG submission 97872) | Labiotermes labralis P4 segment gut microbial communities from Petit-Saut dam, French Guiana - Lab288 P4 | ecosystem: Host-associated > Arthropoda: Insects > Digestive system > Gut ...
TGGTGCAGAGTCATTCTTGAGCAGCTAACTGGTTTGCAGCTAGTCAAGAAATTCCCCGCATTTCACGGAACCCGAAGGTTCATTACCGCACTCACAAGCGTCCGCCACCTGTCTCTATCCTGGACCAGCCCAGTCCACTCCATATAACCACATCCCACCTCCTGGAGATCCATTCTAATATTATCCACCCATCTACGCCTAGGTCTCACCAGTGGTCTCTCCAGAGCAAGCATCCCGCATGTGAATGTTTCTTAACATAAGTGTTTTACAGGGAGGGGTTGTTAGCACCTCGCCCAACCCTCCAAGCTGGAGGACCACCCCTCATCGGCTGCCCGCGACTGCTTATTCAATATATTCGCAGCTACCCTCCATAAAGGAGGCAGTTCCTCTATCCGCAACCTGAGGATGCGCCATGCCGTGGTGACAGGGACCCACAACATGGAAAGGTTTCTTACACAATTCAATTATTTTTGCTGATTTCAGGCACTAGAAATATCTTGAATAATATTGTCTCAGGCTACATTTCGAGCTGAAAAGTTTTCCTTCCAGCTGTTTGGCGTCCCTTACATTTATAGTTGGATAATAAGCAGTCAGACATAACAACGTTTTACTCAAAAGTTGGTGAACATGTGTAATGCAATAAAATTAAAAGAAGAATTGCCAACTGAACTCACCACTGGACAATGGAGGCTTCTTAATAATTCATCTAAGGCCTTTCTGAAGGCAGTATTACTCCCACAATTGAAATAAGTTCCCCTTTAACCCTCTGCTCAAGCAGTTCACATGAAAGGGATATAACGGAACCTTCAGGTTTTGCTGCAAAATCTACGCTGTCAAGAACACCGGTGGGATACACCGTACGTGCAACGCTGACTGAGTTGCAAGGCGGATAGACTAAATTCTGCTGCTTTTAAAGTGAATGTGGGCAGGGTAGCGTAGTCGGTATAGCGGCTGGCTACGGGCTGGACGGTCCGGGGATCGAATACCGATGGGGGCGATATTTTCCGCACCTGTCCAGACCGGCCCTGGGGCCCACCCAAACCCCCTGTACAATGGGTACCGGTTCTTTCCCGGGGGTTAAGTGCGGCCGGTGCGTGATGCTAACCCCTCACCCTCTTCTAGAGCCGTGGTCAAGAAACAATAGAGCTATACCTCTACTCCCCTTATGGGTCGTACGGCCTGTACAAGGGTGCACTTTACCTTACCTTACCTTTTAAAGCCGAGCGAGGGATTGCCACTACAGAAACAATACCAGGTCAGAAGGATGTGGCATATTCTGCTTTAGGGGATAAGTCAAAAACTCTATTTCCCTCCAATACAGATCCAGCTCGGTGTGAAAAAATCGTTTGTTTAAGCAACCTAAATAAAGCGAAAGGTTGCCCTAATTAAGGTAAAAATTTCCCAAAATAATTAAAAACAAGACGAAAGAAGGAATTTTCCTTGTCCCACAAATTAAGCAGCCACTCTAAGAACAAGGCTTTATTACAAAATTAAATTTTACAAAAAGAAGAATGTGGAAGGCATGTGAAGACGTCTGCTGAAACTTTCTGGGCAATGAAAAAGGGGGAACATTACAGTGAAATTCTGCAGCAGACAATTTCATCTTTCAGTGTTGTGGGGTGTAATACTTCATTGAAACTTCATTTGGACTTCTTCCCCAAAAATTTGGAAGCCTCTCCGATTAACATGGCTAAATATTCCATCAGGATGATTCCAAAATTGAAAAGAGGTACAGTGGAAAATGGAGTCAAAATGTAGTGGCTAACTGCTGCTGAAATCTTATAAAGGAAACAAAAACGTGCAAGTGTAAGAGGCAAAAGAAGACGAAGTGTGTGTCCAATGAATTTTTATAGGTAGGATATCATATATATAGACAGTTTTTATTATTTACTATTCTAAATTGTAATTAGAAACCAATATATTACTTTTTATCACAAAGGTAGTTAATAAGTGTAAATTAGTGAAGTGTAGTGATGTGAAGTGAACTGTCTTGATTTATATGAAGTGATTTTATTTTAAAATGAAGTGAAATAACGTGAGTTAGCGGTGAAGTTCTTGGGGATAAAAGGGTCATGTACTTTAGGGTGACCTTATACTGTGGGTACTTGATTATATTGTGACTCCTTTATTGTTGTGTATCTTGTATTGTGGTTGTTTTAACCTGTTTCGTAACGTGTGGGTGTGTGTTATGTGTGGATGTTTGTAATATGTGTACTTGTATTTACTGTGTTTTGTATTGTTTGTACTGTATATTTTGTTTCGTTTCGTTTATGTATATTTATTCTTATTTGTATTGTCTGTACTAGAGTAAGGACTAAATAGTAATAGTGTGATTTATGTTCCTTGTTGTGTTTCATACTCCTTGAGCTGTGACTTATCAACTTTGCAAAATGCTTATTGTCATAGAAGGATACTATTTCCGTAAAGTAATTTTTGGAGCAAACACCGTAGCCCAAAGTACCAATGATATCTACATTGCCTTTGACATATAAGGTTTAATCAACTCATTCTTGGTTTCAAGTCTTCATTACAGTACTACTGCTACTGCTGCAACTGAGTGACAACTCAGTTGCAGCAGTAGCAGCAGCAGTAGCAGTAATAATAATAATAATAATAATAATAAATATAATACTCTCTCTACCTTAGCTTTGGTCGGCGATAGGGCAATTTTTATCATATTCAGATTAAGTTGTGTTAAAACTATTAGAATCATCTTGAATTTTAAGAGGGTGATCTTTTCTTACCGACAAGTGTACTTCTGATGTGAATCCACGAAATGGTTCTAGATTAGCGTAGTCTAATTACGCTACGTAAATATTTAATTTACAGTAAGGAAATCTTCTTAATTACCAGTAAAATCAATCGTCCAATACAGGACAATGAAGAATCTTCGAAACATATAAAAGGCTTAATCCCTCGACGAAACAACAGTGATTGATTACTAAGTAGCAATGGAGTCAAACAAGCTTACAGTGACTAAGCAGGAATTACTATGTTCATTAATCAAAGTGACTGTCCGCCAGAGATGAATCTGTCTTTGTTACTTAGATCCAACCTTATTTGACTTCATTCGATAAAGAGAAATGTGCTTACAGTGTCTTTGTCAAAAAAAAAAATCACTGCACATTAGTTCAATACAGATTAAAACTTCGTTAGACACGGAATGTAATAAGTGAGTATAACACGTAACCTTGAATTCTAAATTTTAAGCCACAAACCACAATTATTAAGAATATTTCCGTATCCCTATGCACAGGAGTTTGGTTCGAAGCAAAATGACAAATGTTGTGGTGTCATTACTTCAGTTACTCTTTTAAAAAGCTCTATTTACTGTTAATAGTTAGTGGGCCCCAGTAGCTCAGTCGGTATGGCGACTGACTACAGGCTGGAAGGTCCGAGATCGAATCCCGGTGGGGACAAGTTTTTCCGCCCGTCCAGACCGGCTCTGGGGCCCACCCAGCCTCCTGTACAATGGGTACCGGGTCTTTGCCGGGGGTAAAGTGCTGCCGGGGCGTGCTGCTGACCACTCACCCCCTTCTAGTGCCGCGGTCATGGAAGAGTAGAGCTATACCTCTACCCACCCTCTGGGCTACACCGGGCCTGTAACGGGAACACTTTACCTTTACCTTTACCTTTTAATGTTAATACATGTGTCGATTTCTGAAAATATTACTTTCACCTCATGTTCCAATATACGTTTAAGGAACGAACACTTTTAGGCAACAACGCGTATATTTAATGTATGGATACGAGTATTGCTGTCTGCTCAATTTGATGTTAAACAAACAGAGCTACTTCTGTAAACGATTTTTATAAATCCATTCCTGAGATTTTAAAGCATTATCATAGAAGTCTTCCTGTAGTACCAACAATACTTTTTTCTTCTGTCACCATAACGCAATTACGAATTCTCAGGGAGTAAACTATTTACAAGACATAAGGAGAAGGTATCTCTCATTACTCCTATATGGACCTATGCCATTGAATTATGGGGCTGTGCCTTCAGGTCCAATACTGCAATCATACAGAGAAGCCAGCCTAAAATATTACGAGGAATTGTTGACGCCCCACGGTATGTCACCAATGTTATGATCCACGAAGACCTAGGTATTGCAACTGTGCAAGAAGTCATCCACACCAGAAGCATCAAGCAACGTATGAAACTAGAAACGCACTGGAACCCACAACTCCAACCAAATTCCACGGGATAACTTCGTACGAAAACTGAAACGAAGGCGGTCAGCTGACCTTAATACGGTGTACGAGATCTCCTCGAAGGAGGGACCTCCTCACGCTAGCACGTCCACAAGTCTGACTCATAACCAGCCCATTAGCTTATAGAATACTTTGTACTCTGATTGTTGATTTACAATAATAATGAAAAAAAAAGGATAAGTTATTCTAGTCCAAGGATATCTCCAACTATCCTTATTTGTTAGTAGTCTCGTACGAAATTATCACATTTTTTTAATAATGTCTCAGTACTGTTCTACTCGACATACGACACAACACATTTTCATATAAAAATAGTAAAAGTGTGTTTTATGTTCCGTGTTGTGTTTCATACACTTTGAGCTGTGACTTATCAACTTTGCAAAATGCTTAGTGCCGTAGAAGGATGCTATTTCCGTAAAGCCATTTTTGGAGCAAACACCGTAGCCCAAAATACCAATGATATCTACATTGCCTTTGACATATAAGGTTTAATCAACTCATCCCTGGTTTCAAGTCTTCATTACAAAGACAGAAGGTTCACGATGACGTGAGAAACAGATGTTTTCATCCACTGAATCTAAAAGTAGAGTTTTTGTTTTAACATAGAATAAAAATAAATGTAAAAACTACAAACAAATTCAATATTAACTCTTAACCCGCTAACGTGGAAAATATAGTGAGGTCCTAATAATGCCAGCAGATGGCAGATGGGATTTAGCTGGACTTTTAAAGGGTTAATATTAGCATTATGTATCGCTATATGTTTCGATTCATAAGGATTAATCATCAGATAATACAAACACAATATTTAAAGCACATCAGGTTTTGGTGTGCTTGTATGACACTTCAGTGATTGGTTTTGAATATGTTGTATGAATGGCCTGATGACGATTATTTGTGGGTTAGTAATATGTAGCAATGTAACATGTAGCAATGTAACATGTAGCTATGTAACATGTAGCAATGTAACATGTAGCTATGTAACATGTAGCAATGTAACATGTAGCTATGTAACATGTAGCAATGTAACATGTAGCAATGTAATATGTAGCAATGTAATATGTAGCAATGTAACATGTAGCAATGTAACATGTAGCTATGTAACATGTAGCTATGTAACATGTAGCAATGTAACATGTAGCAATGTAATATGTAGCAATGTAATATGTAGCAATGTAATATGTAGCAATGTAACATGTAGCAATGTAACATGTAGCAATGTAACATGTAGCAATGTAACATGTAGCAATGTAATATGTAGCAATGTAACATGTAGCAATGTAATATGTAGCAATGTAACATGTAGCAATGTAATATGTAGCAATGTAACATGTAGCAATGTAACATGTAGCAATGTAACATGTAGCAATGTAACATGTAGCAATGTAATATGTAGCAATGTAACATGTAGCTATGTAACATGTAGCAATGTAATATGTAACAATGTAACATGTAGCAATGTGTAATGTCATTTATTAAATTGAGTTGTGTTTGACACGCTTTTATCCCTACTTTACGTGAACATTGTTAATACAATTTGATGACTCAGAATGAGCCTCGTTTCAACTCCAGGAATTTTACGACATTGACAAAAATAATTGCAACATGCAAACATCGTAATTTTATTTTAATGACTTAATTTACGATGACCCTTTGCAACCTAATTGTTAGTTTCAATGAGAGTTAATTTGTAAGGAAAAAAATAATCAACTTCTAAATTTTGGAGTTCAAGTTTGAATTTTAACATTATCATCTAGGTTTAATTCTGTTAATACAAATTTATTTGAGGTATTTGTTTAGAACTGTATCCACGCTACAAGTTTTGGCACTATATTTAATTTTCTGGCATTTGTGCGAAAAAAAATTATTAGTAATATAATGAAATTTATTCGAATTTTATGTTTATGGTTTAGTGCATCGCTGATCTATATTAATAACTGTCCAACGATATGCAACACAAAGCAGTCTATTTATTACTCTGCATGTTCACTGTACATGTTTCGGGTGTCAACCACACCCATCATCAGGAGTACAAAAACCTGTAACTACAGCCTCCGGTGTGGGCTGGGTAGCTCAGTCGGTATAGCGACTGACTACGGGCTGGACGGTCCGAGATCGAATCCCGGTGAGGACGAGATTTTCCGCCCGTCCGGGCCGGCTCTGGGGCCCACCCAGCCTCCTGTAAAATGGGTATAGGGTCTTTCCCGGGGGTTAAATGCGGCCTGGGCGTGTTTCTGACCACTCACCCCCTTCTAGTGCCGCGGCCATGGAAGAGTAGAGCTTAGAGCTATACCTCTACCCACCCTCTGGGCCACACCGGGCCTGTGACGGAATCACTTTTACAGCCTCCGGTAATGGTTATAATTTTTGTACAGCTACCTCCCTTCAACGTGGCCAAGCTTGGTCACGTTGGAGGGAATTAGCTGCAAAGCACCGGGGGCTGTAGTTACAGTTTTGTGTACTCCTGATGATGGGTGTGTTTGACACCCGAAACATGTAGAGTGAACTTGCAGAATAGTAAATAGAATGCTTTGTGTTGCATCTCGTTGGGCTATTATTAATATTGAATTTGATTGGCAATAAAATGCTTATAGATCTAAGCCATAGAATATCTATAGGCCGTGACGTAAATATTGAGAATAGCGCAATAAAACGTTTATCTTTCGGCACTCGCCGCAGTTGAAATGCTCGCAGACTTCGTATTATTTTACCAGATTAATTAAAGTGCTGTATATCACTATGGAATTTACGTGTTCATTAAAGCATAACAAAATTTCATGCTGAAAACCACACATATTTTCCGGATTACTATCAGGTCAGAGTGAGTTCATGGACACAAAATATTTTGGGAGTTAAAAAAAACACTTGACTATTTTTTATTAGTGTTCATGGACACACAGCAGAATTCCGTAGATTACAAAAGTCTTGGTCGGTCCCAGTGGCCGCGCGGTCTAGAGCGTAGGTCTGTGGCCGCTCACCTGTTGAGTTTGCGGGTTCGAATCCCACCGGGGCAGAGATGTCTGTCGTGAGTGTTGTGTGTGTTGTCAGGTAGAGATATGTGTGATGAGCTGATCACTCGTCCAGAGGAGTACTACCGACTGTGATGCGTCGTTGTGTGTGATCTAGAAACATCGTGAATGAGGAGGATCTGGCCTACTGGGGGCTGTCGCACCAAAAACAAACAAACAAATATCTTGAAAACTATTTTCAGTGTAATATTATGTTCGTGGAAAAAGAAGATTTCCGGTTGCACAAATATTTGTCAGTTGATTATCAGTGTACAATGTATTTATTGACGCACAAAATATATCATGTGTTTTACTGTCCTTTTCAGGTAACTTAGGGAACTGGCTGCGTTATTCTGACTGTTCACCACTTCAGTTACAGAACTTAACCTGTCAGTAACAAGTGACACTTGGTATGAAAAGCGCGTTACCGAAGAACAAACAACTTTTACTCATCTTCAACAGTATCGGAGAACCTATGGGCCTTCAAAGACAGGCAAACACCTTGAGACCTTCACTGGCATCATACGTGACTTGGTTAGAATTAAGGAATCCATTTTTCTTTCAAACGTTAATTAGTAAAAACTTCTTAGAGCCTTACGTACCGTGCATCTTGCATTAAATCACCATTTATTAACCAACTCTTGTGCACTACACTGTCTATAACTAATTACTTCTAATGACCCAATCTTCAGGGAAACCAGTCTAACTGTAATTTCTTCGCAACATAGCAAATGTTATATAAGCAGAGTTCAATGTGCTTATACTCCGTTTGATGTGCTACGAATAAACTATAGTTAGGCTGGGATACCTCAAGACGACGTTATTAGACACCTAAAAAGCGTCGGAGCGGAAACTAGCATGTGATTAATTTTAGTAATTATCCAACTTAATGCACAAAATCTTGTTTTATAATAATTTTATTATATGCCTCTACATGTTTCGAGCACTATGTGCTCATCATCAGGAGATCAAAATTGTATTAACAGCATCTGGTATCATCACACACTGTAGGTGGCCGTCCGGTGCACAGGTTGAGAGAAGACTGTTCTCAACCTGTGCACGGTACGGCCACCTATAGGTGTGACGATACCAGATGCTGTATAATAAAATTATGACCTCCTGATGATGAGCACATAGTGCTCGAAACATATAGAGGCATATAATAAACTTATTATAATACAGTATTTTGTGCATTAACCTTTTGACGCCTAATGTCAACTATAGTGGTCTTACCGCACCGCTAACCTCTAAAGTTGCATTTTGTATATTTATTCAACACATATAGGTACTGAATATTTTAAACATGCTATATACTCTCCGTTTTTTTCCTTCAAAATGCAGTTTGTTTCATAATTCTAACGCATTTGGTTCCTGTATTATTCACATTTTATATACAGGATGTGCTAAAATTAAAAAAATAATTCCGGCGCCAAAAGGTTAAGTTGGATAAATTACTAAGATTATAATGAGATGCACGGTCAGCAAAACCTAAAAAAAAAAAATTGCATGTGATTAGTTATACATAAAGTGGTGCACAAGATTTGGTTGATAAATGGTGATATAGTGCGTCCTTCCTTACACAGTGTAACTGCTATGAAGACGTAAAAGTTCAAAGTAGTCCTGAAGGCAACAGTGAATGCTGCAATACACATTCGAGTGACAAATATACGTCAGACCCGCCAAAGAAAGGAATACTAATTAAAATGAGTACCGACTATTTGTAGAGATAAATATATATATTAATAATTTTGAAATCGCAAAATTAAAAACGTTTATTATGTTCATTTTTCACATTTACTACCTTCAAGCTATTTTATGACTCTCTTGATTGTGGTTTATGATTTTCTGTACAGTGTTTTCTGTGCCTGTGTTTAAAAGCATTGAAAGCAGTAAAATTGGCGACAGTGTAAATGGAAGGGGTATGAAGGGAGACGTTTATGATTTAACAGAGATTTCGTCCTGTCAATTACGTCATAGAATATCCGTATAGTCTGGCCATACTAAACTGGCAACTGATCACGTTTTCTGCATTAGTGAGGCAATGGATAAGAAATGGTTGTAGAGTGAAATCGGACACTGTTTAATTATAAGATACAAAGAAAGCTTTTATTGATTTAAGGCTGCTCTGTTTTCATTGAATTCGTTATATCTAATAAAATATTAGGACAACCAATACATGTTTGAAGAGAAAGTATTCATATTTTACTAAAAACTGAACATGTTACGTTTATCAAAGTTTCAGTGTAATTAAAATGTATTTAGAAACATCCTGTACCAAATATCCATACAGGCAAATATTTGCCTGTTTCATTTGCAATTCAGATTGATCTGAAACAAGAAGACGCTTCACTCACGTTGCTTGTCAATTTTGTTTTACGATAGACCAAAAGGATGTTCTAAAAAAAACAGCAGGATTGCGACTGAATGTGAAATATCAATATGTGGTACAGGGTCAAGTTTTAACTTTGTGTCTTTTGGGTAACAGCGCGGCGCCTAAAACACAGAACATATTATTAATTGTCCAAAGAGATGCAACACAAAACAGTCTATTTATTATTCTGCAAGTTCAATCTACATGTTTTCAGGTGTCAACCACACCCGTCATCAGGAGTACACAAAACTGTAACTACAGCCTCCAGTACCGGTCACATTTTTTGTACAACTACCTCCCTCCAACATGGCCAAGCTTGGCCACGTTAGGGGGATGTACGCTGCAAAGTATCGGGGCTGTAGTTACAGTTCTGTGTACTTCTGATGATGGGTGTGGTTGACACCCGAAAACATGTAGAGTGAACTTTCAGACAATATTATAACACATGAGTAGCTAATAAATATATGTGTTCTTCCATGTGGGAAGACTGGAAAGGAAGCGGCAAATGGTAATTGTACTTGAGGATAATTTAAGATCAGAATAA
>Ga0123354_10021626_pt1 | contig 10137 bp, 3 predicted proteins | sample TergutLab28metaG_2_FD_97872 | JGI IMG/M metagenome (GOLD analysis project Ga0123354, IMG submission 97872) | Labiotermes labralis P4 segment gut microbial communities from Petit-Saut dam, French Guiana - Lab288 P4 | ecosystem: Host-associated > Arthropoda: Insects > Digestive system > Gut ...
ATCTACACAGAGTGACATAAACTAGGTGTCGCATTGATACAATAATTCTCCTGATGATGGGCAAATGGCTGTCCGAAAAATGTAGAGAATAGAAATAAACATACATGAAAAATTGTGCGTCAAGTTGGTTATTTACAAGGATCATACTTTACCAAGTGACGAATTAAAATTACACAAACCCATCTGCAATTTTGCTCATTTCGTGTACAGTAAAAAATCAATATATTTTTCGTTATTGGCAGAAGAGGCTGTAACATGGCTCAGTCGGTTAGTCGCCGGAAACTCGGCACGGAGGCTGGAATTAAATCCCAGGGAATTCCATTTAAGATTTGTTGGGGATAAAGCAGCAATAGGACAGACTATTTTTCTAAATACTTTGGTACAAACCTGCCAATATCATGCCAGTTTTGCGCCTTAAACATGCATGTGTCACTGATGTTACATAATTCAGGCATCATTACATGACAGGCTTACAAATGTAGGCGTATTTACGGATTACTGTGAAAAACGCTTTAAAAGACCACAATTTATGACGATTTTGTGTTACACTTCTGAACATGTTTAGTAGTCCCAAATGCGTTTTACTAGAAACATGCAGAATTCAGTGATGGGTTTTATTTAAGAGGGTCAAAAATTCGCCCTCTCCCCCGAAATCGCTGCAGCTTCTTTTGAACGGCATTTAAGACGCCGTAACTACTGTACTTCAATGCCTGCACTCTGCTTTCGCATGACGTCAGCACAATATTATCCATCCCGGTGTTGCTTCTTGTATTAGGCGTTTAGGGTGTACCATAACTGCTCTACTGGCACTTTGCTCCCATACGTTCTTATTACGCTGCGACACAACACTGTGCTGCTTCCTGTACAGGGGGATGGGTAATCCTCGGTGCCGGTCTGCACGGCACGGAGAATCTAGTTCCCACCGGAATGTAATCCCCGGATCTTCTAGTTGGTAGCGAGTCGCTATACGAACTACTCCGTCCAGGCCGAATAATTTTAAGTAATGTTATGAAATTTAGCTGAAGGGACCGAGGAAAATCAAGAAAGTAGTCAGTAAAATCAATGTCCTCTCAGAGATTGGAAAATGGGGTTTCCCCCATAGGCACATGCCCTTACTTGAACCGAAACGTCGCCTTTGGTTTCTGAGATAATGCGCAATATACAACATTGTTGCGGTGTACTACCTCTGACATATTCTGTATTGCATATGACGTAAAATTTGGTATTGATAGCAGAAATAAAACCCTGGATTTTGCCTTTGTTAGCACAATTAAATGTGTCCCTCATTGCCACACAGAAGCCGCAAGGCACACAAAGGTTCCATCAAAGCCCTACTTTAAAATGGAGTAATTTTTAATAATTTAGAAGAGTAAATGCAACTGTCACGAACTGTATAGTTGTATTAACAAAGGTTACCGCCCTGCTCACATTTTTCTGTTTTTTGTTATTTTAGTTTAGCAGAGCGTTCCTCATTTCATTATTTGGCATTTACACAGAACTGATATGTACATGCTGGTGTCGATACGTGTAGGACGACAAGCCACTATTTGAAACTCCCTTCGCGTATCCAAACCTCTGCATTTTCACGCAAATATTCGCAATGTCACACATGGAATATAAGAGTGAGATGCGAATGTGGGCATTTCCGAATAAGAGAAAATTAAATATTTCGCTAACCAACTAAATCTGTGGAAAGGAACCTTTTCTGAGAATGTAAGAGATCCTTAGGCAGCTGAGAATTTCCGGGCATTTTAGGGAACCCGATGGTTCATTACTATTTTTAAAATAGCCCATAAATTTGCACTTATCGTGAACCAGATGCAGTCTGTCCACACCGTCCCACCAATTTATTTGAGACCCATTTCTGTGTTACACTCCCATCTGCGTGTATATCTGGTAAGTTATTTATTTCTTTCAGATTTCTCCCCCCCTCCAAAAAAAATTTTGCACACATTTCGTATCATACAAATACCTATTTATCTCATTTTCTTTTATTTAATCAGATAACAAATATCTTCCACAAATAATCGCCGGCACATTGACACGTCACCGAAAAGCCTCGTGTTATTGTCAGTTCTCCTACTTAGTTACTGCTCAATCCCATGTCCAAATTATGACTTATTATAAATTACAACCGCAAAGCGTACCGTCTGTTGTAGCTTGTATTCAAGGTGTTGATAGGGCGAATGGAAACTGACAACAGAAATTCTTCTGTTACAGGATGACATATGTATTCTTTAAAGCTGAGCCACCACAACAGCTCTGAAATCCTTACGAAGAATGCCATACGCATTTGTCGATTTCTACTTATACACGCGCTGGGGTTGTGATTTTGTGGCTGAATTACGCTCTGATTATTCTTATATTTGACGTTACTTAAACCACATGGCAGTGATTCTAAAAATATGTGTCATTATGGAGCAGTTATGGAGAGTCAACTATGATTCGTTCAGCACTGCAGGGTTGTGTTTTGCCGATAAAATATATCAAACCGTCTCTCAGATCCATGGCGTGCATATTTGTAATTGCATAAAGGGTCATAATATATAAGGTAGGATGAATTTAAGGTTTGTCTGTACAAAATCGTAGCTAGTGACAACCTGGATTAGCGCGTGTATATTATGTTAACCCCAGCCTCCTCTACAATAGGTACCGGGTCTTTCCCGGGGGTTAAGTGCGGCCGGGGCGTGCTGCTGACCACTCACCCCTTCTATTACCGCGGTTATCGAAGAGTAGAGCTATACCTCTACCCAACCTCTGAGCCACACCGGACCTGTAACGGGATCACTTTACCTTTTTACCTTTGCATTATGTTAACCTGACCGTACGACAGTTTTTTTGATAGTTTATATCCAGGGAAAGAACTGTCAAAGAATTCATAAACTTGACTCTGTCGGCTGACGTTCAGTTTCTTTGGTAGTAGTTCGGTGGTACACCGCGCAGGGGATTACAGATACTTCGATTTTCAGTGAACACTACATCAGCCATCTTCAAAGCGAATAAACTTGGCTACAGTAATATTTGCCGAAATGGCGGTGAATCGTCATTCTTCCAAACAGCTTAACACGGCAGACAGAAGATACAACGGTACAAACGTTCTTAATTGCGCTTGTCGCTTGGCTCATATTTGTGTTCTGTATATGTAACGTGTAGCGCAGGATATGGATGGCTGGAGGAGCACAGAGTAGCAGGGCGCTTATTCTTCTTGCAAAGTGGAGCCACAGAAGAAGAAATAACGTGACTTCATACAGTCTGCTCTTATTAGGTTGCTCCTGTAGAATACAGGGTTCTTAGGACTGACAGTACGTTTGTCAGCATAACAACTGCTGCTGCTTCTAGAATTAGCATAAGCTCTGTGCAGTGGTTAATACCGTTAGTTATATATTTGCGAACAATGATGTTTTCAGTGGTTTGTGGTTGAGGATTACTATCTTCTGGGATACGAAGCTATGTCACTGTGGTGACGGTTCCTGAAATTTCGAAAGCACTAGATACTTCGAAACGTCCAGAACAGGTTACCCAGTAACATAGCGTCGTATCGCAGGAGAGCGGAGTACTCACATTAAGCGTTGTTAGCAGTAACTAATTCTAGAAAACAAAACCTATAGGACAACAAACCCTTTCAAAACTTTATACTACAGTCTGCTGAACAAATTTCAACAAGTAAGCCGCTTCTAGGAAAGGAGATTACAGAATCTCGTCTTGGATATTGGCAGTCCTTACTGGCAGCTTTGGAGTTTTCTACAGCTTTCTAACAAATGGGTCCTCGCATCCTTCCATGCTCTCATTCAAAAAAAAATTGACTGTGCGTGTACTACACAAAGTGTGACGTCTGTGAAGTCTAGCTAAAAAAAAAAAAAGAGTGATTATATACCGATTGCATTGGTCAGGTTTTTAGGTATTCCTCGGTTCCTTCATTTACATTCCAAAGTATTATCTAGATTATGTCAAGGTCACTTCATTTTTAATCCTTTCCAAAAACAGTATTCGATAATCATATCATCGACGCTGTAATGTTCACAATACTGATAATTTCGTTAAAAAAAACTACACAAGAAGTACTCGGGGTGTGTGCTAAACACAGTAATTTTTCTGTGTATGGTACGTTACTAATATCTTCCCAATACCTTCCTGAAGGTCAATTCTTTACATGATTATTGTTAGTTTAAAGACACTGTCGGTAATGCTGACTATATAGCATGATAGACTGGCAATGAACAATGAGTTTGAAAGGAGGTGGGGAGACATCTGGAGGAATTGTTTGAGGTGGATGCAGAAAATGAGACATGACACAAAGACATCTCAGGATATAAGGTTTTGGGGTGGGGATTTGAAACCAGATTGCTAAAAATATGAAGCAATTGTGCCAACCTCTAAATCGCGATTTTCACTCCGGAGGTCAGGTGCTAGAACAATAGCAAATGCGTCTATGTGTGTTGAAAGGTGCGCTCAGAGCACGAAGACTTCACTCTAAAATAGTTTAAACATATTATAGACTGTACTACCTGCTCTGGCATTCGAAAGTTACTGATTTTGTCAAAGAGTGTATTAGCGTGTTTCATATTTTTCTACAATAAACAACGACTCTTGTGCAGAACGACATTAACTACCTAGCAAGTGTAGTGGAGTTAAGATATTTTCTTGTGAGTCAATAAATTAGTTTTGGATAACAATTACGAGGACGAACTTGGTCTTTCAAAATGAGGGAAAAACATAGGCTGAGTGTGTTTAACATACGGTGCTGAGGAAGATATTAGGGTCTAAGAAGAATGAGGCCAAGGCATATTGAAGGAGACTGCATACAGATGAGCTGCATACTCTGTAATCACCACCTAATGTAATTCGAATTGTCAAATGAGGAAGCGTGAAATAGGCAGGGGATGTTTCACGAATGGAAGAGAGGAGAGGTTCCCGCTGTGTTGTAGTAAGGAAACACAAGGGAAAAAGACCAGCTGACAAACTAAGTCGCAGATGAGAATATGATATTAAAATGAATATTCAAGAAATGGAATTGAGTTATGGACTGTGTTAATGTGGTTCTGTACATGGACAGGTGGCGGGCTCTTGTGAACGCGGTAATGAACTTTCCGGTTCCATCAAATCAGGGGAACACAATGACTAGCTGAGAAACCATCACGTTCTCAGGAAGGACCCTGCTCCATGGAGTTGGTTATTACGAAAATGAATTTCGCGATTCAAGAGGGTTAAAACTACTTACGGATAAACTGACTAAAAATATAGTAATTTATCGGCTTCGATTGTGCCTTCAGTTTTACTGGAGAACGTTTTAAGTATTTGCGATTTTAAAATTATGTAAAGTTTGTGTCTTATATGGGTACATTTTTAGAAGTATTTTCAAGTTAAAGTTTTAACCTCGCCTTACGAGAAATTCGGACGTCATATCTACGACGGTTGGTGTGCGCTGTGAACCAAACGTATTTATTCTGTTGTACATTAAAATTGATTGCAGGTTAATGTGATTAAATGAAGCGTCATTAATTTGCAGTTGACCATCGTTTCTGCAAATAAGCTTTTGCGTATTTTAACTACTTTAATCTAATATTTTAATCCCGAAAACAAGGTAAATCGTTTTATCACATCATTTCAAATTATAACATGTAATGGCTATATTCAATGTAGAAGTAAATCCGACATTGTCAAATCTTTTATCTCAGTAATTAACCAACTTGATGCACAAAATTTTTGTTTTACAATAAGATTATTTCATGCCTCTACATACTTCGAGCACACGTGCTTATCATCAGGAGGTCAAAATTGCATTACACAGCCTCTGTTATCATCACACCTATGGGTGCAATTTTGACCTCCTGATGATAAGCACATGTGTTCGAAACATGTAGAGGCATGAAATAAACTTATTGTAAAACAAAAATTTTGTGCATCAAGTTGGTTAATTACTGAGATAAATAAACTGAGATGCACGGTCACCAAAACTTAAAAAAAAAAAAAATTGTCAAGTCAGTTTCATATTCCTTAACGAGATTAATCTGACTTCACAAGCTGTTTCAATTAATGGTTTTGTTTAGGTTCAGAGTAAATAATATTATTAATTTCTCTGTGGCTTAATCCCAGATATCTTAAGTTACTCGATATACTGGAAATTACAGTACTGCTTTATTGTCATCTATTGGACTGTAAATTCTTACAAGAAGACCATTCATCCTCACTCGAATTTGGAGTGGCAAGTTGTACTACCGAGTTTTCCAACTGTCATTAGTCCCAGGAACTGTGCAGCCATAAGTAGGATCGTTAGTTTGAACTGTATTAAAGCTGGAACATTCGTACTGTGGACGGTCTGCGACTGTGGTTGACATAGTGTCTTGAAATGCAGACAGGCAAAGAGATAGATGAAACCCGTGCTAAATGTACAACAGAATGGCTGCAAAGAGGGAGGCGTTGTCAAGATATACGCTAAAAAGGAAAGAAGGCAACCGGACAAGAGAAACTGACAGAATGTAAAAGTATATTGATAGCTGCAGTTAGGAGTCAGGCGGTCTATTTTTTTCCGAGACGCATTTTATAAACCTAAATGTCAGTTTTGCCGGTCCCAGTGGCCGCGCGCTCTAAGGTGTAGGTCTGCGGCCGCTCGCCTGCTGGGGTTGTGGGTTCGAATCCCACCGGGGGCATGGACGTATGTCTGTTGTTAAGTGTTATGTATTGTCAGGTAGAGGTCTCTGTGACGAGCCGATCACTCATCCAAAGGAGTCCTACTGACTGTGGTGTGTCGTTATGTGTGATCCAGAAATCTCATGAATGATGAGGCCCTGTCCCACTGGGGCCTGTCGCGCCAAAAAAAATCAGTTTTACTCTCCAACTCTGCTTATAAATATGTCGTATTTTTCCGTTAACAGAAGAGTCTTTTAACAATAGCTTCAATTTAAGCACTTGTTTAGTTTACAATTGGCCTTGTCTTTCTAATAAATACTGTAATATGTTAGCGGGATAATATACATCAACATTACAAAAAGAATGCTTCGGTTTTTCCTGAAGTTTCCTCCTTTGCCAATTATGTGCGAGAATTGTACTTTTATATACTCGATATATATCCCAGTTTCTGTCCACCCACTCTAAATTCTCTACTTTATTGTTTGCAACTGCACTGTTTGTGCTTCCTGCACTGTCTGTACATTTCACCACAGTTACACTACAGTTCACTGGTTCCCATTATGCTGTTATATCTCTGTTTCGTGTTGATGCTAATGGTGACATGCCTCTTGCCTTCCAGTATTACAATTATTCATTTCTTTTTATTGGGTTCTGCTGTACGTTGCATTTTTTCTACAGTGAGTCTTTCCTGTAGTTCATTATATTACAGTTTTACAGCAAGCATGGTCAGTCTTTCAGTTTCTGTTGTGGAAGGTAGCATAATTATACCGCATCATATAGACTTCAGTTTCAAAGCTGTTTTCTTATTCTAATTAATCCAAATATATAATCAGTAAAAATTTCGAAACACAATAAGTATGGTCCAATCCCAATGACAGCTATTTAAATTCAGCGTATGCTGCTAAATATAATTTTGCACATGTGTCTGGAATGAGTGCAATCTTCTTTGTTCGAGAGCTTAAATAGGCTTTCAGATATCGACGATCGGTTTATGATTCCCCAATTTGTTTAGATTTTTGAGTAACAGAGCTTACGCATTCTGAATAGCTGATTAGAGAATTGTGTTTTTATGTTTACAGCATTCAACTCTTTACAGTTCCTTGACGAATTACCATTAAAGAAGAGAAAATAATGTAGAACTGTTTATGGGCGGAAAATAAAATATGTAAACTTTTCAGTTCTCAAGACTAGCATTACCATGTGTGGATTATATACTAAGCCACTAAAGAAATAGTAAATAACTGGAAAACGATGGGCAACAACGGAACAAATTGTTAGTAAAATTATGAATGTAATATAATACATCCACATTTGATAGAAATTATAAAGTTTCATTTGGCTTAATATACTGTTGACTGTGCGGTAACAAAAGGCCTTGTTGGTGCGTGCCAGACTACGACGTACTTCAGTTCTGGTTAAAATAAATATTTCCGAGAAAAGGCTCCGAAAAATTGCCTGAACATCTTGGCGTAATATCACTGTTGCTGGCGGTTTTCCTGTTCAGATAACATGAGCTACTTTGTTTGCTGTCAAGTGTTAGGGAACGGAGGAACAAATCGTTTGTTTTAGGAACATATGTATTTACGTTATGTACTGGTACACACGATTTGAGTGAAATGACATACACAAACAAGGAAAAAATTGAATCAAATTAAATACAAATTAACATAGCAAAAATTAGTACGAGCTACCGCATGCAGAGCATCAGAACACAATCCAGCAATCATTACAGTATAAACAGTCTGTATAGCACAAATTACATCTAAAAACATATCAAATCAAATTTACATCAAATTCTAAAAATGTCTGTCGAAAAGAATATAGCATTTATTTAACAACATTATAATTTATTTGATTTAATTACTCTTAACACCCGAGATTAAACAATATGCCAGTGTAGGCTAATTTGTTGCACAGAAGAGAATAAAGAGATTATACAGAGAGGTTTTAGCGTGAGTGTAGGTCCGCAGTGCAGTTAACATAGCTTAAACCTGACATGATCCAATTACGCACAAGAGTAACAGTTGTAAATGGCTAGTTAAGGGAATGATTAATGATACTCAACGGACATGGTACTTACTTACCTCTAAGCAATAAGTATATGCGAGTCCCTCAGCGACTCAGACAAATAAAGACAAAAGAGGCAAAGATATCAATGTGAAATAATTAAAGGAAACAGTCCGTGTGGAAAATAAACCAAGTTAATTGGCTCAAACTTTGAGGCAGAGTCGAATCTTGGTTGAAAGGGGCAGAGGGGGGAGGAGGAAACGGACTGTACTGTATGAGTCTTTAGGTGGGTATCCTCACCCCCCACCGGGAAAATTCAAGGGTATGAAATCCAACGAGGTCAAGATGGCTTCGTATCAGAAGGTTTGCAATTTTTTTTAATAAACAAATCATCCTGTCATTTTACGACGTATATTTGGTCCTACTTAAGGTGTCACCAATAAATATATAACAATAATAACAAATGTGACATATTTATACACAAACGAGCTGGGTTAAAAAAAAAGAAATAAGATAAATGAATTCACCTCACTACTGCTTCATTTAGATGGAGGTTTAACAGCACAAAGTCCAATTGTAATGGCAGAGCAAACACACAATTACAGCAGAAAAACATACCAAACAGATCACAGAAAGAACAATAAACAATTCACAAAGTATCACGATAGGTCGAGGGTAGCGGCAGCAGCCTCTTCACATTCCAACAAGTTGCATTACACAATTGCTATAGACGTGCTGACTCAACAGTCAGCGACAGTTTCAATGACAAAACATCAGTAGTTTAATGACGTAAAAAACACACTGGAAACTATTGGCAACAGCTAGTGAATAAAACGAACGCATATGTGAATAAGTCCGAATTGTGGAACTTTGTCTCGATCTCATCAAAAATCCAAATAATAATAATAATAATGTAATTTTTCCATATTCTCGGTATGTAGGCCTTCTTGCGCTAGTTGTTTGCGCGCAAGTTGCCGACGATTTTGATGAATATATTTACGAGTTTGTATTATTATTTTGCCATGAAGTACATTCTACACTTCCACAAATATGCTGATTGTGGCAACCACGTGGTCTTGCAGATGTATGTTACAATAACATTTGTAAGCTCTGCGAGATGTCAGTTCAACAAGGCGTGGACTCGAACGAAGAGTGACGTAACCCGTGTGTGTGTGTGTGTGTGTGTGGTGTGCGTGTGTGTGTGTGGTGTGCGTGTGTGTGCGTGTGTGGTGTGCGTGTGTGCGTGTGTGTGTGTGAGAGTGTGCGTGCGTGTGCGTGCATGCGTGCGTGTGCGTGTGTGTGTGAGTGTGTGTGTGTGAGTGTGTGTGTGTGTGGTGTGCGTGTGTACGCGCGTGTGTGTGTGTGTGAGTGTGTGCGTGTGTGTGTGCGTGTGTGCGTGTGTGTGTGTGGTGTGTGTGCGTGTGTGTGTGGTGTGTGCGCGTGCGCGCGCGTGTGTGTGTGGTGTGCGTGTGTGCGTGTGTGTGTGTGTGTGGTGTGTGTGTG
>Ga0123354_10021627_pt1 | contig 10137 bp, 9 predicted proteins | sample TergutLab28metaG_2_FD_97872 | JGI IMG/M metagenome (GOLD analysis project Ga0123354, IMG submission 97872) | Labiotermes labralis P4 segment gut microbial communities from Petit-Saut dam, French Guiana - Lab288 P4 | ecosystem: Host-associated > Arthropoda: Insects > Digestive system > Gut ...
GGCAAGAAACCTCCACAAACAACCGGTTTCCGAAGGGGCATACGGTCAGCCACAAACGTCTTCTACTTTGGGGGGGGGGGACACTGTTGCAGGTATCACATTATTCTGCACTTAATAAGAAACTGCTCACCTCATTCTAGGCATCCTCAAAAAGGAACACTGCAACATCATTAGTACCAAAGAGACACAATATGACCATTCTGTTTATGTGTGTGTGTGTGTGTGAATATATAAAAGGCAAAATGTAATTCGAACAATATCTCACTAACTACTCTCACATTGTGTTTCTTTTAAAATCAATTTTAATATTATCTTAAGATTTATGTATAGGTGTCATAAGTTCTCTTCTTTTCAGATTTCCTGACTAATTTCTCATCTTATCTATGTCTGCAACATGTGTGTCACTGCACCCTCCAACATTAGATTGATATAAAGAACCAAAAATATACACAAATGTAAATACCTGCGACCAACAAACATCCCCGTAATCCCTGACAAATAAAGTCATGCAAGACAAAAAATTTAAGGAATATCAAAATACTCCAATTACCCAAACATATCCTTCACAATTTCTAATTCTCATGAAAATACCTAAAAAGAAAGTGTTGAGCTTTGTGCACACTTACTAGGAAATGCTCCCCCCTCCCTTTACCCCTTTTTCAGACGAAGACTTAGGGAAAACTATTTCTTGTTTTACAATAGGGCAAATATGGTATTACAGATACACCCACAGCCACTGTCAGCTCACAGTATCCACTCCTGCCGTCTTTATGTTATGTACTGAAGCAAAACATGGGCTCCTCCCAAATGTCATGTTCCATACAAAGCATAGAATTCTTTCTTTGGCTCAGAACAGTCAGTTTCTCCACATAAGTTGTTATACTGTGGCTGCTGAAAGATAGTGAAGATGATAAAATACTGACAATAAAAATATCAAATAACCCTACAAGGGAGACAAGAATGTATTGTTAATAAAAAACAAACATGTTCTGGAAGCATATATTACATTAAATGCATGAAGAAGAGTCTCATTCCACACAGAAATCAGCCTCACTTAATGACAGAACTTGACTGAGCTGAGAGTGGTCTGCACAACAGTATGACAGCGGCGGCAGTTGACCTGGAGTGTCAGAACTAGTGGCAAAAGGCTGAACGGTGGTATTAAAATATAAGATCATGAACGATCGAATCCCAAATATCGAGACTCTTGAGTCGAGCATATTATGCTGTGGGGGGAGGGGGGCAGAGACAGCTCTGGACAGATGTGGAGGGAGCTACTCCATGGACTTCTTTCCATGGCCTTCATATAGTCAGTGGGTTACATAATGGATACATTTCATGTCATTTTGGTAGTTCAGTTGCTTTCACTGTTGTATGCATGTCCTAATCTGATCAATGTAACAAATACAAAATACTTACAAACTTACATTTTTTAAGTTGAATATGAAAGTAGACGATATGGTGATGGGCCAGTATCTTGTGTGTCGATCTAATCTTGACCTCATTCTGCTCAGTGGCATCTCGGCATCTGCATCATCAAACTTTCGTTTCAGAGGTACCAACTTGTTGTTCTGCATCAACATACCGAAGTCCTTCACAGGAAACAATAATACATTTAAATACATAAGATTTGGGATTCTTGTATGACTGAGTAAAATGATTACATTCCTCTGGGTGCCACGAAGGTGGAGACAGGGGGTTACAAATGTTACTACATCTCTACCAAACTACATAATGCCCTGCAAGATTTGAGGTTCCACAACACTGGTGCTGAAGATTCCATTCTTCTGGAATGTGACACTGTGTTGTTGGACAAGAATTCCCTGCAGTTTGAATGACCGCAGTGCTCTTATCTTCAGGGTCAAGCGGTCAATAATATGCCTTCAAAACTCCAGGAACCGCTCACTCAATGGCATATCAACACATGCCAGAAGAATTTCAGCTTCAGCAGGAACCTCTGTCTGAACCTCAAACATCACAAGACTGATTATGCTTACAACCAGTTTTCTTTCATCAGATGTCTGAACTGTGACAGAAGAAATGCACTTTCATAGGGCAGTTGCAGGATACAGAGAGGCAGATCATAAATGCAATGACCACATTTGAGGACAGCTGAGGATACCAGGCATCACTACAATGCAAAATAAGATTGTAAAAATTGGGCAAGCTTGATAGGCACATTGAGCAGCAGAATTATGACATGCCAGCATGAATGGTAAGAATTTCTTGCAACAAGCTCAAGTATTATAAGTATGTATTCAGTTAAGCCCAAGGAAGTGTCTATGCTCTTATGTAAAATTATATTTCAATGACACACATAACTGTATACATACACGTAGACATGTGGAAGGCATGTTTAATTACTGATTGAGAATAGGAGACTTTTGTAAGCTTTGCATGTTTGCAAAAGAACTGATCATGATCATTGAATAAACAAGTTTCAAAATGTATATATAACGTTGCCAATTCTTGTCTAATTCTCTGGGCAACCACAAAAACTAATGGACAAGTGTACGAACACAAAAAATGTGTTTCATTTTTCCGTAAAGTTTTCCTCAAAGTATTTTTTGTTCCGATAATTATTTCAGGCATTATGCTTGAAGTGCGCATAGACCTGCATGTAACTCTTCATGTAAAGTGTCTGCTAAGTCTGGCTTTAACCAACATTTGAATGTGTCAACATATTTTCATACTACTTCCCACTATCAAATGTAATGGTAATCCATTCAGCAGTGAAATTTATTTACATGTCTAGACAGACAGATGGACAAAGGCACTAAATGAACTTAAGAGACACACCCCAAAGATGTGAATGTGACTAAATGTGAGAAATTGCAGGTTATCACAGTGGTATAACTGAATATCAAGACATGTGGGATGTATATCCTATGGTTGGGTTGGTATTCTTTGATGTTTCAAAGGAATGAGATGTCTTCATTTTCAGTGCTTGACCCTGAAGATGAAGACACTATGATCCTTCAAAATGTCATGAAATACTCACCCGACAACAAAGTGTCACATCCCAGAAGGCTCGACTCTTGATGCTAAAAACTATCCAGCAGCAAATACGATCCACTGTAGCATAGAACAAACTTGCTTCATGAACAAGAATGAAGGTCCTGTATTTAGCAGCTGTATTGTGTTACCGTGATTCTGTAGTCTGTGACTCTGCCACCGCAGCCTTCGCTGATGGATGGAGGGTCCTCCAGCACACTTCTTGCTGTGACAAGTGTGTGAACAAATATCTCACCACCGTGTGCAGCCAGCATGTGTGATATGATCTTGCCGCCTGCCTTACGAGGCATCTCCAGCATCACTGAGCGTCCGTTAAGTAGGAAGTTGATCAAGCATGATGATGGGCGACTTGAAACAAATGTCATTAAAACATGCAATGTTAACTGCATCATGTTTCTCTACAGTTTGTTCTAAGAAAGCAAAGCCATATTCAAAATTACATTTCTTAGTGAGGATATGAGTCTTCTGGAACGTCTGTTCTCCATGGACTAACAACCCTCAGTGACGAAGGTGACAAAATTATATGAAATGCTGGGACACACTTAACCACTGACACATTGTCACATCTCAGAAGACACTAACCCTCATTGACAGTGCTGTGAGAACCTCAAATGCTGCACAAAATTTTTATAATTGTACAATGAACGATACGAAGTGCCCCAAAATAGAATCTGTGTAATAGAGCAATGACTTCAGTCCCTGACACACATTTCATTTCATTCCATAAGTAAGTCACTTTGTAGCTACATAAACAGAAGTTTCACATGTCTATAACCCAATTTCTGCTGTAGTATTAAAAAAAAAAAAAATTGTAATTTTCTGACTCTAAAAATATTGGTTTGACTTTTCATTGTTTATCAGGTCATCTGTTAATTTGTGTATTGTATTCAACTATCACTCCAATGTAGTTCTTATCACTTTTAAAACATCCCTAAAACAAACAGAGGAAGAAACAACAAAAGAATGCAAGCAGAGCACAGACTCAAGTGAAAACAATGGAGGGGGTGGGGGTGGAAAGGCAACTTCAGTATGACCTGGAAGACAGCAGGTCTGGATATGAGGACTGTGGTCTTGTGGGTTGTGGTGCTGTCTCACAATACAAGGGGGTTCCCAGTGTTCTGAAAGCACTATAAGCCTTTGAAATTTCAGGAACCATTTGTTCCATGACATATCATAAAATCCTCAGTAATAATGTTGTGAGAACTCAACCCTTGCAGCTTTGGATACATACTTAATCCTGATTCAGCCAATTGCCTCATTAGATTTTAATGCATTATTCCACCATGAAAGCTCACATTCTTACATTACTTAATTCTTAATTTACATAAATACCTGTTCACATCGACAGGAGTGATACGGTGCATGGCAGTACAGTTCTGCATCTCCGATGCACTGCAGCCCCTCGGAGTGCACCATTTAAGTGTCACTGTCTCATAATCAGCACCCTCACGCTGCGTCCTGATCAAAGCAGAATCTGCTGCATTACCTAATAACACATGTATACATCAATGTTAGATTCAATGCAAGCTTAAAGGAACAGAAACTCATACTACTTCTGAATACATTTTGGTATGGACTGTTATGCTGGCAATATGATAAATAAACATTATAAGATACAATTTATGAAGAATGTCCAATAAAGTAAGGTTTCCTATGCAACAAAATCAAATGAGTCATTACAGCATTAAATGTAGCTCATTTATTTTACTGAAGTATCCTTATTTTCCAATAAAATATGCGAGCACATCGATAAGTCTGTCCTGTCTTCACACAAGTTTAAGAATTCCATCACAGAAGAAACTGGGCTCTATATTTGCAACCATTCACACAGATCCATTTCTACTTCATCATTGTTTTGAAATCAGCAATGTTGCAAATCTTCCTTCAGCAGCCCTAACAAGAAGACAGATGGCCCAGAAATTCCCAGTGAAATCACTGCACCAGTTTGCGTGTCTAACATATGCTGTGTGGGTTGCATTGGGGTGCTGAAAGATCACACCTCGTACCAACTATAGCAGTGAGGTGAGACTGAGTCCCTGGTACTGCAGTTTGTTATACCAGCTGTAGCAGTAAGTTGAGATTCAGTCCCTGGTACTGTAGCCTGCTGTACACTCTGTTGAACAAAAATCCATCGGCCTGATGTTTTGTACGTCCCGCTCAGGCAGTGACGTGCGGTACAGTTGCCATCATAATTCGAGTCTTTTACTTTCCCCATATTTGTGCATTTGTGGCATTTCTCTGTCTTCAATTCATTACAATCAATCACACCATGTATATATTAACCGAAGACAACAATACATTTGCTTTATTTGAAACTAAAACATTAATTTAACTTCATTAACTTTCCAAGGTGCGAGGCTAGGTAGCTAGCTTTGCTGCTAGGGATGGATGAGTCGATCGGACTGTTCTGTTCTTACTGTCGGCAGATGTAGTCCAGGCAGCTGAACGCGTGCTAGCAGTAGCCTTCAGAAACAAACTACATTGGTTCGAAACCCACTATCGGCATATTTCTTTATGTAGCCCAGGCAGTTGAACGCGTGGTAGCAGTAGCCTTCGGAAACAAACTATGTTGGTTCGAGCCCCACTATCGGCATATTTCTTTATGTAGCCCAGGCAGACAAGACGAATACTGTCATAAAACTGAAAGTGAAAGCAAATGATAGGCCAGATTTAGTTTACAGATCTCAGGGAGAGCGTTACAACCTGCATTATACCAGCAAATGCATTGGTCATGTGTGTGTCCACTGTTGGGGCTGGATCTCCCATGAACGGGCTGGAGTTCTCCATCGTATAGACGGTCACCTGGACAGCCTGCATTATCAGCACATTTTGCAGAACATAATAGTCCCTCCATTTACAGTAAGACCACTCCTCCTCCTTCATGATTCTCATGTGGTTCAAGAATGACTATCGTGGCAGGCTGACGTCGAACTCCTTGACTGACCACTGTGATCGCCTGATATGAACCCCATCGAGAAAATGTGGAGTGAGGTGAAAAGGACAATGCAGCAAACCTGGCCTGTCCTCCCTCCCAGAAACAGCGATGAGCTATGGGACCTTGTGTCAGACGCGTGGGATGAAGTTGCGTCATCTACGCGTTACATTCGATCAATGATTGAGTCCATGACACGACGAATGAAATCAGAGGTTGAAGCAGAAGGGTTCTGGACTTCTTATTAAAGAAGTCAATTTCTGGAAACAGCCCTTTTAAGGGCTAAAGTATTAATTTTCATTTTCTATGCGTAGATGCGATACTTCGCCGGTCCCAGTGACTGGGCGGTCTATGGCCCCTCGCCTGCTGAGATTGTGGGTTCGAATCCCACCGGGGGCATGGATGTCTGTCTTTGTGACTGTTGTGTGTTCTGAAGGCTACTGCTAGCATGCGTTCAACTGCCAGGGCTACATTAAGAAATATGCTGATAGTGAGACTTGAACCAACGTAGTTTGTTTCCGAAGGCTACTGCTAGCAGGCGTTCAACTGCCTGGCCTACATAAAGAAATATGCCGATAGTGGGACTCGAACCAACATAGTTTGTTTCCAAAGGCTACTGCTAGCACGCGTTCAACTGCCTGGGCTACATAAAGACATATGCCTATAGTGGTACTCGAACCAACATACTTTGTTTCCGAAGGCTACTGTTAGCACACGTTCAACTGCCTGGGCTACATAAAGAAATATGCCGATAGTGGGACTCGAACCAACATAGTTTGTTTCCAAAGGCTACTGCTAGTACGCGTTCAACTGCCTGGACTATGTCTGCCGACAGTAAGAACGGAACGGTCCAATCGATTCATCCAATCCTAGCAGCAAAGCTAGCTAGCTAGCCTCGCGCCTGGGAAAGTTAATGAAGTTAAATGAATGTTTTAATTTCAAATTAAGCAAATGTATTGTTGTCTTCGATTAATATATACATGGTGTGACTGTCTTCAATTCAGTACAGTCAATCACACAGCGAATGCACAAATATGGGGAAAGTAAAACGACTCAAATTATGACGGCAACTGTATGTCGCGTGACTTCCACTTCAGGACTTAGAAAATTTCAGGCTGATGAATTTTTGTTTGACATAGTGTACAAGCCCTTGATGACAAGGAGTATAGAGCAATGGTGGAGAGATACCTAGCATGGGGAAAACCTGCTGCACTGGTGCTTCATCTACCACAAATACCATATTGCGTGCAGAGGGAGTGACTGAAAACTCCATGGTGAGAAACCAGTAACTCTGATCTGTGGCATGACACAATATAATGGGACTTTTCACAGAAAGGACTGTCCCTGTATCAGCAATGTACAGATGCAAATACAGTCCTTAAAGAGCAAAAAGCAAATGAAACTGCAGGAGTGGCTTAGGGTTCCATACCTTTCAGTATAGATGTGTGTGCAGCTGCAGCATGAAATATTTCGACATCATAGTTGGCAGACGAACTGGCATTTTGTTCCTCTTTCATTGGGATTCCAGTAACTGTAGTTGAGCCGAGGTCATAGTGAGTTAGGATTAAATTTGATAGTTTTGATGCAATCTGACCGCCAGCCTTCACCGAGTGAACTTCTGTAGTTAAGATAGCTGACAGCTGTAACAAACAAGACTACTTTGGTGTCATTCTTCATGGGAAATGTCACATCACTATAACAACAATGTCCATGACCAACATCCATCCACCTGGTCATCAATCAATGCTAGCAGTGAAAATGTCTGTCTCTGGAAAACTCTCAATACTGATTGGCTTGCTACTAACCTCTCCCCACTTCCCTCTTCCATAGCTCTGATTGGCCACAAATCCCAGCAACCTTCCCACGTAACTGACACATCTGTTCCTCCCAGTTACTATACAAAACACCTGAACCACATTCATTCACAGTGAAGAAGGAGGCAGTATATTCCTCCACAATGCTGGAACCTTTACTGCACAGTACAAAACACCCACCCTCACCCCCACCACCACCAACAAGGCTACAATTAGTATTGCTTTGTGTTGAATATTTTGAAGCATTTTAAGACAGGGATAAGCACTGAAAAGAATGACACTGACTAACACTCTGTCGATATCAGACGTCGCTTCCTTCATTCTCTGCAATACCAATAATGAACTTCATTCTGGTTAGACTCACAAGGTTACAGTGTGGCTGAGAAGTCACTGTATCCATACCAGACTTAAGATGTGAATAATTATGCACATGCCTTGTGCTCTGTGCAGTGTACTGAGCACCAGGCATGTACATATGGTCAGCAAACAAGGGTAGAGTAACCTCTTGGCCACCCTGTACAATATCTACCATTAATTTCTTCCTGTATTGTGCATATATGGCCTTAACCATTTAAGGCCCACTGGCTACTTTACATATCGCCAGGTTTAACGTTCAACAATTCTACGTTCTGCCTACTCACTGTATTTATGTGCTCTGTATGGATCTCATAACAAAAGTAATTATTTCCCTATGCAACATTATGTGAACTGTTTATCTAACCCAGACAGTGTGCAGTACAGTCTTCAAAGGGACATGACAGGCAGACACTTCTTGTGGTTCTGTACTGCATCTTCTGTGACATAATGCCATTCAGACTGATGAATTGATACCAAGGTATGAAGATTATTTGACTCTGAAGATGGAGGCAGCTGGTACCCATCTGTGTCACTATTACTCACCACAATGAGAACCACAAACTTCAAACACAGCATCCCTGACTTTGAATGGTGGAACCAAATAGCTATATGAAGAAGCCAGAAGTAGGGAAAGGCCTATCAGCTTTCATGAAGTGTTATTTAATAATGCTGCCAGTTATTGCAGTTACATAGCACTGACCATCAATGAGTCAATGAGTAGCAATGGTGGCATGATACTGACAGGAGTAAACTGAAGTACTGTGACAAAATCCTGTCACAGTGCCACTTTGTCCACTGTAAGTCCCATGTGGACTGGCCTGGGATGAAACTTGCTTCTCTGCAGTGACAGAGTATATACAGAAGTGAATTATACATTCACTCATTCTTAACTTCAGCACCAGGTGCCAAGGAGAGGTTCCCAGACACTTTACCCTAAGGAAAAAGCCCCTGTTATCCAATGAATGGGATAAAGCATAGGCCATAAGGTCACCTGGTTGATTTGGAGAAGAAACAAATCTCTTGCACCTGCTGGGATTTGAATAGTTCTGCAGATGTTCAGACCACAGCATTGTCACTACACCAGCCATCCATATGAAGTTGGGTATAAACTGCAAATATGGGCTGCAGTTAATGCATAGTACGACAGCAATTTGAATGCAGTTACCACTTTTGTGCCTGCATCATGAGTAAAGAGGTAAAAGTAATGTTGAACCTGTCCCTGCCACAAAGACATATGCTGGCAGGAGACATACAGTTCCACTCATCCTTAATTACAGCACGAGATGTAGTTGCGCTGTCAACTTTACATTCCAGCTGCTTTATCACCAGTGAATGACTCTCCCTTACCCAATCAATAGGAGGCTCAGTGGGCCCCAGAGCCAGTTTTGCTGTTTGGAGAGCACAAACTTTTGCCCAAGCTGTGAATTTAACCAACATGGGTACTTAAGGAAAATACGATAAATAAAATTTTTGAAAGAAGGATCATGAGGAAAATATTTGGTCCTACAAGAACAGATGATGGTTACTGAAGGATTAAAATTAATCAAGAAATCAATAAAATATTAAAAGGACAACATATAATTGGGTTTATTAAAAAACAAAGATTAAACTGGTTAGGCCATGTCGAATGCATGGATAATGATGTGCAGGAGATCAAGAGATGGAAACCCATGTCTAAAAGAGCAATTGGAAGACCTAAAACATGTTGGGAAAATTACATTTTGGAAGATATAAAGAGCACGAACGTACGCAATTGGAAGAAAGTAGTTGAGCATGCCAGAACCTTGTACAGGTTATAGTAGTGGTAGTAGTAGTAGAAGAAGAGGAGGAGAAGGAGGAGGAGGAGAAGAAAAAGTGAATTTAACCCTGGAAAGGCCACCCTGTAGTCTGTATCATGAGCTGGGGGGGGGGGGGGTTCGAATAGGAGGAAAAAATCAAAAAAACAGACACCACACTTCCGTTAACTAGCCACCAACACACATTGGTTCCCACACCCAAACCAAGAAAAGGACAAAAGAA
>Ga0123354_10021632_pt1 | contig 10137 bp, 2 predicted proteins | sample TergutLab28metaG_2_FD_97872 | JGI IMG/M metagenome (GOLD analysis project Ga0123354, IMG submission 97872) | Labiotermes labralis P4 segment gut microbial communities from Petit-Saut dam, French Guiana - Lab288 P4 | ecosystem: Host-associated > Arthropoda: Insects > Digestive system > Gut ...
CTCCTGATGATGGGTGCTGTGACACCCGAAACATGTAGAGTGACTTTGCAGTAAATAAATATCTGCATACTGTTGCATCTGGTTGGATTTTTATTAACACTGAATTACGATGCACGGAACCATTGATCTTAAAGTTGTTTTTCGTTTAGCGTAATGCGTAAACGCACAAGTCCTAAAACACGCATCTTCGCACCTTATAATACTCGTGTTCAAGTTTGCAGAAGAAAACGCAAATAAAAATATTCACTACTTTATCTGGTACTAACAGTTGCAACTAACTCTCTTTGTGCTGTGAGTTAATATCTGCTTAAAGGTAAAATGAATCAGATAAGGATGAATTTATAATATTAGTTCATGGCTAGTTCAGCCCAGTATAAACGGTTTTAGTGTAAAATAATACGCAGCAAATATTAAAAATAATATGACAAAGAATATGTTTCATGTTTTCTATTACTGCCGTATATACGCAGGAAACCTTGTGTATTCGCGTTATTTAATATTGTGACACAGGAGAACCACATTCGATCTAGAAACGTAAGAAGGTGACAGGTCCTTCGCCTAGATGTTTAAGGCTAACACGACGGAGCTCCTCTCACAGTTAAATGGGCCACAGCTCGGATTACGTAAAAAAAATCGTATCAAGGTTTATGTTGTTATCTCACTCTATGCCCGTATTTATTCTTCTTTTCGTGCGAAACTTTCGCCCGTTTTTCCGTTCTAATTAACTATCGTCTCCGGGGTTTCACGAAGTAGATGCAGGGGCGAAAGCATCGTAACTACGATTAACCCGTTAGTATCTCCGTACAGCAAAGTCCTTCTTGAGAGGATGCGTTAGCGCCCATTCAGTTTTTCCCTTAATTAAGCTGTTTAAAAAACACACACACACAGTGTCCTGGCTGAAAAGCGGACTGCTGCATGCAAAATCAGCGAGCTAGCGTGCGAATATTATGCCTCTAACTCTATCTCCATATATTTTAAAATAAAAATATTACACGCCACTGAATACAAGGCCAGAATTTAAAGACATGTGTTCCTGAAAACATTTGTGAGCTTGAAGAGAATAACAAAGCTGCGTAATATGGAAACTCGTGTTTTTTTTTACAAACATCCTGAGAGATCTCAACTGTTGAAGTGTAACTTGAAATTCGAAATTCCGTATTCCAGGCAACGGTTAACGTCTCTCGCGTGAGGTAAATGGACCAAATATGGCAAATTCTGGAAATATGGCCGCACTGCTGCCAGAATCTGTACTGTAATGGACGGTTAACATTTATCAGTACAACGTGAATGCCAATATCGGCTATGTTGCGTTTAAGGTGGCTATTCCCCAATTACGTTACACTGTGTGGTGTCGAAAACCATTTTATATCTGAAGAACAAAGACAACAATGTACATTAGACTTTCCGAATTTAAGTAATGCGCCTTAGCAGTAAATATATTCATCTGCTTACAGCTGAATCGAAGGGGACATTTTTTACTTGCCGTAGTAAAACTGGATTTTATATCTTTCATTTTTAAATATCCTTTCGACAGAGAAAAAGAATCACACCAATTGCATGTTATGTGAGCAAACCTTTGCAGAATGTGGAAGCTTGACACAGAATACGACAACGTTGTTTGTACACACGCTACATGCACATATCGCCACCTCCTTGTCCTTTTAAAGAAATGAAAATATTTTCAAATGATATATTCTTCTCTTCGTTGTGTAACAACGATATGTTACTTAATTTTCAATTTAAAAATGGATCTACAATATTTTCCGTTGATTTCAGCTTACAAACATGAAATGCATCTTAATACGAATTTGAAAGTACATAGTTCCATTATTTGGTTTAAGATTTAAATTTACATACTCTTAAACAAATAGATTGAATTTATTATCTGCACAGTACAGGCAATTTGGCCGAAAACAAAACTTTTAGAAAGCGACTTATTCTGGCGTTCATGATAAAAGACAACAATCATAAGCTTCTTAATGTGGATAAATAAATTAAATATTAAGGACATATATAGTGTTCGTTTTAAAGTATTTTTATCAGAAAAAAATTAAAGAAACTTGGCATGGCCGTATTACCCTCAAACATCTTATAGTATACATTTTCACTAGCGTATCTATGGCCTAAGATATAAGCCCACATGGCAGCTACCAAACCATTTCTGTAGAATTTAGCCCTTTAAACTCTGAGTTAAACCCCCATCTGCCATTTGCTGGCATTATTAGGAGATCACCATATTCTCCACGCTATCAGAGTAAGGTTTAACATTTCTGGCTGTAACGTATTAAAAGATTCACTAAAAATGCTGGGGTATCATCCCCTTTTCATCACGATAAGCCCCGCAATTGGAACACAGAAAGATGCAGAAACATAAGATTTAATATTAGTGGTCTTAACGCACTTGAGAGGCCGAGAAGGTTTTCGGTCTGTCTGCACGTCGTGCAAGCTTTACATTATTATATAGCTTAAACGACATTCAACTTAGAATTCACAAAATAAATAAACATAAGAATTCGTCTTTACAAAACTTGTGTCATGAGCATTCACTCACAATGGACTCAGTACAACAGGAAAATTTTAACACTTTGAAGACTTAATAGCGAAGAATACCCAAGCACCAAAATTACTACTAACGCAGAACGAGAAGATATACGTTTAAAAGCTTGCTGGACTGTTGCTACTCTAATTTAATGCAGCTATTAATGCAATTACAATTGGCATTGGAGTATGTGTATGTAATCAATTAATTAACAAAATTACACGAATATTTACATATATATAAAGATCATGTAAACAAATCACGCAGATGCCGTATGAATGAAATTTGTGGCAAAAGGTTTGAAGCATTGGGACGACAAATATCGGAAAAGGTCCGCTCTAAAGAATGATATTGTATCTATCAGAGTTACTTCTCTGAACAGTGATTCTAAACTTCTGTCCACAAACCCAAGTATATTACTCGTACACAAGTATTTCGAATCCACTGGTGAGTGAAAGTAAAATATTAAAAAATACAATGTAGGTATTACGTAACATTGAGGCACAAAACAGTAACTATTACACATTACGATTGTGTGTTTGTAGACTTAGGTACCCAGCAAGTAATTCGCATGCACCATATTGTCATCTGTGGATAATCAAATATCAAATATCATGAAAATACTTCAGTGGGAGCCGAGTTGTTCCATGCGGACAGACATGAAGAAGCTAACAGTCGCTTTTCGCAATTTTGCGAACGCGTCTAAAAAGCTTGTGGTTTCAGATTACACATTCCTATAGAAAAACATCTGCTTCCTCTCTGTACCTAATTAAGAATACGAGCGCCTATTATGAGAGTGGACATTTTACTGTCTGCTTTGGGACATACGAGGCCTCTCCGGAAAGTATGCAGCAATTTTGAATATACCGGTCGAGTGGCCTTGATGTACTTAGCAGCCGCTCAGAGGAGACCTTACTGTTCATCTGCGAATAGTCACTCTCCCGTGGGGCTAGTCAGTCGGCAGTGAGACGCCGTTGACTGACCTTGTGTACTGTGTGACCATCGCATTCGCACATCTCCTCACTTTCAACGGCGATTTTAGCTTTGGGAAAAGCCAGAAGTCGCAGGGAGCCAAATATGGTTGTAGGGTGGGGGGGGGGGGCTGATAGTTCTGGGGGATGTGTTGCTTTGCCAAAAAATCCTGCACGACAGCTGTAGAATGGGCAGGCACATTTTCGTGATGAATCTTATCTGCTCGGTCGGTCATTTTGAATTCGATGGTCACACTGTACACAAGCTCACTCAACGGCATCTCACTGCCGACTGACTAGACCCACGGGATAGTAACTGTTCACGGATGCAGAGAAAGGTATCCTCCGACTGGCTATCAAGTTACATCAAGGCCACGCGACCGGTTCTCTAGATATTCAAAATGGCCGGATACTTTCCGGACAGCCCTCGTAAACATTCGTCCTGATCGTTGCCTACTCCATACATGTAAGGTCATTGATGAGTTACTTTCAATGCCCCATCTTCACCGTCAGTTCACAGACCTTCTGTTTAAAATGAAAAGGTCATAAGTGTTCTTAATAGTCTAAATGTACGTAATACGAAATCAAACTTTCTGCAAAACTCCTTTATTTATAACACAAATGTATGGAGTTATATAGGTATTATACTGTTTATAAAGGAATACTGCTATAATGCGTTTATCTGCATGCAGATGGAGACAAAATGACGTCTCTTGTATATAACCATATACGGAATATATTTTGCACACACACACACACATACAGACAGAGAGAGAGAGAGAGGGATTTGTTGATGGCACAACATTAGCATATCAACCCCTTTGCAATCGTGTAAATTCATACCGCGCTATTTTGCACACACACGCACTTGTCGATGGCACACCATTAGCATTTGGTGCAACTACGTGTATATGGCATGTATTTTGCACACACACACACACACACACACACATTTTTCGATGGCACACCATTAGCATTTCGCTCCCTTTGCATTCATGTTACTACATACGGTAGTATTTTCCACACACACGGATTTGTCGATGGCACACCATAGCATATCGCCATCTTTTCAATCGTGTAACCACATACGGCATACATTTTACACGCACACAGATTTGCCGGTGGCACACCATTCGCATACCTCCTCTCCTATCTTTTTACGACAGGACTCCTTGACTGGCCTTCGATCATCTATTGTAAATTCTTTTGGAATCCTCGTAATTGACCTGACGCATATTATTGTCACATCATGTTAGTAATGACGCTTTTAAAAACAACCCTCAGGTTCTCCGAGGAAAACAAAACAAAACCTATAAAAATTCCCTTAGAAAAAAAGTTTACAAATATGTCCCAAATAACTAAAATCTGAACGCTGTAATAAAAGTGTATCTAATAAAACTTCTTCGTATTTTCAATTGAAGTTCCTCAGAGAAAACAAATAGCTATCGTTGGATGTTTTGCCTCTGGAGCTTCGTTAAATAAATATTTTCCTAGTGTAGCAGGAAGTTTGTTCCTGCAAAATTTCGTTTTCTGTTTACATTTAGCAGTATAGATTTATTAATCAAATAAAAGCTTTAGCATTTTCAGGAAATGCCTGTGTGCTATTTCATGGCGATACGTAAGCACACTCAACATTGCTGGTTGCCAGGTAACTAGAAACTAGCTAGCGCGCACCATACACACGCATTCTTCTCTCTCTCTGATTCATTTCAAACAATGCCTACGGCTTCCTGCTGGTTCAACAAAAACTCACTTCCACAGTACCATCCGAATTCATGTAGTCCGCAAATTAAAACAAAATTCTGAAAGACGGAATGACAAATGTGTAAACTTGCAGTGAATACAGGAAGAAAAGGCTCATGATGGGCTGAATCCTACCATACTGGTTACTACTTATCAGAGTACTGTACTCCAAGAAGAAGGGAAATTAGTAGTTTAACAACGTTCCATAAGATAATTTTAAAAATGATGGAATCGTAACGTACATAGAGGCTTGTAAGAAGCATGAAAGAAACCTGTCCTTATCTAATGGTCTACCTTAACTGGAAGTCAGCGGTCAGCAGTACTTTCAACGTGCCTTTGTCACCTGTATCGCCACTGTGCAAGGAAGTGTCTGACGGACAATCTCATGGTGCCGTAAATTTGACGGAGTTTTGTTCCTGTTTGGGGTACCACTGGGTCTCTTACAACTGAGGCGTGTAACGGAACTCTGTCCTTCCCTCCTATGGTAAATAAATGAATACACAGAAATGACTGAATGGTAATTGACATAGGAAAACCGAGGTAATTTGTCCACCATAAATCCCTTAAGGACTACACAAGAGTTGAACGCGGACCTCTCTTACGAGAATCTGGCGTCTAACAGCCTGAATTATGGGACGACATATGAAAATGACAGTCCCAGCAGGCTTACCGGATTTAAAAATCCCGTCGTTCACCCCGTAGTGACTCTCTTTATTGGCAGAGCGACCAGACTCCAAACAAGTTTGCAGAAACTTGCTTTTGAATGAGCTTAATTTGATTGCATACTTTAAGTCACAATTATGTCGACTTCGGAATACGAACTTCAAGATGGTTACAGCATAAACATATCATTTATTCACAAGCTTTTCGCAAGAGCAGAAGTAGCTAAACGAAGGCATTAATTATATCGTTTCTGGGAAAGCCTCATAGATGCCAGGTGGCCTACTGAGTTGTACAGCCAGGACTTCCACTTTAGCACAGAGAGTACAGTCTGTTTGAAAAAAATGACGCAGACCACGGCAGATATGAACAAAGACAAAATTTTTTTGCGGCTCTTATTAATGACGTAATTACCGCGAAGGTTACAATACAGATACCTCCCATACATTCTTTATGCTAAATACACTGCTAAAAATGCAGACCGAATCGTTTCCTGCCAGTGATTTCATTTACCTGTAAACTCCTGCCACTGTTAAGTATCTCACTTGAACACTGATTAATATTCTCGTATCTCTACGACGATACGTTGAGAGTTTATAACTCAAGGTACGAAGAGATTTAGGGTGTGTGAGAAAAAGACCCTAAGGAGACTGCGTGAACCTAAGAGACACAGAACTGCTCCTTGATTTTCGCACTTTACTAGTTCTGCTGCTTTGGGTTTGAAATCTAAACTTGGAATACAAAACTTGTTAATAACTGCTCTCGACTGAGTGTGAATTTTAGCAACGTTTCAAGCAGGCTGCCCTCTTTACGAGACCCTTCGTTTCCCCTCTGCCTTTAGGCTATCTTAAATAGCTATTCTAACAATTTCACATTATACATAACACATTTAACAATTTTCGTGTTTATTTCTTTTTCAACACGAAATATATTTAGCACTTCATTTTACTACAGTGTTAATTTTTGTCATGTCTGATATCCCCAAAATACGGCTTCATAACTTTTAAAAATATCTACTGAATTCACACGAAGGTGATATGCAAGTATTTTTAAAATCCGTTAAGTACCTAGTCCACAGTGGCAAACCATTGCACATGCTTTCAGTCGGGAAAGTCAACTTCCCATACGTCTACAAATTACATTGATTCCATGAATACTGTAATCTTGACAGCAGCAAAACAACCAAACAATCGGCTACAAATAACGAAAACCAAACATATCGTTCTCTTTAATGAACATTAACACGAATTTGTGAAACATGCAATAGGAAAATCATGAGTGTTACAGATATCAGGCACGAAAACGGAAAACAAAAAGCTGTAATAAAGACAGCTGCGGCCTGTTAGTACATTGAGGGAATTCAGAAATATTAGGGAATAAATAACACTGTACCTCTACCTTCAAATGCTGCATAAGGTTATTTAGGCTATCCTGATAATGTGATAGACAAGGAAGAAAAGGCAATTCTGTTTCTTACGTTAAAATCTATTTTAGATTCTGATGATATCCACGAAAATCCGTACACGTGTCATAGTAAAAGTTAGTCTGGAACCTCCTGCAGTCGATTCATGCGACAGACAAGGAGGGTGAGGAGAAAGAAGAGGAAAAAGAGATAGGTGCGCCATAAGATCGACAGTATTTTTACAATGAATATGGCTGAAAGTATCGAAAGACAGCCCGGAAACGTCAACACTTCCTTTATAAATTCATCTTAAAATTATGTTACAAAGGAAAACTGCAACAAATCTTTGTAGCCACGACATGGTATACGGTGCTGAGAAAATATTACCAAAGTAACACGGTTTTTAGAAAAAGAATGTAAATTAATATTACGCAGTAGCAACTACAAGTTTCCTGGACAAAACTTATCGAATTTTAGTTTCATTTGAAGTTTTACACATTTACTCCTGCTAAACGAGCAGAACTGCATTACATGAGAGAAAGTTTCGCTGGTTATATTTCACTGTTTTCCCTCTTTATGCGGTGTGCGGAAGGCCAATTATGCTAATAGCTCTACGATTCACGAAATAAGGCTTCCATGGATGCTTCGTGGGGAATAATTGCGAATCGCTGCCGCATTTTTATGGTTTAAACGTCAGACGACAGCGCCTCGTGCAGGTGGACATGATTAATAAATCCACTTCAAGGTAGGTATAAGAAATATATTTCTACGTCACTGTAAAATTGAATATGGGAGAAATGCATTAACCCTTCGATAACTAAAATAAAATTAGGCACACATTACGTATACATGTTTAGTAAGTACCTCACACAGAACACGGTGTACTTCCACGTGACAATAAAACGACTAGTGCCTTTTTGGAAAGTAATTCTAAGGAACGCATACACAGACCAGTAAAAAAGTACGGAGATTTAAATACTCAATTTTGGCGGTAGTTACACAGGCCACAGGCCTTTAAAATCTAATATCGCACAGTCCGAAGAGCCACAGACATTAATTTGTTGGTTTCTAATACGTTGCGCCTAGACGTCTTTAAAATTATAACCAATTCTTAAGCCGGGAGAATTAGGATTCACAGATATGCGTGGGGGAATAAACTAAAACACGCATTCAAGAAACAGCTTGTGATAATGAGGATTGGATCGATCTGGCTTAGGGAAAAACTAGTTATTCCATACCTGCGCTCTTTTGGAATATTACGCAGCGTCGAATGGTAGATTCTTACCCGCCTTTTGGGCCAAACTATGCGACCCCTTTTAGAGGGTCAAGGATTCTTGGAATGCTTGACACTTGAAGATGGTACCAACAGGTTGTTCTGAAACTTCGGTAAGAAACTACCATTTTACGCTGCGTAAAGTCCCAAAAATTTACAGATCTCATTTACACGGCAGCGGAAGCCTCAAATAATGCACCAGTGACCCAATACACAAAAGCGATAGGACATTTCTTTCTTTCTTTCCAACAATAACTAGACTGAAAACTACCCCTCTAGACAGATCTAATGGCATAAACATTCAGCACTTACCATTTAGCAAAGCCGTAAAGAATTCACTTCAAATTGCAGTGTCTGCAGAGAAACATTTTTAATTGTAACTTGCAACGATGGAATCATAACGGTGGAAACTGAGGATAAACACGTAATTTTTATCCTCTAAGCTTAAGAAATAATGTGCATCAACCCTCATTATCCTGGGAATTTATACACAAATAAACGTAGTTGTTTCATAAACAGGCCCATATAAAACTGTCATTCAATATTGTAAAAATAATTAAAAATTACACAACCCTACCGCATTGGGAGATTTCGATACATGAGGTAGAGTTTTAACCTATTTACTTACTATTTATGGCAGAATAATTATAGTAGAGTTGGTGAAGTGCGAATCTTGTCATCTGTAATTTAGCTTTAAATGCTCCCGTGACGGAGAATACCGACTGATTCACGTACCATAAAATAAATAAATTGCATTCAGTGTTATGGATTCAATGGAACGTTACGTACGTTGATAGATCGTATTATAATAAAATTTTTCACGTTCATAAAGTATCGAACCGTGATTTCAGAATCCTGAAGCGGCTGTCACTATAAACCTTCACATTCACATTAAAACACACTACTCCTTGTGAATATCACACAGGTCCGTAAATTAAGCTTGTTTTTAGGCGAGGTCACAAAATTGAGAAAAGCGACTGTTAGCTTCGTCATGTCTGTCTGCCGTCTTTCCGTCCGTCCGTCCGTCCGTTCGTCTGTACGTATGGAACAACTCGGCTCACACTGGATGTATTTTAAAGAAATTTGATATGAGTATCTTTCGAAAATCTGCCGTGAAAATTCAAGCATCATTAAAATCTGACAAGAATATTTGGTACTTTTCATGAAAACCAAAATATATTTTTCATCATATGAGTTCAATATTTCTTAGAATTAGAAATGTTTGAGACTAAGTTGTAGAGAAATGTTTGAGACTAAGTCGTAGAGAAATGTTTGAGTCTAAGTTGTAGAGAAATGTTTGAGATCTTTATGTGCGTCATCCCCGTTGTGTGATATACAATTAGTATGGCAATATATGTGAGTGGCACTTACCGTCAAACACAACTATTTTATTGGCTAATTATTGGAAGGTTTACAACTACATGTTTCGGCCCTACTCCTGGGCCATCATCAGGTTGTATCACGAACCTAGACTAGGCTATATTACATGCTACTTATTGGTAATGGGTGTTTTGGAGAGCTCTCCCTATTACTGCGTGTTATCATGGTA
>Ga0123354_10021633_pt1 | contig 10136 bp, 7 predicted proteins | sample TergutLab28metaG_2_FD_97872 | JGI IMG/M metagenome (GOLD analysis project Ga0123354, IMG submission 97872) | Labiotermes labralis P4 segment gut microbial communities from Petit-Saut dam, French Guiana - Lab288 P4 | ecosystem: Host-associated > Arthropoda: Insects > Digestive system > Gut ...
ATACAGACACCAAAGAGCAGTCTAAACAGCGGATGCACACGCATTCTCCCAGCAAGCCCAAGAAATTCAAACAAACACTGTTGGGAGAAAGAAAGAAAGAAAGAGAAAAGGGGGGGGGGGGATGGCTACAGTATTCTGGGACCGTAAGGGAATTTTGCTGACAGAATTCATGGCACCAGGGACTACAATAATGTCAGAGGTTTATTGTGAAACACTGAATAAGCTTCGGAGGTTGATCCAAAACAAATGGTGTGGGATGCTCACTAAAGGCGTCATTCTCCTGCACGACAACGTGCGGCCCCACACCACGGCTCGCACAAATGCTTTAATCAAGCTCTTCAACTGGGAGATTTCCTACCACCCTCCTTACAGTCCAGACCTGGCACCAAGCAATTACCCTTTCTTCACCAAGATGAAGGTCTGGATGGCTACCCAGCGCTTCCACACCAATGAAGGGCTCCTGGATGGAGTCAACTACTGGCTGCATAACTTGGCGGCACCGTTCTTTGATGAGGGACTACACAAACTAGTGTCACAGTACGACACGTGCCTAAATGTGGATGGCAACTATGTGGAGAAGTAATGCAGTTATGTATGTAACTGTTCCACGTAATAAAGTTTTGTTCTCTCTTTTGTATTTTTTTAACAAGCTAATCGGCAGTTGATTTTGGAATTGCCCATGTACAATGGACAGACCAGCAGAGGCTAGATGGAAAAAGTGGGTAAGCCAATAGGGAGGTGTGGGAACCTGGGTATACAAGTAGGCCAGGCCCCAAGAAAGTGTAGTGGAGGGCTGATTAATGACCGATGACCAGTGGGGGAGCTGGTGGGTTCAGAATGGCAGCCAAAATCGGGTAGATAGCTTGGATATATAGGTAAGGTCTTACCAGGTAGCAGCTTTATGGAAGCAGTTCTGAACCCAACAACTCCCCTACTGGTCAATGGTCAATGATCAGCCCTCCCACATTCACTCATCCTCCTTTAGAGTCCAGCCACTATGTGTCAGAGCTAGACTACACATCCCCAATAAAAAACTCAGGGTTGGATGGGTGGGTGGGTGAGCTAGTCAGTATTGTCACTTGCTATGGGCTGGCCAGCCTGGGCTTTGAACCTCAGAAGAAGCAAGATTTTCTGCACCTGTCCAAGACCAGACCTGAAGCCCATCCAGCCTCATGTACAAAGGGTAGTGGGTCTTTTCCCTGAGGGTAAAGCAGCTGGGGCATGGTGCAGACCATCCACCCCATCCAATGCTGAGGTGAAAGCACGATTAGAGTTATACCTCTGCTCGCCCTCCATGCCTCCATGACACACTATAGCGATACCTTTACCTTTACACAAACCATTCTGGCATTCTTTATGGACCACTGACCATCTAAGATAAACGTGACATGTTCTTCTGAAATACTGGAAACCACATACCCGGCAACACAAAGTTACATCCCAGACACCTGCAGTCCTTGAATATAATTTCACACACAAATCTGTAATACTGACAGCATTTACCCTTTCCATTTTCTATGGTTTAGTGTTAACTAACCATCAATATCTCAGGTTTGGCATAATAATGAACTAGGAAGAACAGTACGTTTCCATTTTTTGCTCCCACATTTACATCTAGAGTAATGAAGCAGTTTACAAAGACATCAGCAGTGACCCAGGCTTTGGCATAAACAGATATTTTGCTGATATTCTAGTCTTTTGAGTTATGATAACAAATGTTTCAAAGACACACATACATCTATCTACTGAGAACAGTTTCCTACCAGAATATAAAGTGCCACTACCATGAGAACACCAACTTTTGAAGATAGTTTGTTGTTTTAGTTTTTATATTTATGAAACAATGAGGGTTTTGCTATTCCCCCGCGATAGGGAATGGTATCATGTCTGATGCATCAGAAGTGGATGGTAGGAAAAATGTACACCAATCTTTAGGTTTTCTGCCCCACTGGTAAGATTTTCTCCTCACAGCAAATGTTTTATTGGGAGGAAGATTATAAAATGCACTGCTTCATTTGTGTTACATTTATTATGCAGTCCATATCCACATAATTCTTCCAACAGCTTCACTGTTTTCCACTCATCCACTGTTTCCATGTTCACAATTTTGCTCTTTCCAGATAATGTCTTACAGATGTTTTTTGCCCTCCTGAACTTTTCTATCTAGCCAGCAGAACTGGTAAAATGATCTACTTCCAAGTTGTATGCTTGTTCTAGAGCCTTCTTTTTGAGATAAATGCCGCAGATAAGCTTTGTAAAATCATTTTTTTTAAAATTTAATTAGACACTTTGATCTCGGGTACATTTCCATTTAAAACGCATTCAGTCTGTTGGGAGTATTCTAAAATTCACCCACTTTAGCACTGCAAGTCAGGGCCTGGTTACACCATGCAGCAAGGGCAGTCACCAAATATAGTAATGGAGATGTGAAGAAAGCTTTTACTCAACACATGCCTTCCATATTCTACTACAAACCTGTGCCTGGACATGTATTTTGTCACTATGACTCAATGTGTTTCATTTTCTTGAATTTTTCATCACTGTAGGAATATCTATTCAAATCTGTCAGAAGAAATATGTCAGCACTCAACAACTGCATGAATCTCTGTTATGTATTACACTATACAGGTTGCTAATGATCACCACAGTAAATTTTAAACTGAATTCCAGGTAATGACCAACCAAATTCAGCATCAGCCAAGATTATCACTTGAACAACTTGCAAATTCAATAGGTGTAGTAAATGCTATTTGGTAGCTATTACAGCTACAGAGAAACATTTGCAGTGATGACAGATGTCTCCAGAAGTATGTATGTTTTATGTTATGAACCCTACATTAAACATTCCAAAGACAAACATCAAATTTAACCCTGTTCCCTAAAGGAGTGTACATTTTCTGTGTATCAAAATAAAAGAACCATTACTTTCATGCATGCACAATATCAAATTTTGTGAAATGAAAATAAATGATATGAAAAGCAGAAAATCGATTAAAGATTGTGGTTGTTTTTTTTGGAGGGGAGGAAGGTTAAAACTTGGAGGAGGAGGAGAAGGGGGAGGAGGAGGAGAAGTAGAAGAAAAAAGGAGAAGTAGGAGGAGGAGGAGGAGAAGAGGGGGGGAGGAGGAGGAGGAGAAGGAGGAGGAGGATAAAACTGTTAATGCAAACTTGAAGCTGAACTGCAAATCAGCAACTCCATTATATGCTGCCATATGTTTAAAAAACCCACATGGAAATGGGCACTACAAATGATTTATATTCATCATTCTTGCTCAACAGTGAAAATCTGCCACATACAACAGTACCCCTCAAATATACGTAAACACACACAATATATAACCTGCTTAGACTTCAAATATACATACAACCAAAACTTCCAAGCAGGGTGTGATTTAGAAGAAATATCATGTGTTTAATTTATTGCTTGTAGAGAATGAAAATATTTTGTGTACCAACAGAAAATGTGACTATTATTTAATTTTAAAGCAGAAGGTGTGGGAAATCATTAGGCCAAAAATACTATTGACTCATCCAATGGTGTTGCAAAGAGACTTTTGTTTTACTAACCAGAGGCAGCCCCACAGCATGCTGACCCGGAATAGTAGGAACAACTCTGCCAGTGAGCAGTATGCGTTTCTGCTCTTCATACAATCTGTGTAATGCAGCCTGATCGATTGGAGTTAGATTCCTTTTTGAAGTGACAGACTGGATCTGCATCTGCACTGTTGTCAAATTCTGCAAAAAATTCCGTATTACTTATTATAAAAATTAATTTAATTTATCACAAAATATGTCTATTCCTTAAAATAATGATTAATTCATAAATTAAAATGTCTTTCCAATTTGTGGTTATGCATAACATTTAAGTGACATGAAAAATCTCTGTACAGACTGAATCTCTAACTTTTCACCCTTAATTATTTTAACTCATTCGATGGAAAATAAAATATTATTAGCAACAATAATGTTATACTTGTTTGATAAACAGTGTGCCAGGATAGTGACTCCCTACTAGTTGGGTGGTCCAGGGATTAAATCCTGGTGGGATGTGAGATTTTCTGCACCTGTCCAGACCAGACCTGGGGCTCAGTCAGCCTCCTTTATAATGGGCACTGGGTCTTTCCTGGGAGTAAAGCAGTTGGGGCATGGCATTGACCACCCACCCCTATCTAGCGTTGAGGTTAAAGTAAAAGTAGAGCTATACCTCTACTCTCCATCTGGGCCTTCATGGCCTGTTCTGGGGTGAACTTTACCTTTACCTCGTTTGAAAAACAGAATATGGTGGACAGGATGTTTCTGTTAGTATGTAATATTAATACAAACAATGCACTCTTTAACTGTGTAACAGGTACTGCTCACCTTCTGGTTCTGGGGTGTCAACTGAATGGTTTGCACCTTCTGGACAATGCTCTGCATTCCAACTGCTGTGCTGCCTGACACAGTACTGCCTCCAGGTGGAATTGGCACAAGATGTGGGACCAAATTGCTGTGGGGTTGTGGTACGGACACTGTCTGTGATGCCACACAATGATGCTGCATGCCAGGCTTACTTGAGGATGTTGTGAGAGGGTGATGGCCACTACTTGTAGTAGCTACATCAACTGTCACAGTCTGAACACCAAGGTTTGCTGCCATCTTCGAAACCACAGACTGAAGTGTTGCCATGGTTGTTGCTGTGGATGTTGCAGTGCTGCCGACCTGACAGAGAATATTTGTCGGTGTGTTCTGCACAACTGAGCAGATGGAGGTCAAAGGTGGAACACAGTTTGTGTTACTTGCATTACAGCTGACCGCAGACACACGAAGAGATTGCTGTGTCAAAGTGAATGGTGGTGCAGTAACATGGAAGGAGGCATCATTCCCTGTTGTGCATGTAACGTGCTGCGTACCTTGGCAAACAGTGTTAGGTTTAACAAAGTTCCTCTCTTGTACTGGACTCTTAACAGGCTCTGTCAGAGTGCCGGTACTATTGCACTGTCTGCCGACAATGATATTAGCAGAGCTCACCACGGGGAGGATCTTGGATGTGCGAGGTTGTTTTGATTTCTTTTTCTTCACCGTGTTCACTGTTGGTGTACTGGGCTGAACAAGTTTGACAAGATTAGGATGTGTGTGTACAATGCTATCTAGGAACGTGGTCTGGAGGCTGGTGGTGGTGGGGATACCAAGTGAGATGGTCTGTGTCTCTATGGACTGTTGGCTTTTTCTTGTGCCGGTACTGGCTGCAGTAGCTGTTGTACTTTGGCTAACCACTGGCTGGTTAATAAGCCCAATCACTGCAGTGGTACCACAGCCAGCTGCACCTCCACTTGGAGGTGGTGAACCGATTGAAATACTAGAATTATTTGAGTCTGAACTGCACCTCCGTACAGCATTTGCTGTTCCTGTACTTAGCTGCTGCACAAGAACAGACGGTTGTTGAGGCAACAACTTAGTGGTTGTGTTATTGGCTGCTGTCATAATTGATGGTTTATGCTGATTATTCATTGCAGCACTGAAGCTCTCTGGACTCCCACCTATTACAATTGTTCCCGTAGGAGTATTGAATGCAAGGCCCTGACCAATAGCCTTGCTTATGGCACTGGGAGTGAGATGGAGTTGGGGCATATTTATTATCCCTGGTGCTGCAGCATTCTGCGCCTGCTGAAGACACTGGATAAGCTGTGGTGCAGCTAAAACAGAAACTCCACCATGGTGTGCAATCAACAATTGTTCTCCTCCAAAATTACCACCCCCTGATGTCATTACAGGTGCTGTCACAAGTGGTATGGTTCCTCCCGTTGTGGATACCAACCCCTGGATGTTTGAAAAAGGGTGAAGGCCAAGAAATGTGGGACCAGAATCTGCATTTGGTTTTGGTGTTGAAATGAATGGTACAGGATCATGCTGTTTGGGCCCAAGACTAATGTTTGGGTGAATGAGCTCAGTTTGTGTAGTGGCTGAAGTTTGCTTCTGGGTGGTGTCCTGAGGGGGTTTCAGAACCACATCCTGCTGGCATGTATGCTGATGAGAAGACTTGGCCATGAGGAAGTTGCTGGAATTTTCATGGCAGGAAAGTATAAGCCCTGGAGATGATGTGGGTGATGATTTTTGACACGTGCTTGTGGATGAGTCCACTTTGTTATTTCCTGGCTGGGCAAAGCCATCTCTGAAAATGGCACAACCCACTGCACCTGCTGGAGACTTTGCTTGGATACCAAATGTTCCAGGAGTGGAGTTTGTCAAGTTGCCATCTAACTTACCACCAATTGATGTAGTAATCTGTGACATACCAGAATTTGTCATTTCACCTGAGCAAAATGCATCCTTCAGATATGCAGACTTGCCACCCTGTTGCTGAAGCATTGTAAACCTTTCTTGTGGCTGTGGTTGCAGAGTACTGGTAGCAGTGTTGATGTGAGAATTGGGTGAAGTGAAGTTTGTGCCTCTGGTTGTTGAAGTATTTGTGCTGGCAGATACCAAATTTGAGGGTAGCCCTGATGGCGATGTCTGCTGAAACAGTAACATAACCCCGAAGGATGGTTCACATACAAGGCTACACATCATAATTCTTAACTCAGATGTCACTTATAAACAGATGCTTTTGTCCTACAATAAATCATAGTTCCATATATGTTTTCTGCAAAGAATTATTAATTGCAGAGAGTATGATCCAATTTATTATTCTACATTCAGTTTCAAGTCAAGTTTTTTTTTAAATTTAAAATTGGTTGATTGTGGTGAAGCAGTTCCTGAGATATTATTATTAACCCTTATTGTCAGGCCCTTAAGTACCAACATAGCTGCTGATGGCCAGAGTCATTTTTGTTTTAAATGTCCATGCCTGTACCTATGCTGGAAAGAAATGTCTCTTTTGGTTAAAAGTGTTACACTGAATGGGGCATCCTGTTTGGCTGATAGAGTTAACACAAGTGCCTGCATAAAGCTTTTTGTGACCAAAAAGACATTTCAACTCATCCCACACTGTACATTCAAACATTCCAAATAAGGATATATCAACTTCTGAATTCGACAGACACCTTCTGCCAGCTTGGTTGATCTCACATATTTTATAACACAAATTTATGAAATATATAAATAATAAACAAGAAACACTTAATTTACACACTGACAGTGAGAGACACTCAAACTGGAGCTCTATGTTTCATAGCAGAGGAGAAAGTAATCCAAATTTCAGAACTCACCTCTTTCAAAGAACTTCAAACTCTACCCCCTAAAACAAATTTACCTCACCCTTACAGCTATGCTACTGCAACTACAGCACTGCTTGAAGTACCTACTTTTGTGAGCAACTTTATTTTCAGAAACAAAACATTTAAAAATTTCATTATGTGTGCAAAATTTAAATCAACTGTCAGAGGAATGTGCACATTCTTACATAGATGACAACTGTTGCCACTCAAAGAGAACATTTTTCAGTCCTTTGTGGGGCTTTAGGCTGTAGGCACACTCATGAATGCTTGGAGACAACTGTTCCCAGACTGGCATCAGTTACCAACTGTGTGTGGCTGTGCAAAAGGGGTATTATGTATCACACCCACATTATACTATGTAATATTAGTAGGAATATTTTGTATGTTCAATTTTCATAGTGGCTATGATCAACTGAATTTTTTTCTCTCCCTCTCTCATACACTCTCGTAACTCTTCTCAAGCACTAGCAGACGTGAATTTACATTTTGGAATTCTTACTACAAACGTGAATGAAAACTCTCCATTCCCATTCTTATTATAAATCAATGTTCACCTAACAGTTTTGTGTTTAGGATATTAATCTATATAACATCACCTTGGCATGTTCTTTATTACAACAGAGGATACATGTAATTTGTCTTGTTGCAGTTTGTCCAACAGCTTTTGAGATATACAATTTCTATGAAACTCTCCATAAAGAGCTCCAAATTAAACTTTGTCTTCTAGAACTGCACAAGCAGGATTTAAATCCAACGCTAAAGGATTGATTTCAAGTTGAGAAACAAAACTTTGGCCACCTGCAGTGTGAATTTTAAGTTGCCCCTCTAAAATCAAGGTTCACATCAGAGCATAAACCACAGACAAGCAATGCCACATTTCTCATTAATGGTGAGCAGCTATCATGCATGGTAACTGGATTTGACATTACCAAATTCTACTGCCAGAACTTCAAAATATAACAACAAATTCTGCATATTTCAAAATAGTGACTCCTGAAAAGCAGCTAAAGGCACAGCATTACAACTTTGAGAGAAGGGTTTATAATCATCTTCATCCAAGAGCTCTACATTCTCAACAGCAACCACATTTACAGAATACAGTGTAGTTATTTGGCAGGAGCCACATAAGACCAAGGATTTTAAATATCTAAAAAAACTATACCTGTAGAAGCTGAGAAAGAACCACATGATTGCTTGCACCACCTGTTGCAGTAGGAGCACCACCACAACTTCCACTAGCAAGTAGAGCTGATAGTTGGTTTTGAGCAGTGGCAACAGTGTGCTGTTGCTGTCCAACTGTGGATGGAAGGTTCTGGAGAAGTATATTTGCTGTAGGTTCCTGCACATACAGACGGTAAACCATATACTTGAGGGTGGTAACACTTCAGAGGCTGCAAACTGAATGAGCAGTGCCATTACATTAGATATGTCTTTTGTACCTTAGCAGTTGTGTGCCTGCAAGGATCATAAGACTGGAATTCAACCCTCAACCAAAAATAAGCACAAATTTTCTGTAAAACCAGATAATGAGAAATGTCCAGTTTGAAACCACATCCACGCATGATTTCAGGCTTTTGCCACAGTGTATATGAGATCAGTGATCTTTTGGAATTCTACGCTGCATAAAAACCCTAAAAAAGGCCTGAGCTCATGAAGCCCATATTTGCAATTATTTTCAGAATTTTTCATTAGTTCCATAAAAATTCTGTAAAAATAATGCATAATTTCCTATTAATTTAAATTTAAATATTTTTAAGTTAAGTACTGATTATATAAAGAGTCAGTCCGACAACACGGTACAGACTCTCATTTATCCGCATGCACATTAATGGTGGAAATTCCACAACCGTTTAGTTATTAATTATAGCTTCCTGTAAAGACTACTGTGTTGCCCATTATATCAGGTTTGGTAACATGTAGCAGCTATTCTTTATCTTGCAGAAGACAGTACCTTCTTATCTAGTTACAACTTCCCAATTTATTATTTTGTTTGTCCCCTGATGATCTATCAGGTCATTGCTGGGAGAGGGGGGAACTACCTGGACAAATTTCTATTCCAACAACTTCTTGCAAAATAAAATATATACGACGTAGCTTTAATCCTTAAATTGACAAAACAGACATAAAGCTTCAATGACACAAGCATACTTCTGTTTGCAGAACCCAGAACTAGGGAATATTAATTTTCTCTACAATGTCAGCCTTTCTTTTTATTCACAGCAAATCACACAGTGTTGCTTTTTTTTTTTTTTGTCAGTGAATAATTACTGACGTGAAGACACTTAACACTTCTTGACATGTCCTCTTGCTTATCTCTTGCAAGAACCCCACCATATTCAGGTTACAAAATAACATGCACAACACAACCATGGTGATGTTCATGCATGACCACACTCTCCTAGTAACCCACACATCAGAAAACACATCACTGCAAAAAGTCAACTTTGTCGCAAGTGCCAGACAAAATATTCATAATGAGAATTACCATTGTGGTAATTCAAAGTAGTGCTAAGAAGAACGGGATGTCTGGTAATTCAACCCCATACATATATTATGTACAACTAAAGCCATACAATGTGTATCACAGATTCACAGCTTTCTAAATGCCAGTTATAGATATAAAATTACAGATATATCCTGAAAGTTAAATGCCATTTTTATTCTATGGCTACAGCACTATTCAATTTAAGTGTTTACTATGGGACAGAGTTTCACAATATGGGGGGGGGGGGGGGGAGGAGGCTTTTTTTAAGGGGCCAAGGCCCGTTTAATCGTTACAAGGGCCATTTTGGGGTAAAAGAAAAAACGGTGTTCTCCCCCGCCACCTCTTTTTTTTTTTCCCCAAAAAGGACCCCTGGAAAAAAAGAAAGGGGCATTGCCCCAATAAAAAAACCTCCCCCCCCCCCCCCCCCCCCCCATATTGTGAAACTCTGTCCCATAGTAA
>Ga0123354_10021634_pt1 | contig 10136 bp, 7 predicted proteins | sample TergutLab28metaG_2_FD_97872 | JGI IMG/M metagenome (GOLD analysis project Ga0123354, IMG submission 97872) | Labiotermes labralis P4 segment gut microbial communities from Petit-Saut dam, French Guiana - Lab288 P4 | ecosystem: Host-associated > Arthropoda: Insects > Digestive system > Gut ...
ATTTTACAAACGTTAATGTTTTCGCAAAGTTAAGAAAACTCTGTGCTTGCAAACTACTATTGTCAACAATGAGTGTTTCCATATTTATTTTATTTTATGAATGCAAAGGTAAAAAAAAATCAACTTTCAACAAAATAAAAATTATTTAACTGCATTTTGGAAAGTATCCATGTAATTGCTACTTTTGTATCGGTTTAGAGTTTGAGATTATGCAGTTAATACATTCTATCAATATGAAAAGTAACAACAAACAAAACAATTCAACTACATTAATTCCAATAGCTATGATGTTTCTTGCTGTTGGAGTCAGTATGTCAACAATATGGTTGAAGTACTCATTTATGATTATTTCGATAATTATATCCGCAATTGCCCTTTTCCTTTCATTGAAAAATCGCAATAATAAATAATCCTGATGGATATAAAATATGGTAGAGTAAAATATATGAGAGACTAATAAAAAAAGCACTGCGCCCAACAAAACATTCAACAACTTCTGAAGCCTTGATTGGTTTACTTTCAGTAAATAGCCGGTTTTTCTTCGACTTCGACCTATTGCTCTACGCTACATAAATCTTTTATGGGATTAATCGCTTGGTTCGCTGTACCGGGCCATCGCATATCCCGAACTCAGGGGGATTTAGGAGATTCCGCGTCAAGCGCAGAATGACAAATCAAATAATTCATAATTCCGTTCCGAATTTTTTGCGGAAAATAGTTACCGGAATAAAAATTTAGCAGTATATTTGCCATATAACCAATCATCAATAATCATGAGAAAGTCAAAAAAAGCGATAATAGCCTTGTTGGGAACGATGTTGTGTGTGGCAAACCTCTATGCGCAACCTAAAACCGGTTCGTGGGGCGATCAGGGCAACGGCACCTACATCAACCCTATTCTTAATGCAGACTATTCCGATCCCGATGTAGTGCGCGTCGGCGGCAAATATTACATGGTATGTTCCGAATTTCAGTTTATGGGAATGCCTGTGCTTGAATCGGAAGATATGGTGAATTGGAAAATAATTGCGCAAATTTATTCGCGCTTGGATTTCCCCGATTACGACACGATGAACGGTTATTCCAACGGTTCATGGGCGCCGTCCATCCGTTATCATGCGGGGAAATTTCGGGTGTATTTCTGCACCATCCCCGAAGGTTTGTTTATGTGCAGCGCCGAGAAAGCCGAAGGACCATGGAGCATGACATTGATCAAAAAAGTCGAAAAATGGGAAGACCCCTGTCCGTTTTGGGATGAGGACGGCAAGGCATATCTCGTACATAGCGTGCATGGCGCAGGTCCAATCATCATTCACCGAATGAGTGAAGACGGTACGCAATTATTGGACGACGGATATACCGTTTATACGGGTCCTGTTGCCGAAGGTCCCAAAATGTTCAAACGGGAAGGATATTACTATATCAGCATTCCCGAAGGCGGGGTAGGTGCAGGCTGGCAAACTGTTTTGCGTTCCAAAAACATTTACGGACCGTATGAAAAGAAAGTAGTTCTGGAAACCGGCAGCACGTCGGTCAACGGACCGCATCAAGGAGCTTTGGTGGATACTCCCGAAGGCGAATGGTGGTTCTATCATTTTCAACAACTCGGAGCGGTGGGAAGGGTAGTGCATCTGCAACCCGTGCGGTGGGCAAACGACTGGCCCCTGATCGGCGTGGATATCGACCGCAACGGCATCGGCGAACCTGTGTATGTCTGGAAAAAACCGACTGTCGGTAAAAAACCGCTTGTTCACGCGCCGCAAACCGACGATGACTTTAAAACACCGAAACTCGGATTGCAGTGGCAGTTTAATCACAATCCCGATAACACGGCTTGGTCGCTTACCAAAAAACCGGGATATCTGAGCTTGAATGCGCTGAAAAGCGAAAGTTTTCTGAAAGCGAAAAACACGCTCACCCAAAAAATCATGGGGACATCGGGAGAAGCCGTCGTGGTGCTCGACGCGAGCCAAATCGCCGAAGGACAAAAAGCCGGTTTGTGTTGTTTCAGTTCCATGTATAATTTGTTTGGAATTTATCGTACGGAGGGCAAAAACTATCTGTTTTTTGAAAACAACGAAGCCTTGTTCGATCAGCCGCAACAACTTCCCGCCGGGACAAGAGTAAGGATTAACTATTTCGATACGTCAAAAAACTATATGGAAAAACAACCCATCACTGCAAAAGTGATTTATCTGAAAGTAAAGCTTGATTTTTCGACAAACGCTAATCATTTTTATTACAGTACGGATAATAAGAAATTCATTCCTTTCGGGAAAGATTTCAGTGCAGAGTTCGGATTTTGGAAAGGAGCGCGTCTCGGACTGTTCAGTTACAACGACCGGAAAGATAACGGTACGGCGCTTTTCAGCAAATTCAGATACGACTATGATGGTCCAAAATGAGATTGATTCAATCCCGATTGAATTATCAAAACACCCCGACTATTACGAAAACACACCCCGACTATAATGACAAAATAGCCCGACTATAACGACAAAACAGCCCGCCTGTAATGATAAAACAGCCCGACTGTAATGTTAGTGTATCGCTCGATCCAAAATTTTGGATCGGTCGATCCAATTTTCGGGATCGCTCGATCCAACTTTCGGGATCGGTCGATCCCGAAAAAGCGTATTCGGTGCAGGTTACATCAATACCCTTTTTTATCTGCCTCTTTTCCCTCTGAATCCGCCGGTTTCCGGACGATTGGGTCGGTCATACGGATGGTCTTCCCTATCCGTTCTTTCCGGTCTATCCGTTCTTTCGGGACGAGGTAATAATGCTTTTCGGGATAGTTTGAATTTACCGGTCTTGGGATCGATATCCAACAGCTTCACTTCTATAGTATCGCCTTCTTTCAAGCCGGTTTCTTCGACAGTTTCCAATCGTTTCCAATCCATTTCGGAAATATGCAACAGACCGTCTTTGCCCGGAAGAAATTCGACAAAAGCGCCGTAGGGCATGATGGAGCGAATTTTTCCTTCATACACTTCTCCTACTTCGGGTACGGCAGCAATTGCTTTAATTTTGGCGATAGCGGCGTTGATAGAGGCTTTGTTGTTGGCGGCAACTTCCACGCGTCCGATACCGTCGATTTCTTCTATGGTGATGGTAGCTCCGGTTTCTTCCTGCATAGCCTGAATAATTTTGCCGGCAGGACCAATGACAGCGCCTATAAATTCTTTGGCAATGATAATCACTTCAATTCTCGGAGCATGCGGTTTCAAATCTTCACGCGGTTCCGAAATGGTTTCCAAAATTTTAGACAAGATGTGTTCACGTCCTTGTTTAGCTTGCGCCAGAGCATTTTCCAAAATTTGGTATGATAATCCGTCCACTTTCATATCCATTTGAGTAGCAGTGATTCCATCGAATGTTCCCGTCACTTTAAAATCCATGTCGCCCAAGTGGTCTTCATCTCCCAGAATATCGGAAAGAACGGCATAATTAGCGCCTTTGTTTTCCGAAATCAAACCCATGGCAATACCGGAAACCGGTTTTTTAATAGGAACTCCTGCGTCCATCAGCGAAAGTGTCCCGGCACAAACGGTCGCCATGGAAGACGAACCATTGGATTCCAATATATCGGATACGATGCGGATGCAATAGGGATAATTTTCGGGCAGCATGGATTTCAAAGCCCGATGCGCCAAGTTTCCGTGACCGACTTCCCGACGGCCCACCGCGCGTTGCGGACGAGCTTCGCCGGTTGCGAAGGGCGGAAAATTGTAATGCAAAAGGAAACGTTCTTTTTCAACAGTCAATACATCATCGATGATTTTCTCATCTAATTTGGTGCCTAAAGTAACAGTTGTCAGCGCTTGGGTTTCACCCCGCGTAAAGATAGCCGCTCCGTGAGGTCCCGGAATATAATCTACTTCCGACCAAATCGGACGGATTTCCGTTGTTTTGCGACCATCCAATCGTATGCCTTCGTCAAGGATACAACGGCGCATCGCTTCTTTTTCCACTGCATGATAATACTTGTTTATCAAGGAAATTTTTTCTTCCGTCAATGCTTCTTCGGTAAATTGGGCTTTGTATTCATCCACTATGGCTTTGAAAGCGTCGGTGCGCTCCTGTTTTCCTTGTCCGGATTTGGCGATCGCATAGACCTTATCGTATAATTTTGATTTAACATCTTCGCGTAACTCTTCGTCATTGACTTCGTGTGAATATTCGCTCTTCTCGGTTGTGCTCAACTCTTCCATAAATTCAATTTGCACCCGACACATCTGTTTAATCGTTTCGTGTGCAAATTTGATGGCATCCAGCAAATCGGCTTCGGAAACTTCTTTCATTTCACCTTCCACCATCATAATATTATCGAGGGTAGCACCAACCATAATATCCATATCGGCTTTATCGAGTTCGGAAAAAGTGGGATTTATTTTGAATTGTCCGTCAATGCGTGCAACACGTACTTCAGCCAATGGTCCGTTGAAAGGAATCTTGGAAGCGGCTAATGCAGCCGAAGCTGCCAAACCGGCTAAGGCATCGGGCATATCTTCTCCGTCGGAAGAAAATAAAACGATGTTTACAAAAACATCTGCATGATAATCATCAGGAAATAATGGGCGTAAAGCTCTGTCAACCAAACGGCAGGTTAAAATTTCATAATCGGATGCTCTGCCTTCGCGCTTCGTAAATCCTCCCGGAAAACGGCCGAAAGCGGAGTATTTTTCTTTATATTCAACTTGTAAGGGCATAAAATCTGTACCCGGTGTTACTTCTTTAGCAGCACAAACAGTTGCCAGCATCATCGTGTTGTTCATACGCAACTCGACCGCTCCGTCAGCTTGTTTGGCTAATTTTCCGGTCTCAAGGGTAATGACCCTTCCATCACCCAAATCAATCTTCTTTACAATAGGATTAAGCATAAATAATTGTTTCTAAAATATTTTTCTTTCTTTAAAATCGTGCAAAGGTAATTAAAAATAAAGGAAATATCGTATATTTGCACCAAAAATTCCATAATAATAAAAAATGAAACAAAATATTATTAGTAAACCGGTACTAATCATTTCAATCGTTGGAATAATTATTTCCTGTACCTATAAAAATCACTTTACGGTAGGAGGTTACATTAAAGACGGAAAAGGCAAAATACTTTATTTGGAAAATGTAACCACTTCGAAGGCAATCCTTTTGGATTCGGTACAATTAGGGAAAAACGGATCCTATACTTTCAAGCGAGAACGCCCGGCAGCGCCGGATTTCTATCGTTTGCGATTAGATAACCGGTGGATTAATTTTACGATTGACAGTGCCGAAAACATAACAATTCTTTCGGATACGCTGCAATTTGCAATTAACTATACAGTGAAGGGCTCACCGGAATCGGAATATATTAAAACATTGACTTTATTGCAAATAAAAACGGAAAAGTTGTATAATGAATTGCAAGACCGGTATCGATCTAAAAACATAACGGCAGATGAATACAGGGAAAAAGCAAATGCTTGTATTGAAGAATATAAAAATGAAGCAAAACAATTTATTTACGATAATCCGGCATCGGCATCGGCTTATTTTGCATTATTTCAGCAAGTCGACGGCTTACTACTGTTTGATCCTTATGATAAGACCGATTCCAAAGCCTACGGAGCAGTAGCTAACAATTGGAACGTGCGTTATCCCGATGCTCCAAGAACCAAGCATTTAGTGCAATTGTTCACTACGTCTTTAGCTGTAATGCGCGGAGAACAAACGCTCGATCGGGATATCACTGCAAGCGACGGAAAAGAATATTTCGACATATCGCTCTTATCATTTGATGATAAACCTTATCGTCTTTCGGAAATAGGGGAAAATAAAGTAGTGCTGGTTGATTTTATTGCATACGAAATGAGTGAATCACCCTTGCACAATCAACAGTTGGCAAAAGTATATGAAAAATACTATGATCAAGGATTTCGGATTTACCAGGTATCGTTGGATACCGATGAACATTTTTGGAAAAATGCAGCCGTAAATCTTCCTTGGACTTGTGTATTGGATCCGCAATCGGTCAATTCCGATATTGTAAGAAAATACAACATTCGCGAACTGCCGACGGGATTTATTTTGAATAGAAAAGGGGAAATTGTAAAACGAGTGGAGGATTACAGCGAATTAGTAACTGACATTCTTTCCTGTTTAAAACAATAAATATGTTGTAAAACATGAGCCGGAATTTGGTAATGTAATAAACGAATATTAACTTTGCATTGCTAATTTACATTGGCGTTTTCATAAGCGTAATTTTATTAATTTATTAAGAGTTCCGATCTTAAATGGTCGGAATTCTTTTTTGTATTTTTATTTTGTATTAAAAAATTATAAAACAATGGCAGTACATTATATGACCAGAGAGGGATATAATAAACTGGTGGAAGAAGTGAATTATCTTGAATCGGAACGACGTCCGTCCATATCCAAGCAAATAGCAGAAGCTCGGGATAAAGGTGATTTGTCGGAAAATGCTGAATATGATGCAGCAAAAGAAATGCAAGGCATTGTTGAAGCAAAAATAGCTCAATTAAAAAGCTTGATTTCCAATGCGAGGCTGATTGATGAAAGTCGTATCTCAACTGATAGCGTGCAAATTCTGAATAAAGTTACTATACGGAATACGAAAAACAACCAAAAAATGGCTTATACCTTGGTATCGGAGAGTGAGGCTAATTTTAAAGAAGGCAAAATCGCCGTCAATACGCCGATCGGAAAAGGCCTGTTGGGGAAAAAAGTGGGCGATATAGCAAATATTAAAGTACCGAGCGGCTTAATGACTTTTGAAATAATCGATATTACATTATGACTATTTTCAGTAAAATAATAGCGGGAGAAGTTCCGAGTTACAAGGTAGCCGAGAATACCGACTTTTATGCTTTTTTGGATATTCGACCCGTAATTAAAGGGCATGTGTTGGTTGTTCCCAAAAAAGAAACGGACTATATCTTCGATATAGATGATAAAACTTTGAGCGATCTGACGATTTTTTCAAAAAGGGTGGCAACGGCAATGAAAAAAGCGATTCCCTGTAAACGCATCGGCGTAGCAGTCATCGGTCTGGAAGTTCCACACGCGCATATCCATCTGATACCCATCGACAAAGAGGCGGATATGCTTTTCAATAAACATAGAGAAAAATTGACTCCGGAAGAATTTGAAGAAATTGCAAACGCTATTGCAGAAAAATTCGAGTAAATCTGATTCTCTATGGGTTATACGCGATTTTCAGCCTTACGAATTTTTCATTACCTTCGATAATACTTATTTATCCCGTCGGATTGCTGAAATGTATCTTCGTAACATAATGTCAACTCAAAAGCATATACATAATGATTAAAGGAATAAGTAATCAATTACCGAATTATCCTTCCTTTGTAAAAGGGATTCGCAGAGCTCCCGATAGAGGATTCCGATTAAATCAATCGCAAACCGAAATTGCTGTGAAAAATGCGCTCAGGTATATTCCCGCCGAACTGCACAAGCAATTAGCGCCGGAATTTTTAGAAGAGTTGCATACTCGCGGACGAATCTATGGCTATCGTTATCGCCCACAGGGAGATATTCAACCGAAACCCATTGATGAATACAAAGGAAATTGCATCGAAGGGAAAGCGTTTCAGGTGATGATCGATAATAATCTTTCTTTCGACATTGCTCTGTATCCTTACGAATTGGTTACTTACGGAGAAACGGGGCAAGTCTGTCAGAATTGGATGCAATATCGCTTGATTAAACAATATCTGGAAATACTAACAAACGAACAGACATTAGTCATCGAATCGGGACATCCGCTCGGCCTTTTTAAATCTAACGCCTGTTCTCCGCGCGTAATAATCACCAATTCAATGATGGTCGGCATGTATGATAATCAAGCCGATTGGGAAATAGCGGCTCAAATGGGTGTTGCCAATTACGGGCAAATGACTGCCGGAGGTTGGATGTATATCGGTCCGCAAGGTATTGTTCATGGAACATTTAACACTTTGCTGAATGCCGGACGCTTGAAATTGGGCGTTCCTGCCGACGGCGATTTACGAGGAAAACTGTTCGTCTCGTCCGGCTTGGGCGGAATGAGCGGAGCGCAACCCAAAGCAGCCGAAATAACCGGAGCGGTAGCGATTATCGCAGAAGTGGATACTTCACGAATCGAAACTCGTAAAAATCAGGGATGGGTGCAATCGGTTGTCGAAACCCCGCAGGAAGCGTTTGCTTTATCGGAAAAATACCTTCGCGAACGAACCCCTTACTCCATTGCTTTTCATGGAAATATTGTCGATTTACTGGAATATGCCGGGCAGAATAATATTCACATCGATTTGCTTTCCGACCAGACTTCTTGTCATGCGGTTTATGACGGCGGCTATTGTCCGGCAAGCATTTCTTTTGAAGAACGCACCCGTCTGTTAAAAGAAGACCGGGAAGAATTTCGTCGTTTGGTAAACCTCTCTTTACGAAGGCACTTCGAAGCAATTAGAAAACTTACTGCAAAAGGCGTTTATTTCTTCGATTATGGAAATTCTTTCATGAAAGCGATTTACGACGCCGGCGTCAAAGAAATTTCAAAAAATGGAATCGATGAAAAGGACGGTTTCATTTTCCCTTCTTATGTAGAAGATATTATGGGTCCCGAATTATTCGATTACGGCTACGGTCCTTTCCGTTGGGTTTGTCTGAGCGGAAAACACGAAGATTTAATTAAAACCGATAGAGCGGCAATGGCATGTATCGATCCCAACCGTCGGGGACAAGACCGCGATAATTACCAATGGATTAGGGATGCGGAAAAGAATAACTTGGTTGTCGGCACCCAAGCCCGCATTTTATATTCCGATGCCGAAGGACGATTGAAAATAGCGCTGCGATTCAATGAAATGGTACGACAAGGCGAAACAGGTCCCATCATGTTGGGACGCGATCACCACGACGTCAGCGGCACCGATTCTCCTTTTCGTGAAACAGCCAACATCAAAGACGGAAGTAATGTAATGGCTGACATGGCGGTGCAATGTTTTGCCGGAAATGCCGCGCGGGGAATGAGTTTAGTTGCTTTGCACAATGGCGGCGGCGTAGGAATCGGGAAAGCGGTCAACGGCGGTTTCGGAATGGTATTGGACGGTAGCCGGCGAGTAGATGAAATTCTGCAAACGGCAATGCTTTGGGACGTTATGGGAGGTATCGCCCGCCGTTCATGGGCAAGAAACGAACACGCGATGGAAGTTTGTCGTGAATTTAATGAGAATTATAAGGGAGATTATTATATAACAATGCCGAATAGTTAGGCGGAATATTATATGGACAAATCGATATCCATATTTGCATTTTTTATACCTTTGTAAAAATATAACGATGAACAAAAAAGATATCAAATTTTCGGAACACCTTTTTTGGGATGTGGATGTTGAACGGTTAGACATAGACCGCTATCCTGCATTTGTCATTCAGCGGGTTCTGGAATATGGCAGATGGGAAGATTGGATACAGATTCGGTCGTATTATTCTAAAGAAGCTCTCAAAGAAGCAGCAATGAGTTTACGAACACTTCGCCCCGAATCGCTCAGTTATATTGCTGCATACACAGATACAAATAAAAAAGATTACCGATGTTACAAATTCGCACAGTTGCACCCGACACTCTGGAACTCCTGAAAAAGTTGCAATCGCTTCCCGAACTGGCAGATACAAGGTTGGTAGGAGGTACTGCATTGGCTTTTCATTTGGGACATCGACTTTCCATAGATTTGGATTTATTTGGTCATTTCGATCAGGAAACAATAACCGAAACTTTGAAGTCGAAAACATTTGATGATTTTACTATAATGGTTGAAGGGAAGGCGATTAAGCATTATATAATCAATCAAGTGAAAGTAGACCTTGTAAAATACGACATATATCAATGGTTGGAAGATGTTATTTATGATGATAAAATCAGAATTGCAGGACTAAAAGACATTGCAGCGATGAAAATTGCGGCGATCACAAACAGGGGATCAAGAAAAGATTTTATTGATTTGTTTTTCCTACTCAAAACATTCAGTATAAAAGAAATTATCGAATTTTATCAACTGAAATATCCCGATTCAAATGTGTTTTTTGCGATTCGCAGCCTGACTTATTTTGATGATGCCGAAAAAGGGGATATG